>PVBE011859369.1_pt1 | contig 36944 bp, 37 predicted proteins | sample 1631181 | NCBI WGS metagenome assembly PVBE01 (sample SAMN08397723, study PRJNA350692) | Marine metagenome, whole genome shotgun sequencing project. | isolation source: water | place: Pacific Ocean | collected 2012-04
AAATAAATAATTAAATTGATATTATACTAAAAGCAGCCGCCCTAAAAAACGGCTGTTTTAGTTTAAATGGGGTCGTCTACGGGACGATGTTAGAACCTGTTTATTACTTAAATTCGTAAAAAACTAGTCCTAAGTCACTAGTAGATTTCATATCTCTTCTTTCTAGGTGACGAGAGAGAAACCTAAGCACTTCTTTATTATTATTTGGTTCAGAATAAATAATAGTAAAGGATCTATATAGCTTAGAAAGTAAATTCTTTGGTTTCTTTTTGAGATAAAATATCTCTCCTATTACCTCTTTTTCTGTTTTAAAGAGTTTTTCTCTTTGACCCTCTCCAATGTTGTATGGACTCCATTGAGCTAGTCCTTCATATGATTTTGTCTTATACCTTCCTGAATAAGGATAAAAATACTCAAATTCGTCCCATGAGTATTGCTTCTTCTTTTTACCTTTGGAAATTACTAACTGATTATCATCTAAAAAGTATGTTCTTTCTTTATATGGGAAAAATCTATTTATCACTAATAATAAAGTTGGTGCTAATATTGTCCATGATATTATCCAAAAAGCATTTTTTAATACATGGGTTATTCCTTTTTTTGTTAAATCATAAATAAATGATGCGGGATAAGCTATTGTCCCAGCAAGAATACCTAAAATAAAAAGTGGCAACCAAATAATTAAAATTAATTTCTGAATTCTTTTTCTTTTTTCTGTTGGAATTATTTCCCATTTTAAGACTAGTAAGCTAGTATCTTTTTTCATTATTTAACTCTACCAAAAAACCGCCTAAAAGGCGATTCTTTAGTCCTTCTAAAAATGAAGGAAATCTGGGTGGGCGAGGAGATTCGAACTCCCCCTAAGAACTCCACAGATTCTTGTGCTAAGCCACTACACTACGCCCACCATGTGCCCTCGCGAGGAGTCGAACCTCGATTTCAGGTTTAGAAGACCAGTGTTCTATCCATTGAACTACGAGGGCAAAAGTACAAAGTATTATATCCAAATTTCTTTCTTCAGTCAAATGGATTAGGATAAGTTTCTGATCCTGTCTCTTTAAAAATCTTTGCCCGAACTTCCCATTCTTCTAAAATTGTTTGGTAGATGCTTTCTTTAAACTGTATAGACTATTCTAGGGATTCTGGATCTTCTTTGGATAACTGAAAGCTATATTTATAAAATACGAGGCCGCCTAAAATTAAAGAAAAAACCAATAAAATCAAGAAAGATAGAAAAGATTTCTCCCCTATTCTTCGGGGAAGCTTTTAAAGAAAATCTTTAATTTGGGCTAGATTTATCTTTTTGATCATAAAAGATGATTATCTTTACTTTGTATAGACTTTTAAAAACAGACTGGAAGAAACGTCACCCTCTAAAAGGCTGCTCTCCTCTTTCTTTTCTATGTCAACAATCGGCTCTGGAATTATCTTTAAAATTTCTGGGGGAACAACCTCTTTTTCTAAATTTACGAATGGTATGCCTAAAATATAGGCTTGAAGCTTAATAAGCTCTTCTTCAGTAATAAAACTTTCTGAGATCAAAACATCTCCTACTTTTTGTTTAGTTTTTTGAGCTTTTTTAAGTGCTTTTTCAAATTGGGACTCTGTCACCAAGTTTGCATCAAGTAAAAAAGCTTTGAGTTGTTTGGGTTCAACCCTCATATTCGAGGATTTCCTGTTTAATATTATTAAATACTACTTGCCAAGAGCTTTCTTGATTTTTGAAATAATTTCATCAAGGCTGTAGTTTACTTTCACTAAATAAGTCGTTGCTCCAAGTTCTATGGCGTTTTCAATGTCTTTCATGTCTTCCAAGTTGGTTAAAACAATGATTGGAATTTCTTTGGTTTCAGGATCCCCTTTTAATTTTTTCAATACTTCAAAGCCATGGAGTTTGGGCAAAATCAAATCAAGTAAAATCAAGTCCGGTTTTTGGGTTTTAGCCATTTCCAAGCCCGCCTCCCCGTCCATGGCTTTTACCACCTCATATCCTTCTTGCTTTAATACCTCTCCAAAAGTCTCTTGAAGAGCAGATTCATCCTCGATAAATAAAATTTTTTCCATGTTTTTTTATTATTTTATTGGTAAGGTAAACCAAAATGTCGACCCTTTATTTTCTTCTGATATAAATCCAATTTTTCCTCCAGACCCTTCAACGATAGATTTAGCTATATAAAGTCCGAGGCCTGTCCCTTGGGTTTGGTATTTTAAAACATTCTCTGACCTGAAGAATTTCTGGAAGATATATTTTTGGTCTTTTTTAGGAATGCCAACCCCTTTATCCTTCACTTCAAAATATAAAGATTTATTCTTCTCATCTATCTTTATCTCTATTTTGCTGTGGTTTCTCGTATAACGGATGGCATTATCTATTAGATTTTCAACAACCAGCTTAATTTGATGCCTATCAGCTAGAGCATGAGGCAAACCCTTTCCGTCCTTAAATCCTATTTTAATATTAGTGGCTTGGACCTGAGGCTCAAAGATAGAAATTAACTCTTTAGTCAGCTCTTCCAAAGAAAAGGGTTTTTTTTTTAGAGGAAATCTTCCTTGTTCGATTCGTGAAACGATTAATAAATCAAAAATTAATTCCTGCATCCTGGCGTTGTTTTCTTTAAGAATAACAAAATATTTCAGTTGTTTCTTTTCAATCTTTCCTATGCGGCCCGACATCAGCAATTCTATCGCCCACTTTAAATTAGAAAGAGGCGATCTTAACTGGTGGGAAACAATGCTTACAAATTCACTTTTCATCCTTGAAGCCTCAGCTATATTTTCAAAACTCTGGGTAATAATGGAACCGAGTATGAATAAAACTAAAGTTAAGACAGTGACCAAAAAGGCTATCTGGAGAGGATCCTCAATGTAGCGGGCTCCAACGAAATAAGTTATTAAAGTGAAGGCAATAATAATAATTCCCATGACGACAAAAATAAACTGGGGGCACTGCCAAAGAGAAAGCCCGTATTGCCTGCATTGAGCGGAAATATTCAGTTCTTTGATAATATCTTTTAAACTCACGGCTTTATTTTAACACAATGGAATTAAAAATAAAAACGCTTTAAAAATTGACTAAAGGAGAAAATGTAGTAAAATTCATTTTACGGGGTGTAGTGTAACGGCAGCACGAGTCCTTTGGGAGGATTTAGTTCGAGTTCGAATCTCGACACCCCGACATGCGGGCGTAGCTTAATGGTAGAGTCTCTGGTTTCCAACCAGATTACGTGGGTTCGATTCCCATCGCCCGCTCAAACAAAAACCGCCTTTTAAAAGGCGGTTTTGCTTAAATGACTGCTTTACTTGGCATACTCAATGACTCTGTTTTCTCTAATGAGAGTAACTTTTATTTCTCCGGGATAGCGCAATTCTTCTTGAATTCTATTAGCAATGCCTTTGGCAACCTTATGACAAGTTAAATCGTCAATTTCCTCTGGTTTGACAAAAACTCTTATTTCCCGACCAGCTTGCAAGGCCCAAGCTTTATCTACTCCAGCAAAAGAGGTGGCTATTTTTTCTAATTCTCCTAATCTTTGAAGATAATTTTCTAAAGTATCCTTTCTCGCTCCCGGTCTTGCTCCGGAAATCTGATCGGCTGACTGGACTAAAATTGCTTCCAGGCTTTCGGGAGGATATTCTTCATGGTGAGACTTCATGGCATCAATAGTTTCCTTTTCTATTCCGAATTTCTGAAGAATTTTAATTCCTATTTCTACGTGAGATCCCTGGACCTGATGGTCAACGGCCTTGCCAATATCGTGCAAAAGACCGGCTTTTTTTGCAGTTAAAGAATTAATCCCCAGTTCAGAAGCCAAAGCTAAAGCTAAATGAGCCACTTCAATAGAGTGAAGTAAAACATTTTGACCGTAGCTGGTTCGGAATCGGAGCCTTCCTAAAAGATGGATAATCTTTGGGTCTAATCCAATTATACCGGTGTCATAAACTGCTGTTTCTCCAGCTTCTTTAATTTGATTTTGAAGGTCTTTTTCGGTTTTAGAAACTATCTCTTCAATACGAGCTGGCTGTATTCTTCCGTCTTGAATCAATCTTTCCAAGGCAACCTTAGCAATTTGGCGACGAACAGGATCAAATCCAGAAATGACTACGGCTTCCGGGGTTTCATCCACTACTATCTCAACTCCTGTTAATTTTTCCAAAGTCTTAATGTTTCTCCCTTCTTTTCCGATAATCCTACCTTTAATTTCATCGTTTGGCAGGGCAACGGTAGTGGTCGTAATCTCTTGAGTTTGAGGAAGAGAAAATTTTTGGATAGCTAAAGCTACAATTCCTTGTGCTTTTTTTTGTAATTTTTCTGCCCCTTCTCTTTCTGTCTTTTTAATTCTTTGTAAAATGTCCTGTTCGTATTCTTTCTCGCAAGTTTCTAATAATTCTTTCTTAGCTTCTGTCTTTGTAAGCTGGGAAACTCTTTCTAGATTTTTTATAGATTTTTCCTTTAATGTCTCTAAATTTACTTTAACTTGTTTTAATTCTTCTCCTTTCTGGTGAAGTTCGCTTTCTTTGTTTTCAAAACTGGAAAGCTTCTGGTCTAAAATATTTTCTCTCTTTAAAAGCAGTTGCTCCAACCTTAAACGCTCAGATCTCCTTTGGTCTTCTTCTTTTTTGGAGGCACTTACAATATTGTAAGCTTTTTGCTGGGCTTTTGATGTTATTACATCAGCATCTTTCTTAACTCGAGATATCTTCTCTCGAATTTTTGCCTCTAAAGTTCCAACTTGTTTTTTGGCAATGGATTGACGGGCATAGTAACCCAAAATCGATCCCAGCCCTAATGTAATTAGGCCTGCAAAAAGCAGGATAAGTAAATTCATGTTCTATATTGAAAATTTGGTAAACCAACATAAAATTTTAAATATTATCCCTGGATTATCTAAATCCAAGGTGATTCCAAACTTCAAGTTAATGTTAATCTCTTTTGCAATAATATCAGAAATCTCTAAAAATGTCAAACTCCCAAAACAAAAACCGCCTCATGGACGGCTATCTTCCTTATTTCTTGGTTTTTATTACCTCGTCAATAATTCCGTACTCTTGAGCTTCGTCAGATGACAAGTAAAAGTCGCGGTCAGTGTCTTTTTGAATCTTTTCCAAGGACTGACTAGTATGTTTAACTAAAATCTTGTTTAACTTTTCTCTAATCTTAACGATTTGTTTTGCCGTAATTTCAATGACAGCTGCTTCGCCTGTTACGCCACCGGCCACTTGGTGAAGCAAGACTTCTGCGTTAGGTAAAACAAAACGCTTTCCTTTAGCGCCAGCAGCCAGTAAAACAGCGCCCATGGAGCCGGCCATACCAACGCAAACAGTAGAAATAGGACATTTTACGTATTGCATGGTGTCGTAAATTGCCAGCCCGGCTGTTACTGATCCTCCGGGAGTGTTGATATAAAGGTGGATGTCGCGCTTGGGATCTCTTGAAGCTAAAAACAACATTTGAGCAATAACTGAATTAGCTACAGAATCGTCAATAGGGCCAACCAAAAAAACAATTCTCTCTTTCAAGAGCCGAGAATAAATATCATAGGCGCGTTCTCCATATTGGGTTTTTTCAATCACTGTGGGAATTAAAGGCATGTAAATTATTATTTAGATAATCCTTCTAATAATTGAAGGGCTTTTTCATTGCTGATTACTTCTCTAGTGTAATCTTTTATCTGCCCTAAGTCAAGATTTTTTTGAGTACTTTCTGACAGAGAATGCTGCTTTAAAAATTTATTCGTCCCCTCCTCCAGCTCTTTATCTGGAACCTCAATATTCTCTGTTTTTACTATTTCCCTTAAAACTAAAGAGGCCTTTACTCTTTTTTGGGCTTCTAACAAGAAAGAGTCTGACAATTCTTTTTCTGTTTTCTTAATTTTCATTAAATAATCTTCAAAAGAAATATTTAAAGTTTTGGTTATTCTTTTTTTAAGATCTTCCATCATTTGCTGCTTTTGGTGGCCAACGAGAATTTCCGGAACATCTATTTCTAATCTCTCGCTTATTTTCTCTAGAATTTCCTGGCGAATCCTTTGAGATTCCTTTGTTTCCTTTTCTTGCTGAACTCCCTCTTTAATATTTTTCTTCAGCTCTTCTAAGTTTTTAAACTGGCCGATGTTCTGGGCAAACTGGTCGTTAGCTTCAGGCAATTCAACGTTCTGGACAGATTTAAGACTGACTTTTACTTTCGTCTTTTTCCCGGCAAGATCTTTTCTGAAATGACTTTGGGGAAATTCTGTTTCAATCTCTCGTTCTTCCCCAGCTGACATGCCAACGATCTTTTCTTGAATGCCGGGCAATAAATGCCCTTCGCCTAGAATAAAGGCGTCTTCATTTGCCTCTTTGGTTGTCTCTTCAATGAATTTAATTTCAATGAAATCTCCTTTCTGACAAGAGGCATTTTTGAGAGTGAACTTAGCCCGCGATTTTCTAATCCAGTTCAAAGAATCTTCTATTTCTTTTTCTTCAATTTTTACTTCTTTTCTTTTTACTTTTGAAGCAATTTCCTTATAATCCGGTAATTTGATTTCAGGTAGAATTGAAACCCGGGCTTTAAATTCAAACGGGCTGTCTAGAGCAACAGGCGGTTTTTGAACTTCAATTTCCGGTTTTCCCAAAGCTTCTATTTTATTTTCAGATATGGCCAAAAAATAATGCTTTTGGACGCAATCTTCTATTGCCTCTTGAAGAATCTTTTCTTGGCTGACCATTTTTTCAACCATTTCTTTCGGCACCTTTCCTTTTCTAAATCCTTTAACATTTACGTCTTTAGCTAAATTAAAAACAGCTCTCTTTCGAGATTCTTCAAAGTCTTTGGCTGAGACCTCAATATCTAGTTCAATTATTGACTTGGGAAGCTTTTGAATAGCGACTTTCATAGGTTTAGACTAAAAATCCGACAATGAGCAAAGCAACAATATTAAGTATTTTAATCATCGGGTTGATAGCCGGTCCGGCTGTATCCTTGTAAGGATCGCCGACTATGTCTCCGACCACCGCTGCTTTGTGGGCTTCGCTTCCTTTTCCTCCTAAGTTTCCTTCTTCAATATATTTTTTAGCGTTATCCCAAGCTGCCCCCCCAGAGGTCATGGATATGGCTAAAAACAGGCCTGTAACAATACTGCCGATTAAAAGACCTCCTAGAGCTTCAAGCCCTAAAAAGAAACCTATTAGAATGGGAGCTATAACGGGAATTAAGGCTGGCAAAGCCATTTCTTTTAAAGCAGCTTGAGTGACAATATCAACGCACTTGCCGTATTCTGGCTTGCCAGTTCCCTCTAATATCCCTTTAATTTCCCTAAACTGCCGCCTGACTTCTTCCACTATTTTTGAGGCGGCTTTTCCAACTCCTTCCATAAGCAAAGAAGCAAAATAGTAAGGCAAAAGCCCGCCAACAAATAAACCGACTAAAACTCTCGGATCATCTAAGAAGAATTGGACCTTAACGCCCAAAGCGAGGATATCCTGGGTAAAAACAGAAAAAAGAACCAAGGCAGCCAAGCCGGCAGAGCCAATAGCATAGGCCTTAGTTACCGCTTTAGTCGTATTGCCCACCTCGTCTAGGGCGTCAGTAACCTTTCTGACGCCAGGTGGGAGATTCGACATCTCAGCTATTCCTCCGGCATTATCTGTAATGGGCCCGTAAGAATCCAAGGTAACCATTATTCCAGCCAAAGAAAGCATGGCTACGGCTGTAATTGCCAGTCCATACATTCCTCCCAGCCAAAAACTAACCAAGATCCCAGCTGAAATTAAAACTACAGGCAGGACGGTAGAGCGCATTCCTACGGCTAATCCGGCAATAATATTGGTGCCAGGTCCTGTTAAGGAAGCTTTAGCAATAGATATTACCGGCTTATGTCTTTTAGAGGTGAAGTATTCTGTAACTATAAAGAGGCCGGCGACAATAGCTAAGCCAATTAAGCTGGAAAAATATATTTTAGTTGATGATATGCTAAGAGGGGAAATGAAGCTTCTGATAATCGGGAAAAATCCAATAGCGGAAAGAACTCCGGAAACAATTAATCCTTTGTAGAGCGCTCCAAGAATGTCTTTATTCTCCTTTTCTAATTTCACGAAGAAAAGGGAGATAACAGAAGCCAATAAAGTCAAGCCTCCTAAAATTAAAGGCAGGATAATTATTGAAGGGTTTTGGGGGAAAATTAAAGCCCCTAAAACCATGGCGGAAATAATAGTAACTAAGTAAGTTTCAAAAAGGTCGGCTGCCATTCCGGCGCAGTCTCCCACATTATCTCCAACCAGGTCGGCAATGACGGCTGGATTGCGGGGATCGTCTTCGGGAATCCCTTTTTCAATCTTGCCAACGAGGTCAGCGCCAACATCAGCGGCTTTGGTATAAATTCCTCCGCCTATCCTGGCAAAAATGGAAATTAAGCTGGCTCCAAAGCCTAAAGCTATTAAAGCTTTAAAATCAGGAATGAAAAAATAAAAAAGAGAAACAGAGAGCAGTGACAGGGAAACGACCAAAAGGCCGGTTACCGCTCCCCCTTTGACAGCTAAATCCAAAGCCGGCTCTAATCCTTCCTTCCCAGCTTGAGCTACTTTAAGATTAGCTTTAGTGGAAATAATCATTCCGATAAAGCCGGCTAAGCCGGAGAATAAAGCTCCCGTTAAAAATCCCAAGCCGGTTTTAAAGCCCAAAGTAATTAAAAGAATAAAGAATACAATAAGAGCTACTAAACCAATATATTGATATTGTCTTTTTAAAAAAGCGATGGCTCCCTCTTGGATGTAATTTGAAATAGCTATCATTTTCTCAGAACCTAAAGGAGCTTTTTCAATTTGTTTAATTAAAAAAAAGGTAAAAATAATCGTAAAAAGAGAGATGATTATTGGGAAATACAACATGAAAATGATTAAATGTTAATTATTTCTTAGGTTTTGCTTTTTTCTTTTCTTTTGCTTTCTTTTTTGGGGCTTCCTTAGAAGCTTTCTTTGTTTCTTTTTTCTCTTCCTTTGCTCCTTCTTCCGATTGAGGAGAACGAACGTCTATTTTCCAGCCGGTTAATTTGGCTGCCAGTCTGACGTTCTGGCCGTCTTTTCCAATGGCTAAGGAAAGCTGGTCCTCGGGAACAACGGCCAAGGCCTTGTTTTTGGGCATAATCTTAACTTCTAAAACTTTGGCCGGAGAAAGAGAATTAGTAATGAATTTCTCCGGTTCCTTTGCCCACTCAATAATATCAATCTTTTCTCCCCCTAACTCATTGATAACAGCTGAAACCCTGGTTCCTCTTTGTCCAACCATAGCCCCAATAGGATCCACTCCTTCGGCCTCAGAAACAACAGCAATTTTTGATCGAGATCCTGGTTCTCTGGCAATGGATTTAATAACTACAGAACCCGATGAAACTTCAGGCACTTCTAATTCAAAAAGTTTGGAAATTATTTTGGGGTAAGCCCGGGAAAGAAAAACTGACGGTCCTCTTGGAGATTCTTCAACTTTTACGACGTAAAGCTTTAATCTCTGTCCAGGCCGATAAAACTCTCCGGGAACCTGTTCTTCTCTTGGTAAAATGCCTAAAGTTTTACCGATGTCAAAAAAGGCGGCCCTTGGTTCAACTCGCTGGACAATCCCGGAAATTATTTGTCCTTCTTTTGATTTGTATTCCTGAAGAATTATTTCTCTTTCTGATTCCCTGGATTTTTGCAAAATCACCTGTTTGGCGGTCTGGGCGGCGATTCTTCCATAATCCTTTTTCATTTCCAGGGCTGTTTCTAATATTTCTCCGACTTTAATTTTAGGTTTTATTTTTTTAGCTTCTTTAAGTATAATATGTTTTTCTGGATTGAACCTAACTTTTTTTGCTTTAGTTTCTTCTTGGGTTTTTTGGAATTCATCTAAAGCTTTGTCTTTAAGATTTTTTAATTCTTCCTCAGAATAAATCATCTTTTCGTCTACCACTAATTTTTCCTGCCAAAACTTAACCTTACCCGACTTGGAATCGAGTTTAGTTTTTATAATTTGGCCCTTTTTGCCGTACTCTTTCTTATAAGCGGCGGAATAAGCCTGTTCAATAATCTCAATCACTTTTTCTTTAGAAATTCCTTTTTCTTCGGCAATCTGGCCAATAGCTGATGCAAAGTTTTTTAAATCTTCCATAAATTTTTAAAAATTAAAGCCCGTTTTCCAACGGACTCATCATTCGTTCTTTTCCAACTTAATAAATAATAGCAAATTGAAAATAACTGTCAACCTTTGCCTAAAATTTTCAGGGCCTCTTTAACCCTTTGCTCAGAATCCTTTATTTTTGGCAAAACCTCTTTCAAGACCTCTCTGGATTTTTGGCGGGAAAAACCAAGAGAAACCAAAGCATCAACAGCCGGATCTTCCGATAACGGTTCTTTTTTCTCTAATTCGGTAAGCTTTCCTGTTAACTCCAAAACGATCTTTTGGATCTTTTTTCTGCCAATTCCCTTTACTGCTTCAAAAACCTTAAAACCGTCTTTATCGATTGTTTTCTTAAATTCCTCAACAGAACCGATAGCGGAAAGGGAAAGGGCGGCTTTGGGCCCAATTCCCGAAATTCCATACAAAGTTTCAAAAAGATCAAGTTCTTCTTTGGATAAAAATCCGTAAAGGGCGAGAGCGTCTTCTTTAACGTGAAGAAACGTAAAAAGCTTGAGAAATACCTGTTCTTTTGCTATCCTATGTAAAGTCTTCTCAGACAAAAAAACCTTATAGCCAATTCCGTTAACGTCCAAAACAATAAAGTTTATTTCTTTGAAAAGGATTTTTCCTTGAAGAGAAGAGATCATTATTTTACCATAACATGGCAATGTTTCAGTTAAAAGCAAAATTTAAGCCGACCGGAGACCAGCCTCAAGCAATAGAAAAGCTGAGCGAAAGCTTAAAAAAGGGTGCAAAGCATCAGGTGCTTTTGGGGGTTACAGGTTCTGGAAAAACTTATTCTATCGCCAAGGCAATTGAAAAAGTCCAGATGCCGACCCTAATCATCAGCCCGAATAAAACTCTTGGAGCCCAGCTCTATCAGGAATTCAAGGAATTCTTTCCCAATAATGCCGTTCATTACTTTGTCTCTTACTACGACTACTATCAGCCAGAAGCCTATATCCCCCAAACTGACACCTATATTGAAAAAGACGCCAAAATAAACGAAGAATTAGACAGGCTGCGTCATGCCGCCACCCAAGATCTCTTAACAAGGAAAGACGTAATAGTCGTCGCCTCGGTTTCTTGTATTTATAATATTGGGAGCCCGGAAGCCTATCAAAAGGTTTCTTTGGAATTAAAACCCGGGAAAAAGACAAAAAGAAAGGATTTCCTCTCCCGCCTGGTCAGCCTTCAATATCAAAGGGATGACATTGATTTCCATCCTGGAACATTCCGGGTCAGGGGAAGCTTAATTGAAATTTATCTGGTAACCGGAGAAAGCATAATTGAAGTCGAGCTTTCAAAAAGTGGAATCTCTAAAATTAAGCAGAAAAAACCAGGCCTTAATGGCAGAAAAGAAGTTATTTCTTCTTTTAAGCTCTTCCCGGCTCAGTTTTGGGTAACGCCAAAAGAAAAACTAAATATTGCCGTTGAAAATATAAAGCTGGAGCTGGAAGAAAGGCTGAAAGAATTAAAAAAGCAAAAGAAATTAATCGAAGCCCAAAGACTGTCCCAAAGAACAAATTATGATTTAGAAGCGCTTAAAGAAATGGGATACTGCCATGGCATTGAAAACTACTCGAGCCATTTGGAATTTAGAAAATCAGGAGAACCGCCCTACACCCTTATTGATTATTTTAAAGCCGGGTCCCAGTCCAATAATTTTCTCGTCGTTATCGACGAATCACATCTAACCCTACCCCAATTAAGGGCAATGTCTGTTCAAGACAGAGTAAGAAAGAAAACCTTGATCAATCACGGCTTCAGGCTGTTTTCAGCTATAGACAATCGACCTCTGACGTTTGAAGAGTTTAATGTAAAGATAAGCCAGGCTATTTATGCTTCGGCCACTCCTTCGGTCTATGAAAAAAACAAATCCGGCGAAAATTTTATTGCAGAACAACTGGTCCGGCCAACCGGCCTTTTGGAGCCGTCTATTGAGATAAGGCCGACGAAAGACCAGGTAAAGGATTTGGTCAAAGAAATTAAAAAAGAAATAAAAAAGAACCAAAGAACGCTGGTCATAACTATAACCAAAAGGCTGGCTGAAGACCTGGCTGAATATTTAACCGAAGAAGGCGTTAAAACCCAATATTTGCATTCTGAAATCAAAACCTTAGAAAGGCCGGCAATTTTAAAAGCTCTGAGAGAGGGCAAATACGATGCTATAGTGGGAATTAATCTTTTAAGGGAGGGATTGGATTTGCCGGAAGTTGCCTTAGTAGCCATTCTTGATGCAGACAAAGAAGGGTTTCTCAGAAACGAAACCACTCTTTTGCAAACCATGGGCAGGGCAGCCAGACATACTAAAGGGCATGTTATCTTGTATGCAGACAAGATATCAGGTTCCATGAAAGCTGCCATAAATGAAGTTTCTCGAAGGCGGAAAATCCAAAAAGAATACAATGAAAAAAACAAAATTAAGCCGAAAGCAATTGTTAAAGAAATAAGGGAGTGGAAGCTGGGCAAGTCTCCAGTGACCCAAGAATTCTTGAGCTTAATGGAATTAAAAGACTTGGAATCACTGGAAAAAGAAATGAAAAAAGCGGCAAAAATCCTTAATTTTGAAAGGGCAGCTAAGCTCAGAGACCTGATAAAGAAATTAAAAGGTTGATAATTTATATTCTATAGTCTATAATAAAACCTGATGCCTATTACAAAATCGGCTAAAAAATCGTTAAGGAAAGATATTAAAAGACGAACGAGAAATATTGTTTATAAAAACAAAATAAAAAACCTCTTAAAAGAGGTGAAAAATTTAGTTGTCCAAAAGAAAATAAAAGAGGCAGAAAAGCTTTTGCCCCAACTTTATAAAATTTTAGACAAAGCAACAAAAGTTGGAGTGATTAAGAAAAATAACGCTTCCAGAAATAAATCAAGACTGACAAAGCTTATCAATAAAACAAGTTAAATTTTAGCCACCAAAAGATCAATAGCGATTTCCGGCTTTATCTTCCCGGTTTTTACGTCAATATCTATCTGAAATAATTTCCGGTAGATTTTTTTTAACTCATTTAAAGTAAATTTTTCTGATTGATAGTAAGCTTTGTCCACTACAAAGGGACGCAAAGAGCTTTGTTTTAAAATATGAAAATAAGGCAGGCCGCTTTCTACCATTTCTTTTATTGTTAATATATTGCGGAATTGGAAATTGATCATGGTTAAAAGATATAAAGGAGAATCTCCCTTCTCAAGATGTTTATGGAATAATAAAATAGCTTCTTTCTTCTTTTTTGAAGCTAAAAAATCTATTGCTTTAAATATACCTGTCTCAATGTTTGGCTTTACTAAAAGCTCAACATCTTCTTTTAAGATCTGAATTGGCTTTGATTGCTGTTTATAAACGGCTAATTTTTTTATTTCGCTGGAAAGGCGCCAGAGATCGTTCCCCAAAAATTTTATAAGCTTTTCTATTGCGCCTTTCTCGGCTTTTGCCCCATGCTCTTTAATTTCTTTTTTCACCCAATTTTCCAGGTTTTTGCCAAAAAGCGGGTTAAATTCTTGGAACTTAGCCTGTTTTTTTAAAAAAACAAACAAAGGGTCTTTTATGTTAACTTCTCCTTCTTCGTGAAATAAAACAGTGTCTTTGAAATTGAGGATTTCTTTAGCCTCTTTTAAAAAGTCTTTTTTAAATGCTTGATTGGAAAAAACATCTTTTAAGATTATTAATTTTTTTTCTTTAAACATGGCTTGGGTTAATATCTCTTCTTTCAGCCCTTGAAAGCTTATTTTTTTCCCGTCCAAAAACCTTAAATTTAATCCAGTTTTGTGGGATTTTTGATAATGATTAATCAGCTCCTTTAGTTTCGCTTGAGCCCTATAAGTATCTTGGCCGTAGAGAAAAATAATCATGTTATTTTTGACATTTAGGGCAAAAATAAGCGCTTCTGCCCTTAACTTTTAGTCTTTTTATCTTATTGCCGCATCTTCGGCATTTTTCATTCTCTCTTCTGTAAACCTTGCGGTATTGATCAAACGATCCTCGATAACCGTCAATGTCCCGAAAATCAGAAAACGATTCTCCTCGAAGCTTAACAGCCTTTTTTAAAATTTCTTTCAGCGCTAGATAAATTTCTTTGATCTCTTTTTCGGTTAGTTTTAAAACACCTTTAAAGGGATTAATTTTTGCTTTCCAAAGGATTTCAGATGAATAAATGTTTCCGATGCCGACTAAGACTTTTTGATCCATTAAAATTTCTTTAATCTTTCCTTGTTTTTTCCTTAAAACTTCTTTAAATTTCTTTAAAGTAAAGTTTTTCTTTAAGGGTTCCGGCCCCAAATCATTAAACCCTTGAGATTGTTTTAAAGCCTCTCTTTCCCATAATTCCACCTTTGCAAATTTTCTTAAGTCAGAAAGGGCTAGTTGTTTTTGGTTGTCCAGCCAAAAGATCAAATGTAAGAATTTATTCATCGGATCTTCAGTTAAAGGGCCTTTAATTTGAGATTGCCACTTCCCTTTTTTTAGCTCCCATTTTCCAAACAGCAGGTGCCCGGTTAGCTTTTGATGAATTAACAAGATTTTCCCTCCTGAAAGATCAAAAAGAATATTCTTTCCTCTCCGCCAAACTCTTTCAACTTTTCTTCCTTTGATTTCTTGTTTAAACTTTTGAAAATTTCCAGGCAGCTTTATCGTCTTAGGAAAATCGGTCCAGACATTAATAAAAGTCCTTCCTTGGACTTTTTTTTGTAAACCGCGAACTATTGTTTCCACCTCGGGTAGTTCTGGCACCTCTATTCTAAAACAGATTTAATTTTATCAACAATTTGGCCCGGAGCAAAGTGAGCCTTTATCAAATAATCAACTGCTCCCAGTTTTAGGGCTTTTTCCACGTCTTCTTTTTGGCCAAGATTGGAAAGAATAATAACGGGAATTGGCTTTAGTTTTGAATCTTTTTTTATTTCATCTAAAACCTCGAATCCATCCATTCCCGGCAAGATAAGATCGAGTAAAATCAAGTTTGGGTTCTCTGTCTTAGTTTTTTTTACTCCGTCTTCTCCGTCCACTGCCGAAATCACTTTATACCCTTCTTTGGTAAGTTTTTGGCTGATTAATTCTTTTAAAAATTTGTCGTCTTCAATTACTAAAATTTTTATAGGCATATTTATTTTCTAATTATTCTTTTAATTGGCAGGGCAAAATGGAATGTTGCCCCATTGTTCTCTTGAGATTCAAACCAAATCCTTCCTCCATGGGCCTCAATAATGTTTTTGGCAATATACAGACCGAGGCCAGATCCTTCTGTTTCTTTCCTAACAGCATTTATTCCTCGGAAAAACTTTGTGAAAATCCTAGGCTGATACTTTTTTGGAATTCCTATCCCATTGTCTTTAACTGAAAACTCTATTTCTTTTTTATCATATTTTAAAGAAACTGTCACTTTTCCCCCTTCAGGGCTGTACCTGATTGCATTATCAAGGATATTTTGAATAGCTAACTTTACCTTCACAACATCAATCTTAATTTTTGGAAGTTTTTTTATTGGTTTTTGAAAATCAACTTCAACTTTATACGTTTTAATTGACTCTTTTAAGGAATCTACCACAAATTGAGTTGCCTCCTCCAGGTCAGACAAAATAGGTTTATAAATATATCTTCCTTCTTCGATTTTAGTAATATTTAAAAGATCGTTAATTAAATCAATCATTCTATCGTTAGATTGATCGGCTCTAGAAAGAACATCTTTCTGTTTTTTGGGTATTTCCCCTAAGTCTTCTGCTAATAACATTTTTATTGCCCATTTAGTTATTGAAAGAGGCGTTCTTAGTTGATGAGCAGCTATAGAAACAAATTCAGTTTTCATCTTTTCAACTCTTTTTTCTCGAGTAATATCGTGGAGGATTACTAGGGTTCCGGCTCGCTCTTTTTCTTTTATTATTGGAACGGTAGAAACCTCTAAAATTAAACTTTCTTTAAGCTGAAGCTCTTTTCTGAAAATTTCTTTTTTCCTCTCTTTTATCAAACTTACCAAAGATTTTAAGGCAGGGAACTTATTTAGCTCTAAAATAGGTTTTCCCATTAAATCCTTAGCTTTAACGTTAAAAATTTGTTCAGTTTTGGGATTAACCGAATTAACGTTGTTTTCTTTATTAAAAAGCAAGAGGCCGTCGGTAAGATTGTTAATTATGGCCAGGTTTTTTTGTTGCTCAGCAGAAAGAGAAAGAAAAATCCGCAGGTTTTCTAATGAAACGGCAAGGAAATGAGCTATGGTATCTAAAATGCCGATTTCTTCCGGAAGATACTGGTGCTCGTGAGGATAATAAACCGAGAGGACGCCAATCGGATCGTCTCTAACCGTTAAAGGAAAGGCACTTTCTCCAACCACCCCTTCATTGGCAAGCAAGGTTTTCCAAGACTTTTCTACATTATCTTCAATAAGGACTTTTGACGACTTTTGAATCTTTTGTTCAACAAAAGCCTGGTTAATGGGCACTCTCGTATCAATTTTTAAAGGATGTTTGTTAAGATGCTTTCTGGTGTTCTCAGAAAACCCATATGATTCAACCAAAAGCATGTTTTTGTTCTCTTTCTGGAAAATTGCTATTTTACTGCCGCCAAAATCGCTAAGTATCTGTTCGGTAATTAATTTCAGTGTTTTCTGGAATGACTTCCTTACCCGTAAGCTGAGAAAACCGGTTACATCTCGTAATTTGAGCACTCGACCGCGGTATTTGATTAATTTCTGCCCGATTTCTTCTCCTTGCCTAAAGGATCTGTCCTGAATTAAGAACAAGGCGAAATGATGGGCGAATATTTCAGCAAGCTTAATTTCTTTAGGGGTAAAACGATGGTCTGGTAGTTTTTTATAATAAACATTAAACGTTCCAACCACTGTCTGGCCTAAAAACATGGGGCTGGAAAGAACAGCTTCAATTCCTTCCTCTTTGATAATTTCTCGCCATCTTGCAAGTCCAATACGTCTATCTTGAGAAGCCTTTGTACTCGTAAGCGTTTTACGGTATTTCATTACCCGGCCGACAATGCCATGGCCGAAACGGATGCGATCTGTTTTATTAAAATAACGGATGTATTTTAAGCTTAATCCAGAAGCTGCTTCAATTTTCATGAACTGAGTTTTCTCTTCAATAGTCCAGAGAGTAACACCGTCAGCTTTAAATATCTTTTGCACCGCCTTCATCGTCTCTTCTAACAGCTTTTTTTTATCTTCTTTCTGACGATGAAAATCTGTAAAAAGGTCTCTAATGGTGGAAAAATCAGTTGTTGTTTGTTTTTTCATAATGTCTTTTTTAAAGCATGCCCCCAAAGATGCTCTTTATGCCCTAATTCTTCGCAAGTTCTTTCAATCCCCATATCCCAGGAGACAGATCCCAATACTTCAGCAAAGTCATTTGGACCTTTTCTTTCTTCCGGCCCCTTAAATTTTAATATATAAAGGTCTTGAAATGACTGGTGGTCGCAGGGCCGCCACCACTGCTTCCCTTTGTAATGGTCGTATGTACGAGCCTCAAGTAAAGCGGTTATTTTATCTGGCTGAACAGGATATTCCTTAGATTGCTCCAAAGCCCAAAGGAGCTCTTTTACCCCGCTGTAAGCATAGCCGGCGTAACCTGTAGGAAAGACTTTAAAAGCTTTCTTAAAATCATTAACGAATTGGCGGGCGCTCGGAATCTGCTCAGATAAACCCCAGTAAAAATTAGCTCCCCAGTACATGCCGGCTGCAGCGCTGGGATCCATCTTTTGAGCGATCGTAAGTTCAGAAAGCGTATTAACAATGCTCAGCTTCTTTTTAAGGCCTCCTTTTGCTGCTTGGTCAACAAAAGCTAGCTGATCAGTCCCCCAGCTTGCTACAATGAGCGTTTCTGCCTTTGAACGAAGAATCTTTGGAAAATATTGAGTAAAACGGCCAGAGCCCAAGGGAAACTTTATCACTCCTTTTATTTTTACTTTGTTTTTTTCTGCAAATTCAAGACAAACATCGCGATTTTGGTGCCCCCACTCGTAATCAACAACCAGCAAAAACCAGGAATTGCTCAAATTGCCAAAAACCCAACGACTTATTGACTGAGCGTTCATCTGCGGCGTCATAGCTTCGTGAAAGGTATAGGGCCCAAGATGTTTATTATTGGTAATTTCATTTGATTGAGCCAATGAAACAAAAATTGTCTTGCGCTTCCTTGCTTCCTTGTTCATTGGAATCTGAGTTGCAGCCGACATTGAACCTAAAAGAAAATCAACTTTACGGCCTTCAATAAGCTCAACTGCCCTTTTCCCGGCAAGATTGTTATTTAATTTATCATCAGCAACGATGAGCTCTACTTTACGCCCTAAGACACCGCCGCTTTTATTGGCCTTGTCTATTGCTAAACGAGCTCCAAGAAGTTGGTTTTGCGAGGAGCTGGCATAAGCCCCGGTCAGAGAGGTAATAAATCCTACTTTTATCTTTTTTTCGCGTGGTGATGACATAGAAAAAATCTTTAGGGTTTCTAAAGCTTCTTCGTGTTTTTTTATCGGATATTAATAAATAAAAAGTTAACCTTTCCTAAAGAAAATAGGATAAAGCGTTTGATCTTCAACATCCTTTGGTCTGGTTAAACTTTCTAAACTATGCTTTCTAGGTGGATAAAAATTGCTTCACTAACTTTCCTGTTAAGTAAGCGAATCCTAGTCCAACCATAAATGGAATCCAGAGCTTTATTACTGTATCAAAGCCAGGACCAAGAACTTCGCCGGTAGCTGAATTTAAAATCCCCATTGCGGCAAAGAAAGAAGCGAAACTTAAGAAATAAGCAGGAGCCATGTCAAATTCTGGAACTATTTCCAGAAAGACAATTATAAAAGCAGCGATCGTTACTAATACTGGCAAGGTCCAAAATGCGCCAAATGTACCAGAAAAAAGTGGTATTAGTTTAACGAGCCCCCAACCAGCTATCAGTCCTCCGGTCAATCCAATAACCGCTTCGTCCATCTTTTTAATGGTAGTCCCGGCCAAAAAGTAAAGCGGCCAGCTGACAAAAGCGGCCCAGAGGATTAAATTAAACTCTCTGGCAATTATTACGTAAATCGCAGCTATTATTCCCACCATTAAAGCGATAGGAATCCATTTCGAAACTGGAACTTTCCTCATTTTTAAGTTGTCTTAATAAATAAGTTAAACAAATTATTTCGACCTTTAATTTATCTTAGCATATTTTTAAATTACTGCTCTCTGGTTTATTCTCGTTTCCTGGCAGTCTTTTAATCAAAGAATAAAAACCAAGCCCTTCTAAAGATTTAATTACTTTATCTTTGCTATATTTACCCCAGCGGCTTTTCTCTAGGTTAAAATCTATAGGAACGTCAGTTTTTATTTCAACCAAAGACTTGCTTAAAAAAGCCTGCTCTTTATATTTAAGCAGAGTTTCCCTTAACCTGGGAGGAAGCTCTTTGGTTTTATCTGAATTTTCTTTAAGTTCTTTGTATAAATTTTCCAAGGTTCCAAACTTATTAATAAGATTGCTGGCCGTCTTTTCTCCAACGCCGGTTACCCCGGGAATGTTGTCTGAGGGGTCGCCTCTTAAAGACTTATAATCTAGAAGCTGGCGAGGAGAAATTCCATACCTTTCTTTAACAGCTGCCTTATCGTATAAAACAGTATCTTTAATCCCTTTTCTTGAAGTATAAACTTTAGTATAAGAATCAATCAGTTGTAAGGCATCCAGGTCTCCGGTCAAAATAATGGTTTCAATTTCCGGCAAGACCTGCTTTTTTGGAGCAAGATGGGAAATTGTCCCAATAAGATCGTCTGCCTCATACCCTTCTTTTTCAAAAACCGGAACATCAAAAAGTTTTAAAATTTCTTTTATCTTAGGGATTTGCTGGTAAAGCTCTTTGGGAGCCGGAGGCCTTTTTGCTTTGTACTCTTTATACTTTTTATGGCGAAAAGTAGGACGTGGCACGTCAAAACAGGCAACAATAAAATCTGGCTGGAATTCTTTGATGGCTTTGAAAAAAATCAGCAAGAATCCGTAAACCGCATTAACTACTTCGCCATTTTTTGTAGAAAGAGGGGGCAAGGCGTGAAAAGCCCGGTGGATAATAGCATTGCTGTCAATAATAATTAACTTTTTCTTGTCTTCCTCCATTTCTTTATCTTAACATAAAGAAAAAAGCTCTCGAAGAGAGAGTATAATAAAAAGAGGGATTAAAAATCCCTTTTCTTTAATTAGTTATGATTATGAAACGTTCATAATCTATTGGTTCAATTTCGTATTGTTTTACTTCTATGCCTTACTCCTTGATATGATTCTTGAGCCATTTTTCGATTGTTGATTTTTCTTCCATTGTGGAAATAAAAACCCAGACGTCAATGTTTCCGTTTTTCGCAGAGAACAGCTCCAAATCTGTATGATAGATTCTGTCTATTTCTTTCAGGATTTTAGTTTTAACGTATTCCTTAAGATTCTTTTCGTTCCATTTTTTTTTATCGTATGTGCCTTTGATTTTTATTATGCTTATAGTAATTCCTACCAATCATTTCACCTTTTTTCCAATCTTTTGCAAGGTTATTAAGAACTAATTGTTATTTTCCTTGTCTTTTCATTTATAAACTGAAACTTAATCCAAATGGCATTTTTTGGCACAATTTTTTGAACTCTCTCTGCCCATTCAATAGCAATAATGTTTTTGGGATTTGAAAGAATTTCTTTAAATCCCAGGTTTAAAATCTCTTTTGAGCTTTTAATTCGATAACAATCAATATGATAAAATCGTTCAAAGCTTAAAGCTTGAGCCTTAAAGTTCTTCATAATAACAAATGTCGGGCTGAGGATTTTATCTTCAATTCCCAATCCCCTGGCAAAACCTTGTAAGAAAGTAGTTTTTCCCCCGCCTAAATCCCCCTCTAAGCCAAGAATTGTTGCTTTGCCTTTAAGAGGGATTTTTAGGATATTCTTAGCTAAATTTTCCCCTAGCTTTTTTGTTTGGGTCGGACTTGTTGTAAAATACTTTGATTTCATGATAAAATAATCTGATCGTTGACTTATTGTCTAAAATAGAATAAATTTAAGTAATTTCCATGGACCAACTAGATCAAGCAAAAAAATTAATAAATGGTGCTCAAAATATCCTTATCCTGCTTCCGGGCAACTATATTCAAGGTATTACCCATCCTGGCCGGGCTGGAGATTTATTCTGTGGAGGATCAGCCCTTTCTTTTGCTTTAAAGAAAGTAGAAAGAAACGTAAAAGCGGCAATTAAAGAGGTTCCTTCTAAGTTTCAGTTTTTGAACTGCCAGCCTGAAATTAATCTTAATAACTGTACTATTTCAGTAAACGCTGCTGGTAAAGAAATTTCGGAATTGCGCTATGAGAAAAACGGGGAAGACTTAAAGATTCATCTTGCTTTTAAAACAGGAGAGATTAAGGAAAACGATGTTGTTTTTACTCCTTCTCTTGTTAAGCCGGTTCAAGAAGAAAAGCCCGACCTTTTAATAACAATAGGGGCTAGCAGCCTGGAAGACTTAGAAGATGTTTTTGAAGACTCGCCAGAGTTTTTTTACGAAACGGCAATTTTAAATATTGATAATGATCCGGCAAACGAAAATTTCGGCGAAGTTAACCTGATTGATATTACTACTGCCTCAGTATCTGAAATTATAACTGATTTAATAAAATCTAGCGACCAGAGCTTATTTGATGAAGAGATTACTACCATTCTACTTGCGGGAATAATTTCAGCTTCTCAAAACTTCCAAAGCCCGAAGATTCCTCCAAAAACCTTTGAAACAGCTTCTTTTTTGCTCGAAAAAGGGGCCCGCCATCAAGAAATCATCCAAAAGCTTTTCCGGCAAAAAAGTATCTCTCAAATAAGGCTTTTTGGCCGGGTTTTAGAAAAATTAGAGTTTGACAAAGAAAAAGAATTGTATTTAGTCAGTCTTAAGAAAAAGGATTTTCAGGATTTAGGCGCCAAAGACAAAGACATTGGCTTAGTTTTAGAAGACTTAAGATCAACTCTTTACAACTTTTCTTCTCTTTTACTGCTTTGGGAAAGCCACGCTTCCCCTCCTGCAGTACGAGGAGTTTTTTATTCTCCGAGACCTGATTTAATTAACAGAATTTTAGAAAATTTTGAAGGGAAATCCCGTGGAAAGGCTTCTCTTTTCTTAATAAGGGAAGCTGACATTAATATTGCCAAAGAAAAATTATTAAACATATTAGAAAAATAAAGACTTATTAAAATGGAACAACAAACTTTAAACCAAATTAAAATCTCGCCTAAAAAAGAAATAAATAATGTTCTTGGGCTTAAAGAAAAAGTAGGTAAGGTTATTGAAGTTTCCTCTGTTACGAAAATTTTAGAAGTAATTTTGGAAGGGGCAATCAGTCTGACAGCTTCCGACGTTCATATCGAACCCCAAGAGAAAAAAATCAGACTCCGCATTAGAGTCGATGGAATACTTCAAGATGTTTTGGATTTTCCCTTAAAAAATTATGAAACTATTCTTTCCCGAATTAAGCTGCTTTCTGGCATTAAAATAAACGTCAGCGATCGCCCCCAAGACGGAAGATTTACAATAATACTAGGAGAAGCTCCTATTGAAATTAGAACTTCCACCCTTCCGGCTGAATACGGCGAATCAATCGTCTTAAGGATTCTCAATCCCAAAAGCTTAATTGGAATAGAAGAACTGGGATTAAGAGAAGACCTGTTAAAAGTCATAAAAAAAGAAATAAAAAGGCCCAACGGTATGATTATTGTTACCGGGCCCACGGGCTCTGGAAAAACGACTACTCTTTATGCCTTTTTAAAGGGGATTAAAAAGCCGGAAATAAAAATTATTACCATTGAGGATCCTATTGAATATCGCCTCAAAGGAGTTTCCCAAACTCAAGTTCATCCTAAAAAGGGATATGACTTCGCTTCCGGTTTAAAGGCAATTGTCCGCCAAGATCCCGATATTATTTTAGTCGGAGAAATTAGAGACGAGAAAACCGCTAAAATTTCTATTCAGGCTGCTCTGACCGGACACTTGGTTTTTACCACCTTACATACCAATGATGCTTCAGGGACCATAGCCAGATTGAACAACCTGGGAGCTGTGCCTTCTAATATTGGATCTGCCCTAAATATAGCTGTTGCTCAAAGACTGATTAGGATGATTTGTAAGAAGTGCTCAAAACCGGAAAAAATATCTTCTGAAGATTTAAAGAAAATAAAAGAAGGGTTAAAAACCCTGCCTAAATCAATTAAAATCCCGGAAATTAATACTAGTATAAAAATATTGCGAGCTAAGGGCTGTAAAGATTGCAATAATACCGGATATTGGGGCCAGATCGGTATTTTTGAAATACTCTTGATTGATGATGAAATGGAAACATTCATTTTAAGCAACCCCTCAATTGCTGCTTTAAGGAAAGAAACTCAAAAAAGAGGAATGACTTCCTTAAAAGAAGACGGATTAATTAGAGTCTTGGAAAAAATGACCACTATTGAAGAAGTGGAAAGAGTTCTTGGTTAAATAAAAACAATCCTAGAGCTGGGGGTCTACTTTAGCTTAGGAACTTAAAGTTTAGATTTTTTCCGAGGAATAACTCAGCATTACCTGGGTTATCCGGCTAAGAAAAACTCCTACCCCCCAGCTCAAGAATTGCTTTTACTTTTGACATTAAAGTATAACAAATTATTTTATGTTTGTCAAGCCCCAAACATCCCCAAAACCAACTAAAGAAGACGAAAGCCTGGATTTAACTTTACGGCCCAAAACCTGGGCTGAATATGTTGGCCAAGAAAAGACTAAAAGAAACCTGGAAATAATCATTGAAGCGGCAAAGCAAAGAAAAGAAGCGCCAGAACACCTTTTATTTCACGGAGGATCGGGTCTCGGAAAAACCAGCTTGGCCTATTTGATTGCCAAAGAAATAGGGGCCAATATCAGAGTGACTTCAGGCCCAGCTATTGAAAGAGCCGGAGACCTGGCAGCTATTTTAACCAACCTTTCAGAAGGCGATGTTCTTTTTATTGACGAATGCCATCGGCTCAATAAACTAATAGAAGAATATCTTTATCCGGTTATGGAATCCTCTAAGCTGAATATTATTATCGGCAAAGGTCCCATGGCTAAAACTATGGAGCTAAAACTGCCTCGCTTCACTTTTATTGGAGCAACTACCAGGGCGGCTTTAATATCCGCTCCCCTAAGAAACAGGTTTGGAGCAACCTTTCAGCTTGATTTCTATTCTCAAGAAGATATTGAGAAAATTCTCCAAAGGTCTTCAAGGATTCTAAAAGTAGAAGCTGACCCAAAAGCCCTTAAAATTATTGCCCAGCGCTCTCGTTTTACCCCGAGGGTGGCAAATCGCCTTTTAAAAAGAGTAAGAGATTTTGCCCAGGTTGAAGGAAAAGGGGTTATTACTCCAGATCTTGCTCAAAAATCCCTAAGCTTCTTGGAAATAGATGAAATTGGGTTGGAAAATGGAGACAGAAGAATTCTAAGAGCAATCATTAAAAAGTTTGAAGGCGGACCAATAGGACTCCAAGCATTAGCTGCTGCCACTTCGGAAGAACAGGATTCTATTTTGGATATTTACGAACCTTATTTAATGCAGCTCGGTTTTATTGAAAGAACTTCCCGGGGAAGAATGGCTACCAAAGCAGCTTACCAGCATTTGGGAATTAAATATAAAAGAGATCAAGACCTCCTCTTATAATGGAATTAAAGTTCAAAATAGCAGTACTCTTTATGGTGTTGCTGGTTCGGGTATTCTCGGCCAATTTTATTTTAGCTGCAAATCCTTTAGACGTAGTTATCAATGAAATTGCCTGGATGGGAACAGAAAATTCTTATAACGATGAATGGATTGAGCTGTATAATAACACCGGCTCTTCAATAATCCTTGATGGGTGGATTTTAAAAGCTGAGGACGGAACCCCAAAAATAAATTTAACAGGAGCAATTCAGGCTAAGTCTTTTTATTTATTAGAGAGAACTGACGACAGCACTGTTCCAGGAATTACCATGGATCAAAAATATACAGGCGCCCTGGGAAATAGCGGAGAAAACCTAGAACTCTACGATAATCTGGAAAACCTATTAGACTCTCTAAGCTCTAGCGATGGCTGGTTTGCCGGTAATAATTCTGACAAACTAACAATGGAAAGAATAAACCCCTTGCTTTCAGGGAATGATCCTGGCAATTGGACAACGAGCCAAAATATTGGCGGGACGCCAAAAAGTCAAAATACTCTTGTTATAACTCAATCGCAAAAAGAGCTGGCGCCCCAGCCCGATCCTGAAATATTACCAGAACAAACCGCCCCTCCTTCATTGGAGATTGTAGAGAGTACAAAAGAAAAGCCAATTATTTATCCTTCCGGCATCCTTATTAACGAAATCATGCCCGCTCCCGTTGGTAAAGACTCTGAAGAAGAATGGATTGAATTTTTCAATCAAAATGATTTTGAGGTTGATCTTACCGGTTGGCAAATTACAGACACTATTGGCAGTATCAATGCTTATACCTTTCCTAAAGACACTAAGATTGGGCCTAAAGGGTTTTTAATGCTTTCTCGGCCAACTACTAAAATTACTTTGAATAATGACGGTGATAGTTTACAATTGTTGCAACCCAATGGCAGTGCTCTAGATAAGATGAGTTACGGGAAAGCTCTTAGAGGAGAATCATATAACCGCACTAAAACTGAATGGTCTTGGAGTTCTACTCTGACGCCGGGAAGTGTCAATATTATTCCTAAAGCCGAAGATATGCAACCTAAAAAAGAAGAACCTCTTGTTCTTTCTTCTGAGGCAAATTTGGCAGCGGTTGGAGAATCTTTTAAGTCAATTCAAAATACAAAAACCCAAAGACCATTGGTTTCCTTGTACCTTTTCTTAATTGCTTTTGGTCTTGCTATCTTTTCTGGAATAATAATCTTAACACTTAAGAAGAATTTAAATTTAAGTTAGAATAAAAATATGTCAGGGCATTCGCACGCGAAAAAAATCTTTGGTAAAAAACAAATTACCGACGCTAAGCGGGGGAAAATCTTCTCTAAATTCTCTCGTCAGATTTCCGTTGCCGCCAAAGAAAAAGGAGGAGACCTCGAAACTAACTCTGGCTTAAGAATGGTTATTGAAAGAGCCAAGAGTTTTAATATGCCCAAAGAAAATATCGAGAAAGCGATTAAAAAGGGTACTGGCGAATTAGAAGACGTTAAGCTGGAGAATGTTATCTTTGAAGCCTATGGCCCAGGAAAAACAGCTATTATTATTGAAGGTATTACAGATAATAAAAATCGGGCCTTGGGAGAAATAAAAAAAGCTTTGAGTCAATTTGACGGAAAATTAGCTGGGGAGGGCTCTGTTAGGTGGATGTTTGAAAGAAAAGGCGTCATTATTGTAAATCCAAAATCCGAAGCTCAAAACCCCAAAAGTAAAGAAGAGTTAGAGCTGATGGCAATTGAAGCTGGAGCTCAAGATATTAATTGGCATGAAGACGTTCTTGATGTCTATACGAAACCCGAAGAATTGGAAAAAGTGAAGAATGATTTAAAAAACAAGGGGCTAGCTATTGAATCAACTTCTTTAGACTGGGTAGCTAAAGACCAGGTTGAAATAAGCGACAAAGAAAAAGGAAGTCTTGAAAAGTTATTTGAATCCCTTGATGAAAATGAAGCAGTCCAAGAAATTTATTCAAATTTAAAAGAATAATTAGCACTTATGATTATTTTAGGCATTGATCCGGGAACGGCCACAACCGGTTATGGCATAATTGAAATAAACAAAAAAAAGAGTTTAAAATGTTTAGGTTATGGGCATATTCAAACCTCTCCTGCTTTAACGGACGGAGAACGTTTAAAAATAATAAACAACGATCTTGGCAAATTAATAAACAAATATCAGCCCAAAATATTAGCTGTTGAGAATATTTTCTTTTTTAAGAACCTGAAAACAGCTATGCCCGTAAGCCAAGCTAAAGGAGTAATATTATTAACAGCAGCCAAAAAAAGAATCCTTGTGTATGAATTCACTCCTTCCCAGGTTAAAATGGCTACAGTGGGCTATGGAAGAGCTGATAAGTCGCAAGTCCAAAAAATGGTTAAAATCATATTAAACTTAAAAGAAACGCCCAAGCCCGATGATGCAGCCGATGCCTTGGCAGTAGCTATTTGTTGCCTGAATTCTTTATAAGAGGGCTTGACAAGATTTTTTTAAAAGACTATACTGGCAATGTAGACTGATTTCTCAGTCTTTTTTTAAACAATGCCTGAGAAACAACCCGAGTGCATAGTCTGAAATGATGTCTAGTGAATTGTAAAATATTATGTACCCGGAAAGGTCGATAACAATTAAATACAAGCAGAAATTAAAATAAATTTAGTTAATTATGATTTACGACGAACTTTTAAATCCTTTCGTCAGTGAAGATCCAGCTCCAGCAGAAGGTGGTGAAAGCACCCCAGAAGGTGGAGAAGCTGCTCCAGCAGAAGGTGGTGAAAGCACCCCAGAAGGTGGAGAAGCTGGTAGCGCTGAAGGAGGAACTCAGTAAACTTTAATTTAAAACCCCCGAAGTTTCGGGGGTTTTAAATGCTTAGACTATTTTAATTAAGCAATTTTTATAAATTTTCTTTTTCCGATCTGAACAATGCTTCCTTTTTTTATTTCTATGATTTTTGTCCAATCTTCTTGGATTTGTTTATTAACCTTCACTCCTTTTTGCTTAATAAGACGTTTAGCCTCTGACTTAGAAGAAGTCATTTTTGTTTTAATTAATAAATCAAGGATATTTAGCTTTTTTTGCCGCAAAAAAACTGTTGGCATATTAGAAGACGGTTTCTTTTCTTTAAAAACCCTGTCAAATTCTTTTTCAGCTTCCTGGGCTGTTTTTTTATTATAAAGAACTGAGATAACCTCTCGGGCCAGTCTTGCTTTGGCTTGGCGGGGATGCGTTGTTTTTATTTTATTTAGCGGCAAGTCTGTCAGAATCTCAAAGCCAAGATAAATTATACTATCTGGCCAAGCCATTATTTTCCCATACATTTGCTCTGGCTTTTCGTCTAAACTGATTATATTCCCTTCTGTTTTCCCCATTTTCTTTCCTTCAGGGCCTATTAACAATTTAGTTGCTAAAACTAATTTTTCTTTGTTCTTTATTTTTTTCACCAATGTCCGGCCGGCCAGCATATTAAAAATTTGGTCGTTTCCCCCGATTTCCAAATCAACATTCATACTAACGCTGTCGTAAGCTTGGAATATCGGGTATAAAAATTCGTGGACAAGAATGTCTTTGCCTGCTTTTATTCGTTTTTGAAACATATCTCTTTCCAAAAGCCTGGCAACGGTAAATTTAGAAGCCAGCTCAAGCATGTCTTTCGGTTTTAACTTGTTGGTCCATTCTTCATTATGCAAAAACCTGACATTTGCCTTTTTAAGGTCTAAAATTTTTCCGATCTGTTTTTTATAATCTCTGGCGTTTTTTAAGACCTGCTGGCGAGTTAGCATTCTTCTGGCTGCGTTTTTATCGGTCGGATCTCCAATAGTGGCTGTAAAATCTCCTATCAAAACAATGATTTCGTGCCCTAGATCCTGGAACTGGCGCAATTTTCTTAAAACTGCCAGGTGGCCAATATGAAGTTTACCGGTAGGGTCAATGCCGTTGTAAATCCTCATTTTTTTACCGGATTTTAAAGCTTTTTCTAACGCCTGGCGATTAGGGTAAATTGCTTTGACCCCTCTGGTTAAGACTTCTTTGATTTTCCCGTTGATGTTTTTCATTTTCTTTTCTTAGTTTAACATATTTTTACCAAAATTAAAAAATGTGTTAAAATTTAAGACTAATTGTCTTTATGGCAAAAAGAATCTATCACCGAAAATTTTACGCTAAAAATAAGGAGAAAAAACTAATTTTCTCGCTTTTAAAGTCTTCTGCCTTAGCTGCTTCCTTTATTTTAATTGGAAGCGTTTTTGTATTTCTATATTTTGCCAAAGACCTTCCTCGCCCAGAGAAATTCACTGAAAGCCATTTTATCTTGCCTACTAAGATTTACGACAGAACAGGGGAAATTCTTTTGTATGAAATTTACGGAGAAGAAAAAAGAACCATGGTTTCTTTGGAAAAAACGCCCTTACACCTAAAGCAAGCTGTAATTGCAGCTGAAGATGCAAGCTTTTATCGTCACTTTGGCTTAGATATAAGAGGCATTACCAGGGCTGTATTAAACAACTTAAAACTGAGAAGACCGGTTCAGGGAGGGTCAACTATTACCCAGCAGTTAATCCGATCAACCTTTCTTACCTTAGAAAAGACTTTAAAAAGAAAAGTAAGAGAAGTTATCTTAACTTTAGAATTAGAAAGAAGGTATTCCAAGGACCAAATTTTAGAGTGGTATTTAAATCAAGTTCCTTTTGGGGCTAACGCTTACGGGGTAGAAGCTGCCAGCCAAACTTTTTTTAACAAATCAGTTAAAGATATTTCTTTGGAAGAATCAGCCATCCTCGCTTCTTTAATCCAGGCTCCAAGCTATCTTTCCCCTTACGGTTCTCATAAAAATGATTTGTTAATCCGGAAGGATTATATTTTAAATCAAATGGCAAAAGCGGGGTATATCACAAAAAAAGAGGCTGAGGAAGCTCAGGTAAGGGAATTATCTTTTTCTGAAATACGCCAGTCTATTAAATCTCCTCATTTTGTTCTCTATGTGAAAAAATATTTAGAAGATAAATATGGCCAGCAATTTTTAAGAGAAAAAGGACTAAAGGTTTATACCACCTTAGACTGGGAACTTCAAGAATTTGCTGAAAGAGCCGTCCAAGAAGGAACAGCAATAAATAATGCTTATGACGCCCATAACGCTGCTTTGCTGGCTATGAACCCTAAAAACGGAGAAATTATTGCCATGGTAGGATCGGTTGATTGGAACGCTACTTCTTCTTATCCTCAAGGATGTGAAGGTTCTGAAGAAGGCTGCTTGTTTGATCCAAAATTTAACATAACCACCTTGGGCGAGCGCCAGCCAGGATCTGCTTTCAAGTCCTTTGCTTACGCTACGGCCTTTCAAAAAGGATATACCAGAGAAACTGTAGTCTGGGACGTAGAAACCGAGTTTAATCCGGACTGTGACTTATTTTCCGACGAAGAAAAAGATCCTTATGACCAGGACTGTTATCGTCCCCAAAACTATGATGAAAATTTTAGAGGGCCAATAAGCCTGCGGGAAGCTTTGTCCCAATCTATTAACATTGCCTCAGTAAAAGTTCTTTATCTGGCCGGTCTTCAAGAAACTATTGATTTGGCAAAAAACATAGGAATCACCACACTTAATAAGACGCTTTCTTGGTACGGCCTCTCTTTAGTCCTGGGAGGAGGAGAAGTAAAGCTCCTCGATTTGGTTTCAGCTTACAGCGTTTTTGCTAACGATGGATTGCAGACTTTGCCGTCGTTTATTTTAAAAATAGAGGATATCAACGGCAGTATTATTGAAGAGAATAAAAAAACTCCAAGAAGGGTTCTTGAGGCTCAAACTACTCGTTTACTTAATAGCGTTTTGTCAGACAATGAAGCGAGATCCCCAATGTTTGGCTCAAGGTCAATGTTGTTTTTTCCAGGATATGACGTAGCAGCAAAAACCGGAACCACTCAAGATTTTCGGGACGCCTGGACAATAGGATATAATCCATTGGTTGTTGTTGGGGTTTGGGTAGGAAACAATAATAATAGTTCTATGGCAGAAAAACCAGGAGTGGTTTTAGCTGGACCTATTTTCCATCGTGTTATGGAAAAGTTTTTAATAAAACATCCCAAAGAAAGCTTTAAAGAACCGGAAGTAATTGAAACTCAAAAACCGGTTCTAAACAATGAAATTGACTGGGAAAATCCCCATTCAATCTTGCATTATTTAGACAAAGATAATCCCCAAAAAGAGATGGTAAAAGATCCTTTGCTTAATCCCCAGTACTTAGGATGGGAAGCGGGAATTGAAAACTGGCTTTCTAAAAACCAGCCTTAAATTAATTATTTTTAATCGGCATAACAACAAAGGTGTAACTCTGGTCTCCTATTGGCCTTAAAACCGCAGGGCCTTCTTCGCCGTTTAATTCAAGAATAACCTCCTCGCTTTTTATATTTAAAAGGCCGTCAACTAAAAACCTTGAATTAAAGGCCACTTTCGTTTCTTTCCCTTCAATTTTAGCGGGCAGCCCGGATTGATTTTCTCCAAGCTCTGGGCTTTGAGAAGAAATCTCAATTTTCTTTTCTTTAGGAACGACATTTATTTGGATTTCGTTTGTTTTTTTATTAAATAAACTGGCTGTTTTAATTTGGTTGAGAAATTCTTCCTTCTTTAAAATAATCCTGCTCTCGTATTTTTTAGGAATGATTTCCTGGTAATTAGGGTACTCTCCCTCAATCAAACGAGAAATTAATTGAATCTGGGGATGAGGAGTTTCTTGCATTGGATATTCAAACATGACTTGGTTAGAAGAAAAGTAAATTTTCATTTTTCCCTCTTTTTCAGAAAAAATATTAATTATCTCTCGAGCTGCTTTTTGAGGAAGAATAAAAGAATATTCTTGAGATTGGGTTAATGGTTTTTCAAACAAAAGGGTTTTCTCCGCTAATTTAAAAGAATCTGTAGCAGCTAACTGGACCCTGTCTTTTTGAAAATTAAAATACACGCCTGATATTTCTGGCCTAACCTGGGTTAAGGCGCAAAAATCAACCACTTGAGATAATCCTTTGGAAAAAAGAGGGCTTTTAATTTCTATAAAATCTTTACTTTTAATTTTAGGGATAATCGGAAATTCTTCCACTGCCTGTCCTTTGATTTGGCTAGTATTTTTTCCGTGGTAAATATACAGTGTCTGGTCTTTTGTTTCTAGTGTTAATTTTTCATCAGAAAGAGAGGAAATAAAATTATACAAAAACTTAGCCGGAACAGTAATATTCCCTTCTTTTTCTGTTTTCACTAAAAACCAATACTTAATTGCAATTTCAAGGTCTGTTGTGTTGAGGTTTAAAAAGCTCTTTTCTAAATTAATTAAAATATTATTCAGAATAGGTAGGTTTAGGTTTTTCCCAATTATCTTTTCCACAACAGCTAGTCCTTTTTTAAAATTTTCTTTTAGTAGTATTACTTTCATAATAGTTATTATTACTATTACTATATACCCCCTTGATTTAAAAAAATGAACTTAAAATCTGTTAAAAATCTCTGGAAAACCCTAAGGGAAACATAGGTAAAAGAAGTAAATCAATAGTTTAAATTTAGTTTTTAAAATTAATCTATTTTTATATCACAACCTTTCCCATCATCTCTCAACTTTTTATTTCCAGGTATTCCACAGGTTTTACAATAGATTTTAATTCAAGATTATATATTTATACCTTAGTGAATCAAGGTTCTATAAGAGTAGGTTCTTATTATAAGCTGTAAATTCGCTGCTTGATCAGGATTACCTCTTCGGTTAAATTTTCGTCTTTTTCCAACTCAGCTATAACTTTATTACAAGCGTAAATTGCCGTTGTGTGGTCTTTCCCTCTGAATTTTCTTCCAATAAAGGGATAAGATCCTTTTAGCTCGGTTCTTAAGAGATACATTGCTATTTGCCGAGGCTTGACAATTTCTTTTTTTCTTGATTTACATAAAAGATCTTCTTCTTTTAAATCATAAAATTCAGCCACTGCTTGAATTATCTTCTTGTGATTAGTCACCTTTACAGGATTATTAATAATACTCTTTAAAAGACCCTTAATAGTGTTTAAGTCTGGGGGTTGGTTGTTTAATTTTTGGTAGGCAATCAATCTATTAAGAGCTCCCTCTAATTCTCTAATATTTCTTTGGATATGGGAGGCTATGTATTCTAAAATTTGATCGGAAATATTAATTTTCTTTTCTTGAGATTTTGTTTTAAGAATAGCTATTCGAGTTTCAAGATCGGGCAGGGAGATATCGGCAATCATCCCCCCTTCAAAGCGCGACCTTAATCTTTCTTCTAGGGCTGGGATTGCTTTCGGGGGACGGTCAGAAGAAAGAATAACCTGTTTATTTTTTTCATACAGTGCGTTGAAAATATGAAAAAATTCTTCCTGAGTTTTTTCTTTACCGGCAATAAATTGAATATCATCTATAATTAAAACATCAATTTCTTGATAAGCAGACTTTAAACCGCTAATAGCTCTTTCTTTAATTGCTGTAATTATTCCTGAAGTAAATTTTTCCGAAGAAATATATTTTATTTTTCTCTCAGAAAAGTTTTTAACGATCTCGTTACCGATAGCCTGTATAAGGTGGGTTTTTCCAAGCCCTACTCCTCCATAGATAAATAAAGGATTATAAACAGAGCCCGGGCTTTTAGTTATAGCCGAGGCTGCTGCATAAGGAAGTTCATTAAAAGGTCCTACGACAAAATTCTCAAACTTATAACGAGGGTTTAAATTAGTATCTTTATTAACTTTCAGTTCTTGAAATTCTAATTGATCGGTTTCTTGGGTCCAGACCTGAGGCTGTTTAATTTTTAAGCTTTGGCTGGTCGTAATATATTTTATTTCTTTAACTCCCTTTTCTAAGTTTCTGACGGTTTTCAGAATAAGCTTATTGTATTTATTTTCCAACCATTCCCTGGAAAAATTATTTGGGACTGAAACCATTACCTCCCCTTCCTTCTTAGATAAAATAGAAGTATTTTTAAACCAGGTAGCGAAATTAGCCGGGGAAATATGAAATTGGACTTGGGCAAGCACTGCCTGCCAGAGTTCCTGTTCGTTCATAAGACTATGTTTAATAGATAAATAGCGTCTAGAGTTCATTATCTAAAGAAACAAGAATCTAGTCAACCCAAGGAAAATGAATACAAAAATTTTCTCTTGTTAGTAAACTGTGGATGAAGTGTTAATATAACTTTTCTAAAATCTGCATTATTAGAGTGAAAATTAAAATTGACTAAAGCGGAATTTTTTGATACATTAATTAACATATGAGCATTGCTTATCAACCAAAAAAAAGAAAAAGGAAAAAAGCCCATGGCTTTAGAGCGAGAAAAAGGACAAAAGGAGGAAGAAAAGTCATTAAAAGAAGAACGAAAAAAGGGCGTCAGAGAATTACCGTTTGATTGGCCGCTGAATAATATTAATCGTCAATACTATATGTTGCCTCAAAAGAACAGACTTAAAAGAAAGAAAGACTTTGAGACGGTTTTTAAAAAAGGAGAAGGGATTAAAGAGGGTTTTTTATTTTTGAAATTTCTACCCAGTAAACTGAAAGGAATTCGTTTTGGCTTTGTTGTCTCAGAGAAAGTTTCAAAGAAAGCTGCCGTTCGCAACAGGGTCAAGAGACAATTAAGAGAAATAATCCGGCCCCAAATCCCTAAAATAGATAAAGGAGTTGACTGTGTCTTAATTACTAGACAAGGCATTGAAGAAGAAAACTTTAAAGACGTTAAAGAAGCCATTGATAAGCTTTTTAAAAGGGCAAGGTTAATTTAAATCCTTACTCGCTTATGTTTAAAAATATAACTCTTAAAAGTATTAAATTTTATCAGGCTTTTATTTCTCCCAGCCTCGGAGGGAATTGTCGGTTTTATCCGACTTGTTCTGAATATACCTACAAAACAATCGGGAAAGACGGAGTCTTAATTGGTACCTGGAAGGGATTAAAAAGAATTTTAAAATGCCACCCCTGGAATGAAGGGGGCGTAGACTTACCTTAAATATGTTTGAGTTTTTCGTTGGCGCTTTTAATACAATTTTATATCAGCCGCTTTTTAACGCCCTTATTCTATTATATGAATATATTCCGGGTAATGATTTTGGGATTGCGATCATTGCCTTCACTTTAATTATAAAAGTGATTTTTTATCCTTTAGGATCTCAAGGAATAAAAGCCCAAAAGTCCCTCCAAGACATTCAGCCAAAAATAAAAGAGCTGCAAGAGAAGTTCAAAAACGATAAAGCTCAGCAGGCCAAGGAAATGATGGATCTTTATAAAAAAGAAAAGATTAACCCTTTTTCTGGCTGTTTGCCTCTTTTGATCCAGCTGCCGATTTTAATTACTGTTTACCAGATATTTTGGCGAGGCATTGGACCAGAACAGCTTGATTATCTTTATAGTTTTATTCCCCATCCAGGAGTAATTAATCAGTCTTTCCTGGGGTTAATAGACCTTTCTCAGCCATTCTGGATCTTAGCTGTGATTACGGGCATTGCTCAATATTTCCAGGTTAAAATGACTACTTCCCAGCAAAAAACCATTAAGCAGGGTGGCAGTGATTTTTCCCAAATGATGCAAAAACAAATGTTGTATTTTTTCCCAATTTTCACAGTAGTAATTCTTTTAAGATTTCCCTCAGCCCTGGCTTTATACTGGTTAACCACCACCTTCTTTACAATCGGCCAGCAATGGATTATATTGAAAGAGAAGCGATCAATAACACAAAGCGAAGCCCAGAACTAAATAAAACAAAACTATGATTCAGCGGACCGATTTTAAAATAATAGAAGGTGTTGCCAGGGATTTTTTTGAAAAAATGAGCCTTGATATAAAAACCGAGGTTAAAAACCCCGTTGATTTAACAATTCCCATAAACTTAGAAATGGAAGAACCCCAGATCTTAATCGGCGAGAGGGGCCAAACCTTAATTGAAGCTCAATGGCTTTTAAAATCAATACTAAGAAAGAGAATAAACCAGCAATTTTACATTGATTTAGACGTCAATGGCTACAAGAAAAAGAAAGCCGAATATTTAAGAGAGCTTGCCAAGTCAACTGCTGATGAAGTTACCTTGTCAAAGAGGCAAATAGAACTTGCTTCAATGCCAGCTTACGAAAGGAGGCTTATCCACTTAGAACTAGCTGCTCGATCTGACGTCGCTTCAGAGAGCTTAGGAGAAGGGCCAGAGAGGCGAGTAGTAGTGAAGCCTCAGACTTTATAAAGGGTAATAATTTGTGAATAAAAAGCCCCCTCAACAAGGGGATTTTGCTTTAAGGAGGGGCAATAGTTTAAAGGGTTGGCAGTTTAAGCAGCAAAAGATCTGGGTTAATCACTTGTAAAATGAGATAAGAAGTGAAAATAAGAATGAGCCCTAAAACAGCATTAAATATTCGATCTTTAGCATCGCCCATGCTTGTGGGGTTTCCAGCTGAAGTTAAGTATTGAAAGCCACCAGTTACTATCATAAAGAAAGCAGCTAAACCGGCAATAGTGATAATGGCATAGTAAAGCCAGGCAATAAGGTCGTTTATCATACCGCCTCCTTCGTTTTCAGCTAATTCATTCAAGTTAATATTTCCAAAAGAAGGATAAGTAAGCTCTAGCTCTAAAGCTAAAACCGGGGCAGCTGCTAAAAAAAGAAAGATAAGGATTATTAATAATGGTATTAGAGTTTTAAAATTAGTCATAAGGTCTCTTTAGCTTATTTTATCATTTTTCTCTTAAAGTTAAAATAACGGTAATAGTCCAAAAAGGAATAAGGCCGACAAGGGGGACGAGTTCTCCTAAAAGAGCTGCTCCTCCTCTTGTTAAGACTCTTCTCATTGGAGATTTAATTCCTCGAGCCAATTGTTTTTTCATGCCAGCTGCCTTTTTCCCCGCCGTTTTTCTTAAAGTTGCCACTTGTTTCTTTTTGCTTTGAGCAATCTTGTTTATTCTCATATGCATCCAGCTTCCGATGACAACTAATATAAACAAATCAAATGCAATGGCTACGATCGTTCCTATGGTAAAAGCCGTTACAATTTTTAAGATCAAAAGAAAGATATCAATAATATCGACAATAATGGCAAAGGCTAATATTAATAGAAAATCAGGGTCTAAAGGACTTATTCCTTCTTTTCCTCCAGCTTCTGTTTCTTTTAATTCGGCTGCAGGCATAAGACTATTTTAATTCTTCTTTAG
>PVBE011388549.1_pt1 | contig 36930 bp, 33 predicted proteins | sample 1631181 | NCBI WGS metagenome assembly PVBE01 (sample SAMN08397723, study PRJNA350692) | Marine metagenome, whole genome shotgun sequencing project. | isolation source: water | place: Pacific Ocean | collected 2012-04
ATTGGTGCTGTAAACCGTTTGATGGGAGAGAATAAGAAAGCCTACAAAAACAAATAATATAAATTTTAAATCAAATCAAAACATTTATGATGTTTGGATTAATAATATAGGTTTTCAATCCCTTTTAGATTATATGGAATCTAGTCATATGGAAGTTTATGGATTTGATTCTCGTTTGCATGGTGCTTACAGTAAAAATGAATTAGAAAACTATTTGTTAGAAAACTGGCCACTGAATCTATTCACAGAAGTTGAAAAGTCAAAATATTTTAATCTAACAAACAGATTGTTAGAACTGGAATTTAAAGACACTTCTAAGATAAGTGATTTACAATCTTATATAAACCTAAATAACAGATGGCAGTCAAGTGTAAATGATAATTCTAAACTAAAAAGAAGTATAAATTCAATAATTAATTACACCAAACAAATTATAATAGAAAAATCAAGTGTAAATAAATATGTAGAATTAAGGGAAATGAATATGATTGAGAATGTAAATCAACTATTAAACACTAGTTTATCTGGTAGAAAAGTTATTATTTGGGGACATAGTCTTCATGTTCAAGCAGGATTTACGCAAATGTCAAATCATGCTTCAAAAAATATTGGAGATTATTTAATTTTAATGAAATAAAAAACATCCGTGTGGGGTGAGTCTTAAAAAAACAAATGAAGAACGAAAAATATAAAGCAAAACACTTGCCGTTAAAACACATACAAATAAGTCTAAATTGAATAACTTAGTTTAGCTGTAATGCTACTATTTAATGTCATTTATGGATTTTATATTAAAAATAAACATTAATACAATTGCAAAAAAAATTTATGACTCTTGGTTGTCAAGTGAAGGTCATACAAAAATTACTGTTTATCAAATAATGATATTCTTGATATTCAGTTTTTGTTTTATTGGTAGCACACCTGCTCAAAATTCAAGTCGGATAGGATTGGGATTTGGAGCAAAATATACAGGTGAAGACTTTATCACACACATTAATGATTTAAACATCGATCATTATTTTATCAATATTAAATGGGGCTTATATGAACTATCTCCTGGTGATTATGACACCTCTTACATTGATGCCTTTTTAAACCAATTACCTGCTAACTCAGAAGCCTTAATTAGAATTTCTCCTAGAGGCAATACCTTTTACAATGACTCTCTTACCGAATATACTGTCCCCTTAGATTTAAGCGATACTGGAGCATATTATGATTTTGTAAGTGCTGTAATTTCGAGAGACTCCACTTTTAAAGTAAAATATTATGAATGTGAGTGGGAGTATAATTTTACAAAACATTGGGGTGGGAGGATAAACCCAAACCCCGACCCTATTGATCTTGGAAACAAATATGCCGACTTGGTAAGAACAACTGAAACAGCAATAAAAAATAACAATCCGAATGCACTATTTGTTTTTGGAGGAACCACCAGATCAACAACAGCTTACACAGATACTCTTTTACGAACAACACTCACCAACCTTTGTGCTACCGATTCATTAAATGGACATTGTGATTTTTATGATCAGCATCTATATAGAGATCTCTATGGTATCCCTAATGATCTAAGTTGGTTTAATGATATTCGAAATGATTTTCCTGCATTTGCAAATAAACCTGTGTTTTGTACTGAACATGCAGGTCCTCTTCCTTCAGAATTCATGACTAATCTAGCTTTTAACGACACCTTGATTAATTTGTTGACTAATAATATATGTCTTTTAGCTGGTGATTTGGATACCTTAGGACTACCTGGCCACTACAGAATGTTTGCCTTTGGTGCAGAACCTAGCTTAAACGCAAAACGAGATTCAATTCAAGCAAATAATTACGTTCAACGAACATTGCTAGGTTTAGCCAATGGTGTTGAAAGAATGTATACTTGGGCGTTTGAAACTCAATGGTTCAGTCAAACAATTTTAGGCAACACCTGTTATATTAAGGATAATACTTTTGGGAAATTAGCTTTATCTAACACCGATTACAATAATGATTTTATCAGCACAAACGACAATTACAACTACTTTAAAACTTTTGCAGATTTCTTTAGAGATACAAAAACTGTTATACAAGATACCTCTTTATTAAATCAGGATATCTATTTCTTTGAAATAACCACTTTTCAGCAAGATACGTTCTATGTAGTTTGGGAAAAGCGGGATCAATATTATGGAGTTTATTCTCCTCTAATAAACTTCTCCTTCAATACGAATTGGAATTGCATAAAAACACAAAACATCTTTGGAAGAGATGAAATATTAAATTCATTAAATGGGATAGCTGATGTTGAAATCAATGATATTCCTCTTGTTTTATCTAGTTGTGATAATCTCTCAGCTAATGAAAACTCCTCAGCTAATAAGGTTATTAATTTAGCACTATTCCCAAACCCATCGAGTTCAATAATTACTATCAGATCAAAAGGTGCTAAAATTATAGACCTAGAAATATTTTCAATATCTGGAAAGCTAATCAATAAGCTTGATGGAGTTCATTCACATTCATACACATTACATACGGCCTCTTTAGAAAAAGGTGTCTATATTGTTCGGATAGTTGATGTGTCAGGAAAACAACAATCTGGTAAATTAATAATTGAATAATAATATCTACACAGCAAAAGCTAATTTCATGCCTATCTTTAGCCGTACCAATATAAGGAGCTTGACAAAATGCGAACAAAACTAATTATTCTAATAACCTTCCTTTTTCTTCTTAGGTTAACATATGGTTTGTTCTCCGAATTTTGGTTCCCAGATGAGCTTCAAATATATCTTTTAGGGCTTAAATCATTCACAACTAATACTTGGCCTTATTATGGCCCAGATGTGGTTTACTCTAATACTCAAATTCCTGGTGCACTTCAAGGATTGCTAGTCTCAGCCTCCTTTTATATTTCTAAGATACCTGAGTCGCCCATAATATTTCTTAATGTACTTTCATTTACAAGCTTATCTTTTCTAGCTAACTATATCACAAAAAGAATCAAAAGCATTCCCATTTGGCTTGTATGGACTATTGTTATGACTACTCCTTGGACAATGCACTATAGCACACGAGTAGTAAATCCGTCATATGCACTTATATTCTCAATTCCATTTTTCATCTGTTTACTGGATCTGCTACCTATCTACAAAAAGGCTATATTAAAACCTAAACTAGCCTTTTTCATTCTTGGAATTTGCACCACCTTAATTATGCAATTACACATGTCTTGGGTGTTATTAATTCCATTAGCAGGTTTAACTTTTTTGTCAAGAATTAAAACAAACTTTAAGCAACAAGTTTTTAATTTTAGTTTATATACAACTGGCCTATTGATTGGTGTATTAACGTTAATTCCTACTTTGTTAATAGAGCAAACTCAAAGTGTAAGTTCAAATATTGTTTTTAACATAGACAATTGGAGTAATTTACCAATAATTACGCTTCGATTCTTATCCTTTGCTTCTAATGAAATTCCATATGTATTAGGAGGAAACACACCTGAAAGGCTTGCGGTAATTTACGAACAACTCTGGATGACTCCTGTAGCTATTTTATTGTTAATCATAGGGTTCTTTCAGGTTGGGCTGTTTTTAATGCTATTATTCAATAAGAATTTATCACCTGATTTTAAAAAAATTAAACTCTTGGTTATTATAAGCATACTACTACTGTATTTTAGCTTTTTCTTTTCTATAAAAGGTCCCTCTTCACACACATTCTACATCATGCTCCCGTTAGCTATTTTTTACTCCTTTTACTGCTATCAATGGCTAATTACAAAGAAAAAGTATGCCTTACAAATACTTAAGCTTATGTCTATATTAGGAATATTATTTCATTTTGGACTTGGTGCATATAATTTTCAGCACAAATCACTTTATAAGAATAGACACAAAGCAGAAAAAGCAATAAATCAAATGGATTATACATTGTTAGGTAAAAGAAGAGCTGATGATTGGGGATATGGATATTAAAAAATTAGACCTATAAATTCTTTAAATAAGGTTAATCAATATAAGAAGCACTTACAAGAATTATTAGGTGAAGTATTATCTGAAGAATTGTCTAAAGAAATAATAGAAACAACTTTAAAAAAAGCAAGTCATTCAACAGTAGTGGAGAAGATGGGATTCGAACCCACGACCTCTTGACTGCCAGTCAAGTGCTCTAGCCAACTGAGCTACATCCCCATATTTTTAGCGAATTTAAATATTTATCTTTACATCTGTTCTAATTACTTAGCTAATGATATCCATTATTAAAGATCTCATAAAAGAAAAAATCGGAATTAAACCAGATAAGGTAAGCTCATTATCTGGTGGAAGCATCAATGATGCTTTTTGTGTGAGTCATTCAAAAAAAAAATGGTTCATAAAGTTTAACGATAAAGAAAAATATCCAGGAATGTTTGCTGCTGAAGCTAATGGTCTTGAGCTGCTGAATACTTCAGCTTTTATTATTCCAAAAGTTATAGAAAATGGCAATTATAATAATCATGCTTACCTCATCTTAGACTATATTGAAACCCTTTCAACACAACAGCTTAACTGGAAAGAATTTGGAAGTAAGCTTGCAAAAATGCATAAGCGGTCAGATGAACTGTTTGGATTGGACAGACATAATTACATAGGTTCTTTAATTCAAAAGAATGATCGAGAAAAAACATGGTTTGACTTTTATGCAAATTGGCGCATTCTGACTTTATCTGAAACTGCCTTTAACCAAGGGTTACTATCTAATACGGAAATTAATAGTATGGAAAAATTATGCTATAAATTAGAAGATCTTCTCCCTGTAGAACCCCCTTCCCTATTACATGGAGATCTATGGCAGGGAAATCTACTTTGCAATAAAAATAACCAACCCGTTCTTATAGACCCTGCTGTATATTATGGCCATAGGGAAATAGACCTTGCTATGCTTTTTCTTTTTGGGAGCATACCTAATGATGCCATTGCAGCATACGAACTTAAATATCCACTGGAAAAAGGATGGAAGAAAAGAATGGATATTCATCAGCTATATCCCCTTTTGGTACATTTAATTCTTTTTGGTAGCTCTTATTATGGTTCGATTAAAACCATCTTGAAAAAATACACTTGAACTACTTATTGTTTGATTACTCTTTGAATAATATCAGCTTTCTCATTATGTAACTCAAACATATATACGCCTGCATTCCAATCTTCCGTAGAAATAATCATATTGGAATTGAGTTTCAATCTTTTGATCTCCTGACCCAGAATATTCCTTATAATGATCAAAGATTCTACATCAACATTAATGTTTAAAAAATTATCCGTAGGATTTGGATATGCAAAAGGTTTTATGCTTTGATTAGCTGCAGAAATTCCAGCTGTAGTACAATACGTCCTAATTCCATCAAACCACATATAAGCCCCTATGAGTGCTGGGAAAACGCAATCTCCATGATCTCCTGTTCCCATATTTACGGCTTCAACATCTGGTGCACCATTGGCAATCATTGCAGCTTCTGCAGATATTGCATTCTGATAAGTTACCTGCTCATCCCCTGTACAATAATACATTTTTATAGGCCTTTGGGGTGCCCAATCATGATTGTCGTTATCTAATAAAGCTGTCCATAGTGGATGGTTATAGGTTGATTGGGAATTTATAAAATTCTGAAGAACCGTATCCACCATCAAAGTGTCAATATATCCAGATAATAAATTATTTAAGCTTCCCATACTTAAAGTAGTATTATTCCCATCAAAATAAGGAGGGACAATTGTATCATAAGGTGGGTTTAAAATTTCTAAATAGTTATTATAAATATTTCCATATACCAATTCATAAGAAGAAAGTAAATAAACAAGATAACCTGGATTGGAATAAGGGTATGGCGACAGAATTGTATCTGCCATGGCCCCCGACATTTCATATGGTCCTGAACATGGCGCAGAAGCCAAAACATTGAATTCAGAAAGCAGGTTATTATCTTCTATATATTTATGAGTAGCCATAGCTGCATGCCCTCCTTGTGAATATCCAGTTAAAAAAACCTCATCATTGTCAACCATTTGCAAGCTATCTTCAATGAATTCTCTGGCAGCCCTTATCATGTCTCTAGATGCTGTAGCTTCAGATTCTCCATGACAATAAGGATGTAATCCAGGGCTATCCCCCATTCCTATATAATCTGGCATCAATACAAAAAAACCACCGGCACCAAAGATCTTACCTATCATTGTCTCTTGAATATCATTTGACGGAACCTCTTGTTTTTTAAGACTCGTACCATGATGATAAACCAAAACAGGAAAATCATTACAGCTTGTATTAGAAGGTGCTAAAAACGCTCCAGAAGCAATAGTGGGCTGACCATGTACGTCAACAGTATTATATACCATTCTATATAGGTCTATGTCATATTGTAAAGAAAGTCCAGTTGCAAGGCTTAGGGTTAAAGGGTCAGTTGTGTTTATATAGGTCGCAGAAATTAAATACTGAGACTGAACTGTATTTAAAAAAACACTCAACCAAATAACAATACATGTTTTAAAAAAATTGCTTTTCATTAGATATAAATATCTATTAAAATAAACATATTTTTTAAATCTTGAATTAATTAAGGAAGTAAATTCAATTCAACCTATTGGTAATCAGCTTCTATATGCTTAATCATTTGTTGAACTTTCTCTTTAAAATCTTGAAATTTATTTTTCGTATCAACAACCTGAAAAGCTTCATTTTTCTCAAGCTCCAAAACAGTCTTTTTCATGTTTTCAGAGGAAATAAGATTAATGGAGAATTTAATCTTGTGTGCTAATTTACTAAAAGAAACAAAATCATTTTTTTGTATTGCTTGATCCATCAACTCAATAGTTTCTTTAGAAGTTGAACAAAAAAGAGATAATATTTCTTTATTAAAAACATCATCTCCTCCAGACATTTCATTTAAATTGTCTAGAAATAATATTTGTTTTTCTGCCATCTTTAATAGCTATAGGGGATGATGATTGAAAAAAATTGTGGGCCCAGAAGGGCTCGAACCTTCGACCCCCTGATTATGAGTCAGGTGCTCTAACCAACTGAGCTATGGGCCCCACAGAAATTTAATTCTGAAAATAGTCTGCAATTTTACATATTTGTATTGAATAATCAAACTATTATTTAAGGTGTCTGAAATAAAAAATATCATATTTGACCTTGGCGGGGTTATTTTAAATTTAAATTATCAATTAACAATAGATGCATTTAAAGATCTTGGGTTCAAAAATTTTGAAAGCTTTTATACACAAAAGCAACAAACTGATTTCTTTAATGCCTTTGAAACAGGGAAATTAAATAAAGGTGATTTTTTTGATTTTATTAAAACCAATTGTTCTGCTAATACAACAAGCGATCAAATTAAAGATGCCTGGAACTCTATGCTTCTTGATCTTCCTGAATACAGAATTGAATTCTTGGAAAAATTAAATAAAACGCATAGCATATATTTATTGAGCAACACTAACGAGATCCACATTGAGTCATTTAAAAAAATCATTAATAAGAGTATTGGATACAATAGGTTTAAGAAGACTTTTAAAGCCTGTTATTACTCATCAGAAATTGGTTTACGTAAGCCAGATGAAAGCTGCTTTAGGTTTGTGCTAGAACAAAATAAGCTAATTGAGGATGAAACTTTATTTATAGACGATTCCATTCAGCACATTAATGGTGCTAATTCAATTGGCATAAAAACACATTTTTTAAACCCTGAAGAAGATATTATTAAGGTTGTTCCTGACATAATTCAATAAGAACTCCATTGGTAGATTTAGGATGCAAAAAACAGACGATCTTATTGTCCGCTCCTTTTTTTGGCTCATCATTTAAAACAATAAAACCTTCAGCCCTCAAGCGATCCATAGCTTCCTTAATATCATCTACAGCATATGCAATGTGATGTATTCCTTCTCCTCTTTTTTTTATGAACTTAGCTATTGCACTATCAGAATTGATAGCTTCTAGTAATTCAATCTTGCTTTCACCAACTTTAAAAAAGGATGTAGAAACACCTTCGCTTTCAACATTTTCTATTTTATAGGGAGCTTCTCCAAAAAGTTTAGTGTAAACTTCATTAGCTGCTTCTAAATCCTTTACAGCAATACCTATGTGTTCGATTTTCTTCATTACCTGATAAAAAAAATCCCCCTAAAAGGAGGATAGATTAATGCGTTAAAATCAATTACTTTTTATTGACAACCTCACCGGTTTTAGAATCATAATTAATGTAGTACAATCCTTTTTTTAGATTCACAACACCTATAGATTTTCCGAAACCTTTTTTAACAAGGTTACCATAAGTATCATATATTTCGTAAAGTGTTTCGCCTGTAAATTCAAGGTTATCCTTTACTTTAGGATTTGGAATAGTGATTGCTGCAATAGTTGGGTCTATATAAGAAGCATTTTGTGAAATCCTTGGTTTTCCAGTGTAATCAATTTGTTTAACTCTAAATTTATTTTCACCTGAATGAGGGGTTAGTTTGAATTCATAAGATTGTTCGCTAGCTTCGCCAACTCCATCAACTTCTCCTACTTTCACCCATTTACTCCATCTGTACTGCTCTATAATGTAGGTTAATTTACCTTGCTCATTAACAGTTTTCCATTTAAGAACCTTGTCGTCAGATACAACAATATCTTTTGTATCAAATGTACTTCTTGGACGTAATACCTCTGGATTTAAAACCTTAGGTAAGCAATCTAATTTATGCTGGATCTTTACAGTAACAGGTGAACCAACTTCTAAACTTAAATTAGAAAAATCAATTTCAAAAGCACTTGAATTAACTTGATCTGTTGTTACATCACCATTAACATAAACAGCAATTACACAGAAACCTACACCAGAACCTGAAAATGGATTTTGAACATATAGGTTTTTACTTTGATAATGACCTTCATGGATTATGCTGGCTTCATTGTTTTGTGCGCGAAAGCACATACATGAAACAAGTGATATTAAAAGCAGAATATTCTTCATTTGCAACAAAGCTAACACATTCTTGGTTTAAGTTGACAATAATAAGTGCATTTTTAAAAAAAACAAAATAAATATTCCTCCTTTTTGTAATTTCTCTATTATTTAATTTTATATTTTTAATTATTACTTTGTATAATTCTAATTATACCGTATTCTTGTAATAACTTTAAAAACTAACCCTAATAAATTACATTTACAATAAAAACTCTATGTTCTCTTTTAATTTAAAAATAAATTATCTTCTTATAAGCTTCTTTCTTTTATTTTCTTTAGTAGGTTGTGGAGATAATGAAACGGAAACTAATGAAGGTAGTAATTCAGCTAGAAAAGCAAAAGGAGACAAAGCTGTTTACGGAGGTGTATTGAATATTTCTGAGGAAGAATCTTTTCGTTCAATTTTTCCACCGGAAATTGTAGATGCTATCTCTGCTAAAATAGCTTCACAAATACATAATGGGTTAGTTAAATTTGATTCTAAAGATCTTTCTGTTAAACCTAGTATCGCTAAAGACTACGAAATAGACTCTACTGAAACCATCTACACTTTTGAATTAAGAGAAAATGTTTATTTTCATGACGACCCTTGTTTTAATGGAGGGAAAGGGTCAAAAGTAACAGCAAATGACTTTAAGTACACTTTCGAATTGCTTTGCTCAAAAGGATTTGAAACTTCTTACAACATGGTCAAAAATAAGATCAAAGGTGCTCAGGATTTTTACAATGGGGATGCCTCAGAACTTGAAGGCGTTGAGGTTATTAATGATCATACCCTTAAAATATATTTAAATGAACATCTTTCTTCTTTTATTTACACCTTAGCCATGCCTAACACTTCAGTTATTTCTAAAAGCGCATATGAAAAATATGGTGATGACATGAAAGTAGGGACTGGTGCATTCTTATACACAAAGCCTTATAATGAATTAACCGATGTCTATTTAGTGGCAAACAATAATTATTTTCTTGAAGACTCCTATGGAAATAAGCTCCCTTATTTAGATTCAATTCATTTTCACTTTAATGAATCAAAAATGTCTGAATTGGAAATGTTTAAAAAAGAAGAATTATCAATAATTCATGGCTTACCACCTTCAAAAATAGCAGAAGTTTATGCGGAAAATAAAAACAATTTTAACAACTGGCCGCCAAAGTGGTATGCAAATCATGCTCCTGAATTAGTTACTCAATATTATGAGTTTAACTCACAAATCCCACCATTTAATGACATAAGGGTAAGAAAGGCATTTAATTATGCCATTAATAAGAAAAAAATAGTTGAGGATAAGCTTTTTAATCAAGGTGCAGTAGGTACAAAAGGAATCACTCCCAAAGTTCAGCTGTTCAATAAATATGATTTCAATAAGATCAATGGTTACGAATATAACCCAGAACTTGCTAAAAAATTATTTGCAGAAGCTGGCTATCCAAACGGAAAGGGGTTCCCTAATGTTAGATTAGAACTAAACCTTGGTGGAAATACACACCATTTGGTCGCTCAGGAAATTCAACATCAATTAAATGCTGTACTAAACATTTTTATAGAATTTGAACAAGTTAGCTTTAATGACAAAATAGAACATTCAAAATATGGGAAGTCTGAAATATTCAGATCCGCATGGGTTGCCGATTATCCGTCTCCTGAATCATTTCTTAGTATTTTCTATGGAGGTAATGTTCCTGAAGATTCTTGGAATGTTGATAAAAATTCATTTAATAAGCCTTCATACCCGAACACTATGCGGTTTAAAAATGAAAAATTTGATGAGCTTTATTTAAAAGGAATAAAAACAAAAAACTCAAATGAAGCTGAAAGGTATGAGCTTTTTTCAGAAGCTGAAAAAATCATGATGGAACAAGCTCCTGTTATTATATTATGGTATCAAGAAAATTATACTCTTTTCTATTCTAGCATAAGAAATTTCCATTATAATTCTATGGAACATTTTGACTTTAGTGATGTTTACATAAAAGCTCTTACATCAGAGGAATATGATGCTTTACAAAACAGTGAAAGCTCAAAAGTAAAATGATTCATTTATTTTGAATTTAGTGCAGATGTTAGCATCTCCTTGATTGTCGGCTTGTAAAAATCTCCCATTTCATTACTTTTAAAAACTAGATTATAATCATTTATTTTTCTATTGCAATAAAAATGATAATCAGCTGAAGGCGCTCCATCTTCATTTTCTAAAGTTGATTTCTCTTCATTAATACTTTCAGTATAAAGAATGTAGTTTTCTCCTTCTTCAATATACTCATGGTCAAAGATAGAATTGGCCTGTCTACTTTTCTCTTTTTTTATAGAAGCGTCCTCATTGCTTATTTCTTCTATAACTAGATGCCACTTTGGATCACTTGGCATTTTTATATCCCACCTAGCTTCACCATCATTATGAATAATTGTAGGAGGCGTATATGTTTTATACCCTTCTTCAAAGTCCATATATGTGTCATTTGGAATGTAAACTTCAATATCAAGTTCATGATCCTTCAAAGAAAATGATCTTAATTTAGTTGTGTCTGTATACGCTCCTTTTAAGCTGTTGTTAGAACTATCATTGTCAGAACTATTATCTGAACCGCTCTCTTCACTAGTACAAGAGAACAAACAAACACATATAAAAAGTGTAAATAGGTAATTGATTTTATACATTGATTTCATTATTAAAAAAACAAATATAATAATTGCATGTTATATAAAACTATTGCAGTACGTATCTTAAAGTTAACCTGCTTCTTTGTTTAATAAGGATTTCTTTATTTTTTAATTTATCAGGGAATTGGTGATTCTCATAATGTCTAATGGTTAGCAAGTCTACCTTTTCATTATACTTGACATTAAATTTCACATTCAGCTCATTAATTAAATTATTAAGCATAGCTTTTTTGATCTTTGCACAAACGGTAAAGCTTAAAGCTGAATTCTGAGTTAAATGCATTTTAAGCCCATGTGCAGAAAACAATCTAAAAATTTCACTTATATGATCTTCTAGAATAAAGGAAAAATCCTTAGGGCTTATTGATAATAATAATTGATTGGGGTTGTATATATAAGAAGGGTGTAATCCATCTTTATCTTCCTCTTGCTGAATTACTGTGCCTTCTAAGTTAGACTCAATAAACGATTTAATTCTTAAAGCTATCCCTTTATTTTGTAAAGGCTTTAATGTTTTTGGATGAATAACTGATGCTCCAAAATAACTGAGCTCAATGGCTTCTTTATAAGATATCTTATCAAGTTTAATAGTATCGTTGAATTCTTTTGGATCTGCATTTAAAACCCCCTCAACGTCCTTCCATATTATTACTTCTTTTGCATCAACACACCATGCTAAAATTGAAGCTGAAAAATCACTTCCTTCTCTGCCTAATGTTGTTGTCATTCCTGTATCTGTATGCCCAATGAAACCTTGGGTTAGAAATAAATCTCTATTGGTTTCTGTATTATTGTTTATCTCTGATTGTATTAACTCCAATGATTTATTCCAATTAACTCTTGCTTCCTGATAATGATTAGAGGTTCTTATTAATTTTCTTGCGTCTAACCATTTATTTTTTATCCCTTTTAAATTTAAATATCCAGAAATTATCATTGTAGACCACAGTTCGCCAAATGACACTATCTGATCATATTCATATGCAGCGTTATCACTAGGATCCTTTTTTGTGCGATTTTCAAAAGCTTGAAAGCTCTTATTTACCATTGAGCTAAAATCAATATTATCATCAAGGGCAAGCTCTTTAATAATCTGTCTATGGAAGTCAATAACTCTTAGAATTGAAGCTTCTAGCTTGTTTTTTTCACTTAATAAATAGTGATTCCACACGGTTTCTAATGCATTGGTAGTTTTGTCAATAGCAGAAACAACTATGATAAGTGAATCATCAAAAGATTTAACGATCTCAGCAACATTTTGTATTGCCTCAGCATTTTTAACTGACGCTCCTCCAAATTTAAATACTTTCATTAAAAGCTAATTTTCAAAAGTTCTTCAAATCTAAGCCGAAAAGCCTTCCGTTTATCCATTGATGATCAAAAGTTGCCTTATTTTTTTTATAAAAACCAATAGCAATTTGATTCCAATCCAATACTTGCCAATCAAATCTTTTTACTTTTTGTTGCTTAGCAATTTTAATAACTTCATTAAATAATTCTTGCCCTAAACCCATTCTTCTATATTTATCTGAAATCAGAATATCTTCCAAGTAAAGTGTCTTTCCGTTCCATGTAGAGTAGCCAAAATAGAACAATGCATATCCGCATGTTTTTCCATTATACTGAGCAATAATTAACCGAAAAAGTGGCGATTCTCCAAAACCATCAGCAATTAACTGGTCTACTGTCATTTTAACTTGGCCTAATGAGTTTTCAAAATCAGCTAACTCTTTAATTAACATTAAAACATCTTCCATATCTGAAGGTGTAGCTTTGCGAATAATTAATTCCTTCATTCTTTCAAGTATTTTTCGATAATTTACTTATTTTCTTCGATATTTGACTAGAAATTGCTGAATGACATGAAAAACAAAACTTTAGGAGAGTTTATTATAGAAACACAACACGATTTTCCTGGATCCACAGGTGAGCTTTCAAGAATCCTAAGCTCTATTAGGTTAGCTGCAAAACTCGTTAGCCATGAAATCAATAAAGCTGGCCTTGCCAAGCATATTCTTGGATCCAGCGGTGAAGAGAACATTCAGGGGGAAGTGCAACAAAAACTAGATGTTTATGCCAATGAACTTTTTATAGATTCTTTAATGGCTAGAGGTGTAGTTTGTGGAATTGGATCTGAAGAAAATGATGACTTTATTGCTTTTGATGATGCGAAAAGTAGAGAAGGCAAATACGTTGTGCTTATGGATCCATTAGATGGCTCATCTAATATAGATGTCAATGTTTCTATCGGAACTATTTTTAGTGTTTTTGAAAGAAAAACTGATCTTGGATCTCCTGTTGAGTTAAAGGATTTTCTTCAACCTGGAATTAATCAAGTTGCTGCTGGATATGTGATTTATGGCTCTTCAACTATGCTGGTATATACTACAGGGAATGGTGTGAATGGATTTACCTTTGATCCTAGTGTTGGGGTGTTCTTTCTCTCTCATCCAAACATGAAATCTCCTAAAGACGGTAAAATATACTCTATTAACGAAGGAAATATTAAAATCTGCGAAGATTATATTAAAAAATATATAAGCTTTTGTCAAGAAAATGACGCTGCTACAAATCGACCATATTCAGGTAGATACATAGGGTCATTAGTAGCAGACTTTCACAGAAATCTAATAAAAGGTGGTATTTATCTTTATCCTTCCAATAGCACTTCCCCTAATGGTAAATTGCGTCTTTTATATGAATGTTCTCCCTTAGCTTTTTTAATTGAACAGGCAGGGGGAAAAGCAACTAATGGACTGAAAAGAATTATGGACATCGTGCCTTCTGAATTACATCAAAGAGAGCCTTTTTTCATTGGTTCAACCAATATGATTAATCAACTTACAGCTTTTATTGAGGGTGAAAATCAATGATCTAAAATCACTTTATATTTCTTCTGAAGGTGTTAAGAAAGTAATTTCATACCTTCAAGGAAATACAAAAAGAATTCATCTGTCAGGTCTTTCTGGATCCTCAGATGCTTTTATTGCTCATGCTGTGTCAACTAATATGGGCGGTAATCATTTAATCGTTCTTTCAGACAAAGAAGAGTCTGCCTATTTTTATAATAACCTTGAAAATATAATTGATAACGAAAGGGGAACAACACTCTTGTTTTACCCAGGATCCTATAGAAGACCGTATCAAATAGAAGAAATTGATAACGCCAACATCATCCAACGAACAGAGGTTCTGTCTGTTATCAGAAAAAAAAGGAAAAACATTCTAATAGTCACCTATCCAGAAGCTATAATAGAAAATGTTGTAACAAAAAAGAATTTAGATAAAAACACTTTTGAAATGGCAACGGGTGTTGATTATTCTATTGAATTTATTAACGAATTATTAATCGAATATGATTTTGAAAAAACAGATCATGTTTATGCTCCAGGTCAATTTGCTGTAAGAGGTGGTATCGTTGATATTTATTCCTTTAGTAACAGCTTGCCATACAGAATAGAGTTTGACGCAGATACAGTAGAATCCATAAGAGTATTTAACCCTGTTGATCAGCTATCAACACAAACATTGCATAAAGTTCAGATTGTCCCAAACATTCAAACTAAATACATGCTTGAAAATAGGGATACTTTTTTAAATTATATTCCCCAAGACACAAATATTTGGCTTAAAGATTATGAGCTATCAAAAGGGAAGATCCAAAAGGGGTATGAAAAAGCAAAATATATTTTCGATAAGCTTGAAAGTCCTGTTAATCACCTCTCACCAGATGAATTGTATTTTAATTCTGAAAGCTATGAAGCTCAAATTAAAGAATTTTCTCTAGTAGAATTTGGGAGTCGTTTCTATTTTGATCCTTTAGGTAAAGTTTCATTCAACATCTCTCCTCAACCTTCTTTTAATAAAAACTTTAATCTGCTATTAAAAGCCCTAAATAATTACACTGACAAGGGATTTAAAAATCTTATTTTTTCAGAACAATTGTCTCAGCTGGAAAGACTAGAAACAATATTTAACGATATAGGAGATAATGTTAATTATTCATCTCTAAATTTTGGAATACATGAAGGTTTTATAGATAAAGATCTTGAAATCACTTGTTTTACGGATCACCAGATCTTTGAAAGGTATCATCGTTTTAAGTTAAAAAAAGGATATGATAAATCTCAAGCAGCTTTTACTTTAAAAGAGATCTACAACCTTAAAAAAGAAGATTTTGTAGTTCATATAGATCATGGTGTAGGACAATTTTCTGGGTTAGAAAAAATTGAAATAAACGGTAAAAATCAAGAAGCCATCAGGTTAACCTATAAAGGAGGTGACATTCTTTATGTTTCAATTCATTCATTGCATAGGATAAGCAAATTTACTTCTAAAGATGGTGGACAACCCAAATTAAATAAGCTAGGTTCTCCAGCATGGGCAACAGCAAAGCAAAAAACAAAAAAGAGAATCAAAGAAGTAGCATTTGATTTGATAAAGCTCTATGCAGAAAGGAAATTAAGTTCCGGTTTCTCTTTTTCTCCTGATAGCTATTTACAAAATGAATTAGAAGCTTCTTTTATATATGAAGACACCCCCGACCAGTTAAAATCTACCATAGCAGTTAAAAAAGATATGGAAGAGTCTTCACCGATGGATAGATTGGTTTGTGGTGATGTGGGTTTTGGAAAAACGGAAGTAGCCATAAGAGCCGCGTTTAAAGCTGTTGCAGACAACAAACAGGTTGCTATTTTGGTACCAACTACGATTTTAGCATTCCAGCATTATAAAACTTTTTCGGACCGATTAAAAGAATTTCCGTGTGAAATTGATTATGTCAATAGATTTAAATCTTCTTCCAGAATTCAAAAAACACTTAATAACCTAAAAACAGGAAAGTTAGATATTATAATAGGCACCCATAGGTTAATAGGAAAAGATGTACACTTCAAAGATTTAGGGCTACTAATAATTGATGAGGAACAAAAGTTTGGTGTTACTGTAAAAGATAAATTAAAAACTATTAAAGCTAATGTAGATACATTAACACTAACTGCAACTCCTATTCCAAGAACACTACAATTCAGCTTAATGAATGCAAGGGACCTATCAATAATAAATACTCCACCCCCTAATCGACATCCCGTTAACACAATAGTGCAATCATTTTCAGAAGAAACCATTAGAGATGCTGTCCAGTATGAAGTTCAAAGGGGAGGTCAAGTGTTTTTTGTGCACAATAGAGTACAGAACATTCAAGAAATTGCAGGAATGGTTTCAAGACTATGTCCAGATGTTAGAATAGCAATTGGACATGGGAAAATGGAAGGAAAAAAACTAGAAGCTATCATACTTGATTTTATAGAAGGTCTATATGATGTCTTAATTGCAACTACAATTATAGAATCTGGTATTGATATTCCTAATGCCAATACGATTTTAATTAACAATGCAAATCAATTTGGATTAAGTGATCTTCACCAGCTTAGAGGTAGAGTTGGGAGGTCTAATAAAAAAGCATTTGCATATTTATTTACGCCTCCACCTCAGCATATATCTGACGATGCTAGAAAACGATTAAGGGCAATTGAGCAATTTTCTGACCTCGGTAGTGGTTTTAATATTTCTATGAGAGATCTTGATATAAGAGGCGCTGGTGACCTGCTAGGTGCTGATCAAAGTGGTTTTATAAGTGAGATTGGATTTGAAACCTATCAAAAAATACTTAATGAAACCATAGAAGAATTAAAGGAAAATGAATTTAAGTCTATTTTTAAAACCAAGTCTGAAAATGAAGATTTTGTAAAAGAATGTACCCTTGAAACAGATATGGAGTTAATCATTCCTGATCATTATGTAAATCAAATAACTGAAAGACTCTCATTATACAGAGAGCTTGATCTAATTACATCCAATGAAAAATTAATAGACTTCGAAACTAGCTTAGTTGACCGATTTGGACCTCTACCAGCGGAAACAGTAGAGCTGATCAGCACTCTAAAACTAAGATGGCTTGCGAAAAAAATTGGGTTTGAAAAACTTGTTCTTAAAAACAAAGTATTAATAGGAAGCTTTTTAAGTAATAAAAATTCAAACTATTTTGATTCTAAACAGTTTTCTCACATTCTCAATTATGTTCAAACACAACAATCTGGCCCTATTATGAGTGAAAAAAATAACAAGCTAAGGCTACGTTTTGAGAACATAAGCAATGTGAAAATCGCGCTTGAAAAACTAAGTGAGCTACAAGTTTCTTAAAGCTATTTCAATTCAAAAGTTTCCATGAATTTAGTAGTGAAATCTCCTTTTAGAAATTTCTTATCCTCTAATAATTGAATATGAAAAGGAATGGTTGTTTTAACACCCTCAATGATATACTCTTCTAGGGCTCTTTTCATCTTAGTTATGGCTTCCTCTCTAGTTTGTGCTACTGTTATCAGCTTTGAGATCATAGAATCATAATGCGGTGGAATCATGTAGCTTGCATAAACATGCGTATCAATTCTAATTCCATGGCCACCTGGAGCATGATAGCTAGTTACTTTCCCTGGGCAAGGAATAAATCCTTTGTGAGGGTCTTCTGCATTAATTCTACATTGAATAGAGTGAAGCATTGGGAAATAATCTTCTCCAGATATTTTTTCACCTGCTGCAATCTTAATTTGTTCTTTAATAAGATCATGATTTATTACTTCTTCTGTAATTGTATGCTCAACTTGAATACGAGTATTCATCTCCATAAAGTAGAAGTTTCTGTGCTTATCCACTAAAAACTCTACTGTTCCAACACCCTCATAATTTACAGCTTGAGCAGCCTTTTTTGCTGCCAGTCCCATTTTTTTCCTTAAAGCATCTGTCATAAAAGGAGAAGGTGTTTCCTCAACAAGCTTCTGATGCCTTCTTTGAATAGAGCAATCTCTTTCAGATAAATGACAAATAGTACCATATTGATCTGCAGCAATTTGAATTTCAATATGTCTAGGCTCTTCAATGAACTTTTCCATATACATCCCATCATTTCCAAAAGCAGCTGCTGACTCCTGTCTAGCAGAATACCATCCTTCTTCAAGCTCTATATCATTTTTACATAAACGCATTCCTCTACCACCACCACCGGCAGTAGCTTTTAGCATTATGGGATATTTAATTTTAGCTGCAATTTTTTTTGCATCATCAAGGTCTTTTAGCAATCCATCAGACCCAGGTATAGTGGGTACTTTTGCTTGTTTCATTGTTTCTTTTGCAGAAGCTTTATCCCCCATCCCCTCAATTTGCTCGGGGGTAGCACCAATGAATTTAATTTTATGTTCATTACATATTCTAGAAAACTGTGCGTTCTCTGAAAGGAATCCATAACCAGGATGAATAGCATCAGAATTAGTGATCTCAGCAGCAGCGATTATGTTAGGAATCTTCAAGTACGATTCTGCACTTGGTGCAGGGCCGACACAAACTGCCTCATCTGCAAATCGAACATGTAAACTTTCTCTATCAGCAGTAGAATAAACCGCTACGGTTTTAATGCCCATCTCCTTACAGGTTCTAATAATCCTTAAGGCTATTTCACCTCGATTTGCTACTAATATTTTTTTAAACATAGTATAGAGTTTTTATTGAACTGATCCATTGATCAAGAAGGATCAATCAAGAATAGAGGTTGGTCAAATTCAACAGGAGAAGCGTCATCAACAAGCACTTTAATAACTTTTCCTGAAACCTCAGACTCAATGTCATTAAATAATTTCATGGCTTCAATAATACATATCTTATCTCCTGGCTTAATTGTAGCACCAACTTCAACATAAGCAGGTTTATCAGGACTAGGTGCACGATAAAAGGTTCCAATCATCTGAGCTTTAATAGTGACATAGTTATCCTCTGCACTAGCCTCTTTTTTATCTTGTGATTCAGAAGCACTAGCAGCAGGTGCAACTGCCTCCTGAACAGGAACTGGTGCTGGAATAGATGCAACAGGAACGGTTTGTTGAACGATTGTTGGCTCTTCTTTAAAGTTAGACTTCTTTTTAGCTAAATAATCTGATTTTATTAATAGTTTGAAGTCTTTTTTTTCTATTTCAACTTCATTAACGCCTGCTTTTGCAACAAACTTAATCAGTTCATGAATTTCACTTAGATCCATATTGATTTATTTAAATAACAATTCTACAACGAAGTTATAAAATTTTATACTTGTTCAAAGATTAATATTAAAAACGATTTGTTTTAATAAGCCCATTTCAAGTAAATAGAACCCCATGTAAATCCACCACCAAAAGCAGCTAAAATAATATTATCCCCTTTATTAAGCCTATTCTCCCATTCCCATAAACATAAAGGTATAGTTCCAGAAGTTGTATTACCATACTTTTCTATATTTATCATTACCTTATCTTTTGAAACCCCCATTCTATTTGCAGTGGCATCAATTATTCTAAGGTTTGCTTGATGAGGTACTAACCAGGCTACATCGTCACTAGTTAAATTGTTTTTCTCCATTATCTCTGCAGAAACATCCGCCATATTGGTTACAGCAAACTTAAAAACTGATTTTCCTTCCTGATAAATGTACATTTCGGGAGAGCCAAAATTCTCTTTAGTAATTGGATCTGCTGATCCACCTAATTGCTGAATTAAAAGGTCTCTTCCGCTTCCATCTGCTCTTAAAATAGAGTCTTGAATCCCAAAACCATCGACATTAGGCTCTAATAATACACCTCCAGCTCCATCGCCAAAAATAATACAGGTAGCCCTGTCTTCATAATTAACAATAGATGACATTATATCTCCTCCAATTACAATTACTTTTTTATATCTTCCTGTCTCTATAAATTGCTGAGCAGTAACTAAAGTATATATGAATCCCGAACAAGCAGCACTAAGGTCAAATCCCCATGCATTTTTAGCACCGCTTTTATCACAAATTATATTTGATGTGCTTGGGAATCGATGATCTGCAGTAACAGTTCCCACAACAATTAAATCAATTTCTAAAGGAGAAATATTTCTTTTTTCACATATCCCCTTAACAACATCTGCTCCTAAATCGGATAGCGTTCTGCCTTTCTCAATAATCCTTCTTTCTTTGATTCCTGTTCTTGTAACTATCCACTCATCATTAGTGTCTACCATCTTTTCAAGATCTTTATTAGACAATACTTTAGAAGGGACAACGCCATGAACGGCTGTTATTGCTGCTGTTATCTGACTCATTTAAAAGCTTTTTTAATTTTATTTGGAAGATCTGCCTCAGCCAAATCAAGACCCAAAAGTAACATGTTCTTAATAGCTTTTGGACTACTAATACCATGACCTATTAACACATTGCCGTTAACTCCCAAAACGGGAGTACCGCCATAGATTTCATAATTAAATCGATTGAAATATTCATCTACCAATCCTCTTTTTCTAAGAAGAGTGTAAAATGCTTCTGCCTCTTTTAATATCACATTACCTGTAAACCCATCACACACGATGACGTCCGCCTTATCTTCAAAGATCTCTCGACCTTCAATATTTCCAACGAAATTAAAATCATCAGAGTCAGCCATCAATTGATGCGTAGCTTGTGTAAGCAAATTACCTTTTTCTTTTTCTTCACCGATATTCAATAGCCCGACCTTTGGATTTTTAATGTTAAAAACAAATTCCGCATATAAAGAGCCTAAAATAGCAAACTGATATAAGACATCAGGTTTACAATCTGCATTAATGCCAACATCTAAAATAACGCCTACTCCTCCAGATTCTTTTGGTAAAACAGATGTAATACAGGGTCTTATTACCCCTCCAATAGGTCTAGTAGAAAACATAGAACCTATGAGCATTGCACCTGAATTTCCTGCACTTGCAAATACATCCAATTTTTTTTCTCCTAATAATTTAAATCCAACACTTATACTACTGTTTTGCTTTTTCCTCATTGCTTTTGTGGCATGATCTGCCATTTCAATGACCTCAGTAGTGTGTATAAACTCAAAAAGAGAAGCATCAAAGTCTTCTCTTTTTAAAATTTCTTTTGCAACATCAGAGTCACCAACCAAAGTTATTTGATGGTCTTTAGCAAACTCTTTTCTTGCTTGTATAGCACCAAGAACTGTTGCTTCAGGGGCAAAATCGCCTCCCATAATGTCTATTCCGATATTCAAGGAATAAAATTAATTGCTTAATGAAAATTATTACTTCTAAAGAGAAGCTTCTTTTTCCATAACCACCTTGCCTTTGTAATAAAGCTTACCTTCAGACCAAAAAGCTCTGTGATACATGTGAGTTTCACCAGTTGTTGGGCAAGTAGCTAATTGCTGTGTTTCTGCCTTATAATGTGTTCTCCTTTTGTCACGTCTTGTTGTAGACTGTTTTCTTTTAGGATGTGCCATATTTGTATTTATTAATTATTTCTTATTATTAACTTTCTTTAATTCTTTTAATTTTTCCCATCTAGGATCTGAAATTTCATCGTTCTGTAGATCATCATCATTTGATTCTATAAGTAAATACTTATTGAGAATCTCCATGCTTTCTATATCACATTCCTCATCTTTATGTATTTGTTTTTTTGGAAAATTAAGTAAGCAATCTTCAAAAATAAATGATGAAATGTTTATGTCATACGCAGTGTTATCAATAAATAAAATATCCTCTTCTATGTTTTCTTCTTCTTCAACAAATTTAATAAGTTGTCTAAAGCTTGATTTCAATAAAACCTCAAGATCACCTAAGCATTTATCGCAATTAGTAACGTAAGATCCTTTCAAATCAAACTTTAAATCCAATAAAAATGTTGTTTTTATTAGAAAAAGATCAACCTGAATATTACAGCTGATTATTTCAGTATATTTAAAAGCCTCAAAGAACGAATGGTTTAATTTATAATTAAACCTATTTTCTCCATCTTTCAAGCTTGAAAACAATATTCTAAACTCCTCAAGTGTTTTCATAGACTTTAAAACGGTCGGCAAATTTAAACATTTGTACTTAAAATAAAAAACCTATAGTGATTTAATCAAACACAACGAACTTCTCAGGGTCTAAAGGTATTCCATTATGCCATAATTCAAAATGTAAATGTGGGCCTGTTGATAGCTCTCCACTATTACCAACAATAGCTATGGGGTCACCTGCCTTAATGAGATCACCTGCCTTTTTTAATAAAAAAGAATTATGCTTGTAAATGGAAACTAGGTTTTGTGCATGCTGAACCTGAATAACATGTCCATTTTCTGGAGACCAATCAGAAAAAACAACAGTTCCGTTTAATATAGCCTTTACCGCCTCATTATTAGAGGCAATAACATCAACACCATAATGACCATTCTTCACATTAAAACGATTAGTTACTTCCCCTAACAAAGGGGAAAAAAAGAGAACTCCGTTTAGCTTTTCATCTACCTTATTGTTTGATGAAAACATTGAAATATTATATTTTTCCCGCTCATCAATTTTAATTCTCAGTAAAGAATCATTCTTTGATAAATCAAATTCATGTTCATTAACCCCACCAATATTAATTACAGTGTCTTTTTTATTAATTTCCTCTGAAATTTCACCACCACTTAGAATAATGGATAAATTATTAAAATATTCTTCATATTGGTCTATCTTGTCTTCATATTCAGATAGCTTTAATAAATTATTCTTGTCAATTTGTTTGGACCTTTCTAAATCTACTGTCTTAGGGTATCCAGGAATTAAATATTTTAATGAGGTAGAAGAAATAATTAAATAAGAAAGTAATATTAAAATTAAAAAAGCAAATGAAGAATAAACCAGCATAATGGTTACAGAAATATCAAAGGATTTTTTCTCTTCATAAGATTCTTTACTAACAATAATGATTCTTACTTTTTTTCTTAAATAAACTAAAAGACTTTTAATTCTATTACTTTTAATATCATTTTTATTGTTGTTCATTGCTGCAAATATCAATAAAATATTCTTGACTTTTTTGGTTGAAATTCATTTAACAAAGACTCAAGTAGTAAATTGATAAGAAAAAATAAAATAATTTTAGGTTATTGTAGTTAATATTGCAAGTTTTTAATTTGTCTGTTAAATCAAATATCATAAAGCTATTCATAGTAGCGCTTAGTACTTTAGTTATTTCTAGCTGTTCTACAGAAAAAAATGCCTTTCCCAACAGGACATTTCATAACACAACTGCTAAATACAATGGCTATTTTAATGCTAATGAGATCATAAAAGAGTCCATGCTTCAGTTTCATGAGGCAAGAGATGAAAACTATTATGAAATTATTCCAATTTATGTTTATGCTAATAATGAAGAGTCAAAAAGTCTCTATGCCCCAATGGATACGGCTGCTGCAAAATGTGAAATTGTTATAGGTCGTCATTCCATGCCATCTGAAAAAAGGGGTAAAAACAGTTCTGCAGAATGGTGTAAGTGGATCGATGATAACTGGATAACTATTGGATGGGCTCAATTCTACAAAAGAGACTTTGATAATGCAATAGAAAAATTTGAATACATAGAAAAACAATATAAAAATGAATCCATCGTATATGAATCAAGGTTTTGGCAAGCAAAAACATTAATTGAAATAAAAGATTACCTAACTGCTGAAGAAATTTTACTGGATTTATTAAAAGAAAAAGAAGAGTTAGCCTTAATTAAAGAAGAAGAAAAAAAGAAAGCCAAAAGCCAAAACCGTAATTCATCAAAGAAAAAAAAATTAAAGGACGACAAGTCGTCACCTCCTGAATTCCCTGAAGATCTTACAAATAAAATATTACCCACTCTAGCAGACCTTTACATTAGAACTAAAGACTTCCCTAAAGCCATCGAAATGCTAGAAAAAGCTATTTTATTAAAGCACCCTAGAGAATTTAAAACTAGGATGATCTTTATTCTTGCGCAGATTCATCATCAATTAAAAGATAATAAAGCCTCAGATCTATATGCTGAGGTAGTCAAAAGAAATCCTGATTACGAAATGGCCTTTCAAGCTAAAATTAATAGAGCCTTGGCGTTTGGTGGAAGTGATAGTAAAAGCATTAAAAATCAATTGCTGAAAATGCTGAAAGATGATAAAAATATTGACTACTTTGACCAGATATATTACGCCCTTGCTGAAATAGAAATAAAAGAAACCAACAGGTTAAAAGGTATTGAATATTTAGAGCTTTCAGTAAAATCAAGTGTATCAAATGACTATCAAAAAACTACTTCTTTAATTAGGTTAGCTGATTTGTATTATGAAGTTAACAATTACAGAAAAGCTCATGAGTATTTCGAGAACACAATGAGTGTTATCCCTAAAGAACATGAAAATTATAAGCTTATAGAAAGTAAGAACAAAAACCTGAAAGATCTTATTCATCATTTGGACATCGTTTATTTAAATGATAGCATCTTGAATTTATGTCAATTGCCAGAAAAAGAAGTGCTTAAGATCATCAAGGAGATTATTGATAAAAAGAAAGAAGAACTAGAAAGAAAACAAGAAGAAAAAGAAATGAAAAGGCTAATGGCTAATTCTGGTCTTAGCAGTGATAAAAGAAGCTCAGGGAATATGGGTGGAATGCTATTTATTTGGGATGAAAATTTGAGAGGTATTGGGTTTAATGACTTCAAAAAAATATGGGGAGATCAAGTTAAATTAGAAGACAATTGGAGAAGGTCTGATAAAAACTCTTCTTTATTAGACTTAACAACAAGTCATGTTGATGATTCTTTATTACGGCAAGAATTGACTATCGATTATTATTTAGACCAGCTGCCTTGTGGAAATGATGATGAGCTTTCTAAGCTAAACTTTGAGCTCATGAATTCACTCTACGATGCAGGATCCATATACCTTCACTTACTAAGTGACGCTCCAGAAGCTTCAAAAATGTACGAACGGGTTTCTAAAGAATTTTTACCTGAAAATAAAGCCATTGCTGGACTATATCAGCTTTATCTTTTATATAAAGAACAAGGCAAAATCTCTGAATCAAATAATTATAAAAATGAAATCCTGTCGAATTATAAAAACAGTGAATATGCACACCTAATTTTAAATCCAAATTATTTAGAGGGTCAACGACTAAAAAAACAAGAGCAAGAGCACTATTATAAAAATATTTATGCCTTATTTTCTAATAAAGAATATGACTTAGTGATCGAACGAACAGATTCCATTCTAAAAAATGATTCAACTAATGTTTTCAAATGTAAATACAGCTATCTAAATGCATTATCAATAGGCTATTCGAACACTTTTAGCAAAGACTCCAGTTATTTTGAAAATGCACTTGCCTATACCGTTCAAAATTGCAAATCTTCAGAGTTTTATACCCCTGCCAAACAACTGCTTGATAAATTAAGAAATATACAGTCTAAAGAAGATGCTGAAGCAGGAAAAAGTGCTTTTATTTATAATTCTGATCAGTTACACTTTTTTGCACTTTTTGTCCCCAAAGGTTCGGGAAATGTTAATTCCATAAAAGTAAAAGTGTCTAACTTTAATAAAGCTTCTTTTTCAACTGCTGGATTAAAAACATCTAGCAGCTTTTTAAATAGCACCGATCAGTTTATTTTAGTAAAGCAATTTGATGACGTTAGTGCTGTGATGGATTATTACACCGCTTTTAAAATCAACAACGCTCAGCTAAAATCAATTAATTCAAACTATGAATTCCTTGTGATCAGTGATAAAAATCTTGCCGCTCTATATCTGGAAAAAAACCTTGCAGATTACATATTGTTTTTTAAAAACAACTACCTTAATTAACTTAAATTTCAATAAATTATAAATATTGTATCTTTGTGTTCATCATATCATGAATATCATAACATGTTTAAGCCAAATAAAGAAAACCAAAGTAAATTGAAAACAAATATTAACTCTCCAGATAGATTAAACAGAATAGTTGAAGGAACTATTATTGAAGGGCAAATTAATTCTGAATCAAATATTAGAATAGACGGCTTTTTAAAAGGAACAGTCAACACTAAAGGAAGGTTGGTACTAGGACCTGAAGGCAAAGTTGAAGGGGATATTTCTTGCAATAATGCAGATATTGAGGGAACACTCAATGGCACTATAAATGTTAAAGAGCTACTTACTTTAAAATCATCTGCAAAACTTCAAGGAGATATTTCTACCAATAAGCTTTCTATAGAGCCTGGAGCTGTTTTTTCTGGAAGCTGTAGTATGGGGGGGGTACTTAAAAACATGATTAAGGAAGATCTAGGTTCTGCATCTAAGCCAGAGAACACATCTAAATTACAAGAACAAACTGCTTAGCCCTATTTTCTCTGTTTGTTTTTTATTTAATCTATGTCTAAAGAAAAGAAAAAAAAGAAAGTAGCCTTGCGTTTGGCAAACTCTGGTCTTCAGATGGGTGTTATTATTTTTTTTGGCGCATTTGGAGGTGACTACCTTGATGGGATTAGTCAGAATAAAACGCCTGTATACACAATCATTGGCTCTTTGCTGGGTGTATTTATTGGTCTTTATATACTTTATAAAAGTGTAATAAAAATCTCTAAATGACTTTTTTAAAATCATATAGGTCTTTCTTTATAGGAATAGCTGTTTTTGTTATTCATGCATTAACTGTATATCTAGTCCCCTCATTTCATGGTCTAAAACTAATATTAGTAATTTATATATTTTTCTTTAGCTGGACCACGTTATATGTTACTGTATTTAATAAAATTCAGGCTTTAAATCCCAAATGGACAATCAATGCATTTATGTTGTTAACTACCCTGAAAATATTGTTGTCAGGAGTCTTTATACTTATCATAAAAAGCATTTTTAATTATCCTTCATTATTGATAATTATACATTTTTTTATACCCTTCTTTGTTTTTCTTATCCTTCAAGTTTATTATTCGGTGAGATTACTCCGATAAAATGATACCTTTGTTGCTTGGAAAATTTTTTATTTCTAATTTAGAATTATTAAAAACATTCAAACAACATGGAAACAAAATTATTAGTACCAACAGATTTTACTGAAGTTGCCCATACTGCTATACAGCATGCAGTAAGATTAGCAGACACAATAAAAGGTGAAGTTATTCTATTAAACGTAGTTGATCAACAAGGTGACATAGCAGATGCTACAAAAAAACTAGCTTCTGAAGAAGGGATTGCCCGTTCTTTTTCTCCAGATGTAGCTGTCAGCTCTATTGTTAGAATTGGAAATATTTTTGATGACATTGGTCAAGCTGCTTCTGAAATTGATGCTCAGCTAATAATCATGGGAACTCATGGAGCAAGTGGATGGCAAAAAGTAGTTGGTAGTCATGCCTTAAAAGTGATTACTAATTCTTCTATTCCTTTTGTTGTGTGCAAAAACAAAACATGAGGCCTTCTGGGTATGACAATATCATAGTTCCTCTTGATTTTCATCACGAAACCAAGCAGAAGCTTGAAATAGTAAGCAGCATGGCTCATTATTTCAATTCTGAAGTTCACCTGATTACTCCTTATGAAACAGACTCGTTTTTGAAAAATCGTCTGAAAGCGAATATTGCCTGGTCTAAAAAGTACCTTGCTAGTAAAAATGTAAAATCTGAAGCTCATATTGCAAAAAAAGGAGCTAATTTCATTAAAGAAATAATCAATCTTGCTTCTGATGTTGATGCTGATTTAATATCAATAATGAATCTTCAGAAAAACTCTTTAATGGGTATGCTAGGAAGCACATATGAACAAGCATTAATCACCAACGAAATGCAAATTCCAGTACTTTGTGTTAATCCATTAACTTCAACTGTTTCTGGCGGTAGTGTTTTTGTTAGGTAACTAGATTACTTTCTCTAATTTACTAAGCTAAAACCACCATGTGGTATTATATTTTATAAACAATGATCCACTCAGAACAAGAAATCATTAGACGTGAGAGCTTAAAAAAACTCAAAGCTTACGGCATTGAACCTTTTCCTCAAGCGCTTTATCCTGTCAAAAATTACTCAATAGAATTAACCTCCAATTATGAGGAAGGAAAAGAGGTTTGTATTGCTGGAAGGTTAATTAGAAGAAAAATACAAGGTAAAGCTAGTTTTGGAGCAATACAGGACTCTAAAGGTAAGATTCAAGTCTACTTTAATAGAGATGAAATTTGTTCAGGTGAGGATAAGTCATTATACAATGATGTTTTTAAAAAATGGCTTGACCTTGGAGACTTTTTAGGAATAAAAGGAACCGTTTTTAAAACCAAGGTAGGAGAAATAACAATCCTTGTTAAGGAATTCACATTGCTTGCTAAATCATTAAAGCCCCTTCCTTTACCTAAAACAGACAAGGAAGGCAAGGTACATGACGCTTTTACTGACCCTGAATTAAGATATCGACAAAGATATGTAGACCTTACGGTAAACAATGAAGTTAAGACTACATTTATAAACCGAACTAAGATTATCAATTCCATTAGAGATTTCTTTAATAAGCAAGAATATTTGGAGGTTGAAACCCCTGTTTTGCAGCCAATTCCTGGTGGTGCAGCTGCAAGACCATTTGTTACCCATCATAATGCGTTAGATGTTAATCTGTACTTAAGGGTGGCCAATGAGCTATATTTAAAAAGGCTTATCGTTGGCGGATTTGAAGGGGTCTATGAGTTTTCTAAAGACTTTAGAAATGAAGGTATGGATCGAACCCACAATCCTGAATTTACAGTTTTAGAGATCTATGTTGCCTATAAAGACTATAACTGGATGATGGATTTCACTGAAGAAATGATTGAAACAGCTGCTTTAAATGTCTTCGGAACTACAGATTTTAAAGTCGGAGAGAACACTATTTCATTTAAAAGACCTTTTAAACGCCAATCCATGCGCGAAGCCATTATAGAACATACCGGCCTAGACATAAAAGACCAAACAGAAAATTCACTTAGGGACTGGTGTGAGCAAAATGATATGGAAGTTGATCAAAGCATGGGGAAAGGTAAGCTCATAGATGAGATCTTCGGAGAGAAATGCGAAAAGAACTACATCCAACCAACTTTCATTAAAGATTATCCTGTAGAAATGTCTCCATTGTGTAAAAAACACAGGGATGACACCTCTCTAACAGAAAGATTTGAATTGATGGTCAATGGTAAAGAGCTTGCAAATGCCTACACTGAGCTAAATGACCCAATTGATCAAAGGGAAAGATTTCAGGATCAATTAAAGTTATCAGAAAAGGGAGATGATGAAGCTATGTATATTGATCAAGACTTCCTTAGAGCTTTAGAATATGGAATGCCTCCCACTTCTGGGATGGGGATAGGTATTGATCGATTAGTTATGCTTATGACCAATCAATCTTCAATTCAAGAGGTGTTGTTTTTTCCTCAAATGAAACCAGAAAAATGGGATGCCGGTCCAGATCTAGAGTCTTTTAAATCTATGGGAGTTAATGATTCTTGGGTAGAACATGTGTACAAAGCAGGCTTTCCTGATGCTAAAGCACTAAAGTCAGCCAAACCTACTGCCATTCATCAAAAACTTAATGGTTATAGAAAAAAGAATAAATTGGATATTCCTGCTATTCAGCTTAATGAAATAGAAACTTGGCTCTCTTCTTAAAAGTTTAGACTAACACCTATGCCCATTGCCTCCTTAAATTGTGTAATAGGACCTGTTTTTTGTATTTTATTTCCTTGATCATCTAAGTAATATGACCCGTCTGAACGAATAAGGTAAATGGGGTCTACTCCATTTTGTTCAAACCTTGCAATCTCAATGTCGTGGTCATATATTAGATATGTTGAAAGCGTTATTGAAAACAGCTTCCCAATTTTCATACTCGATAATGTTTCCCACGTAATGTCAATGTTTTGTGGTTGATTAACATAGCTGCTGAACAACGTAAGATTTGTTTTGAATGATAGATCCTTTATGTTGAAAGGTTCTTTTTTTAAAAAGGCAAATTTAAAATACCCTCCTAATTCAGCTCTTATATTTTCATTCTCATCTACACCAAAAGCACCAATTTTTGAAAGAGAATCATTCATTACAAATGTTGTTTTCATTGTCCCTGGAGAAACAAAACAAGTGAAATTGTCATTGGGTTTATAATCAAATCCTAAAGCTCCAATTACATATGCTGGCGAGAAAAAATTTGAGAAATAATTATTCGCTAATCTATCATTTATCGTGTTATAGCCATAGGTAAATTGAGTCCTAAAATTAACTAGGCCCGAATAATACCAGTTTTTATTGGCTTTATGCCCGAATTTAGAATTAAACTCAATTCTGTCGTCATTCTTAAACCATGGAACGTCTGGTCCATATCCGGTTTTTATCACCCCAAAAGCAATATCCAAATTGCTATCCCAGGTTGAATTTCCTTTAGTCTGGTAAGCATAAAAGCTCGTAAGCCCAGAAATAGAGATAGAATTTTGACCACCACCAGCCCAATTGTAAAGACCTACTCTATTAAAACCTAAATTAACCAATGCGCCTAAATTATTTTTAGTAGAGTCCTTTTTTAAATTAACTCTTCGTTTATTTAACGTTTCTTCTATATCAGGATCAATTTGTGTGTGATAATTACTTAATACACTCATTAAAAAAAGAGCTGTTGTTATTACTTTTCTCATATGTTTCTTTTTATAAAATAAATTACTAACCCGATAAAAAGTAGTAATAAAACAACAATGAAAATTATAACCCAGAAACTCCAAAATGCTTCTGCTTTGCTTTGTTTTAATATTGTAATATTATTTATCTTTCCTGGGATTGGGTTATGGGAAAAATGAAGGTTATTTTGAGTAATAGGCTCTTTAAAGGAAATCCTTTCTATTACCAAGCTTCTTCCTTTTTCTAAGCTTTTGGTTTGCTGAATTGTATAAAACAATGAGTCTACCTTAAATCCCTTATGGTCATATAGTTGAATTAAAATTGGTATTACACTGTCTAATTCAAACTTTATGTTCTGCTTGAAAACGTAATATGATGTATTATTAATTTGTGCTGTGTCAACTAATTTGCTTTTATATTCATTAATCTTTATAGTCCAACCCTTAAGGGTTAAATTTTCTTCATGATTGTAAATCTCAACATAGATCTCATTTATAGAATCTAAATTAATCCCTACTTCATTTATGACGATCTTTTGAGAAAACTCACTTCTAGTTTTAAAAAGAAAAACTGGCTCAAGCATTATAGAGTCACTTAATTTAACAAAAACAGGGTTTTTTGATGACTCTATACCATGCCAGTGATGGAAATAATAATCTTCTTCTGGGTAAGCCTCTATTTTAATAGGTATTCCCTTAAAATAAACACCGTTAAATGTATCTTTTATTACTATACTATTGAGCTTAACATATCCATTTAAATTAGTAGAAATTTGAACATTAACTGTGTCTTCAATATCAAATTTTGACATTGTAAATTTTCTTAAAAAGGCAGGCCTTTTTGTAGCAAATTTCTTCAGTATATTAATGTTTCTTTCCCACTTTTTATAACTATTACTTCTCCATTTTTCTAAATGAAAAGGCATTTCATTTTCAAGTAATCCTTTAATAGAATCTATCTTATAATTGACTCGTTCACTACTAAATATTGTATTCAAATGATCTGCAATACGGTTTATATATACGTTTTGAATACTATCATTTTCTAGCAACTTTCTTATGATTAATGTTGACCATGACGGGTTGGGCCATTTTTCAGTGCTCTTAGTTGTCATCTTATAAAGGGTGTTGACCTTATGAGCATTCCAATTAGACATTCCAAAGCTAATATCCGTATCAAATAATATCCACCTCCATTTCCCATCACTTGTTCTAGGTCTCCAAAATCGGATATTCCCTCCAGCATCACCATTGTCAATATATACCTGTGTTATGTTGTGATTAATAAAATTATCAATGTCCATTAGTTTTGATAAAGAATCTAATTTTATGCTGTCAGAAAATGAATTCCCTCTTATGTATTGCAACATCTTCTTATAGTGAGTTCGGGTTCCGTCTGTAATATCGTTCCTGTGCTTCATAAGGTCTACGTTGTCTGGGTCTGCATCACAATTTCCTTTCAAAAAATATTGATTAATTTTTTCCCTTATATTATGTATGCCCCAATATTCTCCATTAATAAAAACAACTGCTGGCCTATATGCCTGTACTTCCATATTTAAAGAAGATACCAAATCTGTAACCATAGCATCTCTAAAGTGAGTTTTATTAAAATCACTACCAGAATTCCTAAGAATGAAAGATTTATATTTTTTTATCTCCTTATTAGGGAATATAGAATACTTAAAATACTTTTTGCCATATTTTTTTCTTGAATGAACCGCCAGGGATTTCATGGGTAATCCTCTACTAAAACCTCCAAAAATCTTTATTCCAACTTTTTGATTTATTACATTGTCTCCATTAGGCTCAAACATTTCAACATTCATTTGCCTTTCCCAATGCTTCCAAAAGTTTGCTCCTCTATATGGTGGCATTGAATCTGCACAACATCCTCTAACATAAATGCCCTTAACAGGGTCAAAAAAATCACCGCGCTCACCAACAATGCTTATTACTGCCATGTCAAACTCTCTTCCAATTATATAGGACACTATTTTCTCTTTTTGAACATGTTTATCAATGATCTGTACTGTCCTTAAAATCGTAGTTTTGTTAAATTGAAAAGAGTTATTCCTGTATTTCTTAGAATAAATAGTAGGATAAGTGCCATCTAATGTGTAATAAATATCTCCTGACCCTTCTATTTTTACACTAACACTATCCTTGAAAATACCACCTTTTGGATTTACTGATAATTTAATAATCTCATGCTGAGAATAAAAATTAAGATGACAGAAAGTCAACAATATTATACTTAGAAACCTTATCACTGCGCCAAATTAAATGAATCCTCTTTTGTTATTGAAGCCCATTAGTGATTTTGATTCATAGTGAATTGTTAATTCCTCTTTTGTTTTTTATCTATATAAGACTACCTCTTTAAAGTTAATGTTCCTGTTCTTGATAGATCTGTGCCATCCTCCCCTATTGCTTTAACAAAGTATAAGTATTGCCCATTAGGGAGTTGCTGACCAGCTGCATCAGTGCCATCCCATTTTGCACCTATGTAATTTGTTTCAAAAACAACTTTTCCTTCTATATTGAAAATCTGAATAAAAAATGCTTTAATATTCTCTCCCTGAACATAAAAGAAGTCATTTTCGCCATCACCATTAGGCGTAAAAACATTTGGCACATTAGAAATGATACATCTTGTTTTTAAAGATACAATTTTAGTTGCCATTGCTTTTCTTCCATCCTCATCCTCAATAGACACTTTTACAGTATAGTCTTTAGCTTCCCTGAAAATATGCTCTACATAACTACCGCTTAAAATAGTGCCATCTCCAAAATCCCACACTACCTCTTTTGCATTTTCTGTTTGTTGAAAGGATACAACTAATGGCACATAACCTCCAGAAGCTGATGAATTAATAACTGGGTTTAGTTTACTTTTTATAACCTCTGTGATTTCAACTTGAGTTTCAGCCGGCTGGTCTTTATGTGTTATTTCTATAGCATCACTATTAAATAGAACCTTAGTTTTGGGAGTTAAAAATAAATTCACTATTGAAGAACGCTGATTACTCTTCTTAATTGAATTGCTTTCTTTCTGATTATCTTTAATCGATATTTCAAAATTCTTACTTGTAGACTCTTTTTCCGTAACTAATGGGTCTTGTTTGTCAATGGGATAGTTTTCAGTAAACACTACTTCTTTTAAAGGAATCTTATTAATTAAATCACTGTTTTTGTTTATCTGAATGTTCTTTGTTTTTTGATCATCCTTATCCTCTGACTTATAATCTTGAAAGGCCCAAGCAAAAGAAGCCCCAGCAATACCACATGCAACAGCTATTGATACAATATGCCAAGTTCCTAATGAACTTGTTGCTGTGCCTATGGAATTAGACCCAATGTTATCAGAAACTTTAGACCACAATTTATCACTTACTGCAGGCTCGAAAGAATCAAAAGTATCTTTAAATAATTGATCAATATTTTTTTCTCCTTTATTCATTAAAGCAACCCGTTATTTTTAACAATCTCCTTTAAAACACCCCTTGCTCTTGATAGCTGACTCTTAGATGTGCTAACAGAAATATCCAGCTCTTCTGCAATTTCTTTATGGCTGAATCCCTCAATAGCATACATATTAAAAACTGTCCTATATCCTAAAGGTATTGTCTGTAAAATTTTCATTAATTCAATGGCCGTTAAATCTTCAATGATGTATTGGTCTTTTTTTAAACTATACTCAACCTCATCAATTGAAGTATTAAATTTCATTTTTTTATTCTTCCTAATAATATCCAAAGCTGTATTTACTACAATCCTTCTTATCCACCCTTCTAATGACCCCTTTCCTGAGTACATTTTCAATTTCTCAAATACTTTTATCAGTCCCTCTTGTAGCATATCCTCAGCCTCAGTAGAAGAATTAGCATACCTTAAACAAACCCCCATCATTTTAGGTGCAAATCTCTGAAATAGTATTTTCTGAGCTTTAGCCTCTTTCCTAAGACAACTTTCAACCAGTTCATCATCAGACATGCTGTGGTTTTCTTCTATCATTATAGACTCAATATAATAAATAATGGTTGCGTGAAGTAATTTGTTTTTAATTTCAAGTACATTTAAGTCGCCTTTTATTAGGTTATATTATAAATTTGAGGCCTTTCGTTTAGCAACATGAAATATCTATTAAAATTGACTCTTAGCAAAAAAACATCCTGCTATTTTATTTTCATGCTACTGTTTTTTTTTCATACTTCCTGTGTTGAAAACACTGTTGCTTCTATAGGCTCTAATTTAAATGTGAAAAACAATCCCATTAAGGAAGGCTGTTGGCTAGGAAAACTCATCATAGATAGCAATAATTTCATCCCCATTAATTTTAGTGTTATAAATGAAAAAATGATTTTTACCAATGATAGTGAAAAAATACACACCTCTTTTAAGCAACTAGATAGTAATTCTTATCAAGTAAACATGCCTGTATTTAATAGCACCTTTATCTTTTCTTTGATAAATGATTCAATGAAAGGCTACTGGTTTAATTATGCCAAAGGTGATGATTACAAAATGCCTTTTCATGCTGTATTTCTGGGTGATGATTCTTATCGCTTTAAAGTTAGCAAATCAGAGCCCTACAACTTTACTGGAAAATGGGAGGTGACTTTTGCTTCTTCTGACTCAAGTGAATTTGAGGCTATCGGAGTTTTTAATCAGAAAAAATCAGCTTTATCAGGCTCTTTTATTACCGAAACTGGCGATTATCGATTTTTAGAAGGTGTTGTAAAAAATGACTCTCTGTTTTTGTCCTGTTTTGATGGAGCTCATGCTTTTTTATTTAAAGCTGTTCAAAAAAACAATAAAATAAATGGGTTGTTCTTTTCTGGTAAACACTATAAAGAATCTTGGCAAGCAATAAAAAACGAAAATTTTATTTTGAAAAATCCAGATTCTATAACATCAATAGCCAGTAATAACAATATAACATTTTCATTTCCAGATTTAGATAGTGTAATGGTGGGCTACCCATCTGAAAAATATAATGGCAAAGTAGTTGTTATTCAAATAATTGGTTCATGGTGTCCAAACTGCATGGATGAAACAATGTTTATAACTAAAATACATGAAAAATACCATCAAGCTGGACTTGAGGTTATTTGTCTTGCGTATGAAAAACCAAGTTTATTTAAAGATAAATGCAAAAACTTAAAACGCTTAATTGATCATTCTGGGGCTAAATACAAATTTTTAGTTGCAGGGAGTTCATCAAAAAAAGAAGTAGAACGAACGCTTCCATTTATTGAAAATATCACCGCCTTTCCTACTTCCATTTATATTGACAAGAAGGGCTGTGTAAGGAAAATTCATAGCGGGTTTTATGGCCCAGGGACAGGAGATTATTATAAGAAATATACTGCTGAAATAGAAGAGTTAATAAAATCCTTGCTAGCTGAAAATTTAAATCTATAATATGCCAGTTATAAAAAATGCGCTTATTCGGTATAGGGTTCTTGATAGATGTATTAGGAATGAATATCAGCCATATCCATCTAAGCAACTGCTTAGGCAAGCCTGTGAAGAAGAACTTTTTGGATCTTCTTCAGGGGATAACATATGTGATTCAACAATAGAAAAAGACATTTTTGCTATGAGAATGGAACACGATGCTCCTATTAACTATAGCAAAAGAGAGAGAGGCTATTATTACACAGATCCTAACTTTAGCATGGATGACATTCCTTTGACAGAGTCAGATATTTCTGCTATAAAAGCTGCTACTAGTGTCTTAAATCAATTTAAGAACACTCAGCTCTTCAGCCAATTTCAATATGCAATTGATAAAATCCTAGATAGAGTA
>PVBE011112333.1_pt1 | contig 36910 bp, 24 predicted proteins | sample 1631181 | NCBI WGS metagenome assembly PVBE01 (sample SAMN08397723, study PRJNA350692) | Marine metagenome, whole genome shotgun sequencing project. | isolation source: water | place: Pacific Ocean | collected 2012-04
GGAGAGGGTCATGCGCATTTGCAATGTGGGTCAGCGCCGCAAGAAACCCTCTCCCGGCCGCTATCGCGTCCGACCTCTCCCGCAAGCGGGAGAGGTGCGTGTTTCCGTTGTCGGCCCCTTTCAGGGGCCTTCCTCATACTACCGGCTCTGCCGGTAGTCGCTAATTCTCAGTTTTGACAGAGCACTACGTTTCGACGACGTGATCGGTAGACCGGCTGCCTACCGAGTGAGTGCGTCCCGATCACGGCGAGCGGCTTGCTGTAATCTTGTGAGCATTTCCTCGACTCGCTTCGGTTCGGTGTTAGCTTGGTTTTTCGATTCGCTCGGATCATCGGAGATATTAAAAAGTTCCAGTCTTCGATTCTCTCCTTCACCATACACGATCAATTTCCAGACCCCATACCGAAGTGAAGTGGCTCGCCAACGCGGGCCGGCAGTGTAAAGCGGTCGATCCGCCAGCGGTAATTTCTTGATCAACAACTGCGCGATGTCGGCTCCGTCCCATTTCGCGTCGCGTTTAGTCTCGTAGCCGGCGAGTGAGCAGAATGTTGGCATCCAGTCGGTGATCTGAACCGGACTATCGACTCGGCCTGGCTTCACGTGAGCAGGCCAGGAGACAATCGTTGGAACACGTGTGCCGCCTTCGTAAACGTCGCCTTTGCGACCTCGCAGCGGGCGATTGTTGCCGGTCAACTTGCCATTGGGACAGTTATCCTCGGGGTATTTGAGATCGTTATTTTCGACAGTACTGCCGCCGTTGTCGCTTGTGAACACTAACAGGGTGTCGTCTCGGACACCGGCCGTTTCCAATGCCGCGATGATCCGGCCAACCGCATTGTCCAGATGCATGACGCACGCGACGTAGTGACGAGGTACGTCACCGGTGATTGACTTCGGCACTCGCTGAAGCCACTCATCCGGTTCTTTGATCGGTAAATGGACGGCGGTATAAGGGACGTAAAGAAAGAATGGCGACGAGCTTCGCGACTCGATCCATCGCACAGCTTCATTCGTGAGCAGGTCCGTTACGTGGCCTGGTTCTTCGATCAGTTTTTCGTTGCGGTGCCAAGTGATCGAGTATGGCCCTTTCTTGTACCGATGATTCCACGGACTGATGCCACCTGCCAGCGAGCCGTAAGAATGATCAAACCCAAAATGATTCGGCCCCCATTTTGGTAGCGAGCCAAGGTGCCACTTCCCGGCAAGACAGGTGTCGTATCCTGCGCTCTTGAGCGCATGTGGCAGTGTGACGGTATCCATCGGTAAGGCCAACTCGTTCGTTGGTGTCGTGATGCCAAATCGGCTCCAACATCGGCCCGTCAACAAGCCCGTCCTCGTGGGGCTGCAAACCGGAGCGACGTAGTGTTGTGCGAGTTCCAGCCCTTCCTTCGCCAATTGGTCTAGATTCGGTGTCGGTGCATTGCCACCGTGAAAGGCCACATCTGCCCAACCCAAGTCGTCCGCCATGATAAAGACGATATTCGGGCGCGTTGCAGTGTCTGCTGCAAACAGTTCGTACTGCGCGAAGAACACCAGGCTGATCAAAACTATGTTCTGAAACTTCATGTCTTGTCGATTCCCAATTGGCAAGAGTTGGCGGTCCATTAACTATATGTTGATGAGATGGGCATTGGCCCAAGGCAGTGCGCCTTGACGGGCGATTCGTCCGTTCTACTGCTTCACGACTACGAGACGATTGGTGAGTGTGCGGCGCGTGTGTCATGCGGATTGCTGTTTCATGGCCGCCCTGGACTCTCTGTAAAGCGGAACGAATACAGGTCCGCGTCGCGGAGCACAAATCGCAGTCTCACCGGCTTGCCGGCAAGCCTGCCGACGTTGCTGCCAGCCTTCCAGTTCACAGTGCGTTCAATGGTGTCGCCGAAGAACGGCGGGCAATCGTCGAGCGAGAAACCGGGCAGTGGGTCTCCGGCCTCATCCTGAATCTCGACCCGGATATCACCCGCGGCCGAGCTGGCGAAGTTCAGCGTCAGTTTGTCGCCTTTAAAAACCAGTGGCTTCGTGATGATTTCGCCTCCGCTCAGCGGTGCGTTGACCGAAACAAAGCCGTCCAGCCGCATCGTGTAGCGGCGCATGGCGTTGCCGTTTCCATGCCAGGAACCTTCGCTGGCATACAGGGACAGTTCGGTCGGCGCTCCCGGCAGCGAGGCCTTTGTCTCCACAGCGTGCCAGGCAATGTATTGTTGCCCGTAAAGCCACGTTTCTGGGCGCTGGGGGCCGGGAGGCAGAAAGGCCTCGTTCCAACGCTCGAAATGAACTCCATCGCGGCTGGCCATGAGCAGGCCTTCAGTCAACGCCGTTCCATATCGCAAGTGCGCTGCCGCGCGCTGCTTGCGTTGCTCGGGCTGCGGCAACGCCCGCATGGATTCAGACCAGCCGCGTTCGATATATCGCGTTGGGAAGCCGATCAGAATTTGCGGAGCGCGAAAGTACGGTGCGACCTGATTCGTATAGAGGTGCTCGACGGGCGAGTTCTCATAGGTGAGATCAGCTTCATTCTCCCATTTCAAAAAGTCGTGGGAGGTCGCCGTGCGGATGGCTCGATAGCCGGCCGGCTTCCACACTTTGGCGGTTGTCACTCCTTTGGTGAAGGTCCGGAAGTAAGCTCGGTACACCCCGGCGGTCTCATCCCAGAAGGCAAGGTTCTGAGAATCGAACGCCCCTTTGGTGACCACCGGCTTATCGTGCATCAGCGACCAGCGAATGCCGTCTGCGGATTGAAAGGCGAACAACCCACCTTGCGACGGGAGGCCGCCCAGCGCCTTAAATCGCGACTCCGCCGGACAGTCGGCTCGCCCATCGAGAAACGGAGCGAAGTTATGCGTACCGACTCCGGTCCAGATGATGTTGTTCTGCTTCGACCCATCGTACTCGTGAATCCCCAGATCCGGTTTTGTGAACGTGATGCCGTCCTTGCTCTCCGCGTAGCAGTAAACCTCGCGCCCAATCTTCAGACGTCCGTTTTCAACACCAAGCGCCGAGCCACGGTAATACATCCGGTAGACATCGCCGTCACGAATCACACTGTGATAGCCGCTGCCGGCACCCTCCCATGGCGCATCATGCACAATGGCGATGTCCCGTGGAATCGGATGATGAAGCTGCCGCCGCGCGGCCTGCAGTGATTCGATCAAGTGATCATCCACGAATAACTCGCGTTGCCGGCCGATATCAATCGGTTCGTCAGCCTGTGTGGGTAGCGACAGCGCAAAAAGTAGGAAAGCCAGTGACAAGTATTTCATGGTTGTCCTTATCAATCTGTGAACACGAAACAGTCGAAATAGGTGTCGAACCGCCATAAGACGCGGACGAGCGCTAATGGGATAAAATGACTTGCGCGGATTGGCGTTCATTCGCCGTTCCTCCGCGAAATCATTGGAGTGGGATCTTCACTTTCGCCAGATATATCGCCGTCTTGCCTTCGTGCGATGCGTAGTAGCTGATCCACAGCATATTGTCGTGCCAGACCTGACCGGCGTAGCTGGTGTCTCCGCCGGACGGGAGCTTGAGCTTTTCAGTCAGCGTTCCTTTGTCGGGATCGAGCCAGCAAAGCGAGGTGCGGACGGGCGAATCGTAGAGGCGGACCACGGCGACAAAGCGACCATCGGGCAAGCGAATCATGTGCGGCCCGCCGATGCGGACGCCGAGTTTCTTCCAGTTCCACTCGGTGTACGGCGGTCGGGACGTGCCGAGATATCCGGAGTTTGGCTGGCCGTCCTGTCGCAACAGGCAGTGACACGTATCGTCCGCGAGGAACACCATTGACGTCTCGTTCGGATAAGTTCCTTCGACGGAGGCCTTTTTTATCAACGTGTCAAACGACTTGCCATCGTCGCTCTTGAATAGCCGAATCCCTCGATTGTCATTCTGGCAGCCGTATCCGAACCCGTAAGCCTGCCCTTGGTGCCACGTGATTCGCCACAACCAGTTGTCACGATCGCCGACTTCGTGCTTGTTGCTCCAATTGCGACCATCCTCAGAAAACCAGACCAGCGACTGATGCTTGTGAGTTGTTGGCTTGTTGATTGCCTCCGCTCCGGCCAGCATAAGTCGTCCGTCGGGCGTGATGGTGATCTTGGCGTCGCGCAGGTCCGAGTTCTCTGAAGTGATCAGTGCAGCCGATTCCCACTTCTCACCATCAACCGACGTGATCACGCGTAGGGCACCGTCCGGCGAGACATGCCCTTTCCCTTCCCGAAACACGCAGTACCAGCGATCTTTGAATCGGATCAAATCAGTAAACGCATTGTGCGGTGCCGCGTCCCAGATTCGCCGCGACTGAATGAGGACGGGTTCAGTCGAATCCGCACCGATAGCGACGGACGACGACAGGCAACACAGCGCAAAGACAGAGAAAAGCTGTTTCATGATTTCACTCCAAGGTGGCAGCTCATAGGTAAGGTCCACTTGATTCATCCCAGCGCAGCTAAGCGATGATCTCGTTGATGGGATGGCCGAAGTCGATGTCCAGCCGTTGCCGGCCAGGGACGGCCAGACGCCGCGGGTCGAGCCCCAGTTGTTGCATGAGTGTCGCGTGGATGTCGGTGACGTAATGGCGATCCTCCACGGCATGGAAACCCAGATCATCTGTCGCTCCGAGTGTCACGCCTCCTTTGATGCCGCCGCCGGCCAGCCAAACGCTGAAACCGAAAGGATGGTGATCGCGGCCGTTGGATCCCTGGCTACCCGGCGAACGCCCGAACTCGGTTGCCCACACAATCAGAGTTTCGCCCAGAACGCCCCGCTGTTTGAGATCCTTGATCAAGCCGGCAATCGGCATGTCTACGGCGGCGCAGTTCTGGGAGTGTTTCGCCTTCAGGTTGCTGTGTTGGTCCCAGGCGCCGGCGCCGCCCGAACTGCCGTGATACACCTGCACAAAGCGAACACCCTGCTCCACCAGCCGTCGCGCTACGAGTAGCTGTTCGCCGAAAGGACGTGTGTTCTTCTGATCCATTCCGTAGAGTCGACGTGTCGCAGCGGTCTCTGTACGGAAATCGACGACACCTGGCACGGATGTCTGCATACGAAAGGCAAGTTCGTACGACTTGATTCGGGCCTCGACGACCTTGTCGCGTGGATACGCTTCCGATGTCAGTCGGTTCAGTTCGCCGAGTAGCTCGAACTCCCTGCGCTGTTCCTCGCGAAACACTTCGCGGCCAGGTGAGGCGAAGGGGAGTGGATTTTTTGGATCGACGGCCAGTTGCACACCGTCATGCTGGGGACCGAGGCAGTTGGCCCGGTGGCCTTCGGACCCGCCGCAGCAATCGGCCAGCGGCTGGCCCAACACCACGAACTGAGGCAAATTGTCGTTAAGCGAACCGAGCCCGTAATGAACCCAGGAGCCAATCGTCGGATAAAACCCCTCCAGGCGGTGCCGGCCAGTGTGGAACTGCAATTGTGCGCCATGGTTGTCATCGGTGGTCCACATCGAGCGAACAATGGCCATTTCGTCGATGCACGAAGACAGGTGTGGCCACCAGTCACTCACTTCGATACCGCTATCGCCATGTTTCTTAAAACCGATCTGCAGCGGGTAGATCTTGGTTCGTCTGGTTTCTTGGCTGGCGACGACTCGGCGCAGATTCTCTGTTGCATAGGGTGATTCGAGAATCTCTTTGGGAATCGATTGGCCGGCGAGTCTGGTCAGCTCGGGCTTCGGGTCGAAGCTCTCCAAGTGGCTCGTTCCACCAATCATGAAAAGCCAGATCACGCTCTTAATCTTGGGAGGAAAGTGCGGTTTGCCACCGGGTGGCGACCAACTGTCCGACAGTTCACCACCGAGGCCGTCCTGCCTGAGCATCGCCGAGAGCGCCACGCTGCCGAGGCCGAGGCCCGCATTGGAGAGGAATTCTCGACGGTGGAGAGGGGGCGAGGGGGAGGCGGGGAGACAAGGAGAGGGGGAGACAAGGAGAGGGGGAGAGGGGGAGACACGGAGAGGGGCGGATTCGAATTTGGATTTGGTTCGAGTGCTCATTTGATCGTCCAATCGTTGGCGTGGTTGATCATGTGGACGAGCATGGCGATGATCTCGTCGTACTCTGAATACAGGGTCTTCGCTGTGTCGCGGTTCATGTAGTTACATTCAACGGAGAATTGCAGCCATACTTGTGTCTCGGCAGCTTCTGACTCGCTATCACTCAGCTTCTACCGAATTGTCACAAAGTCGTTATGGTTCATCAGAACATGTATCAGATTCTCCCGAGCGCGGATTTCGGGATCGGCCGACGGCTTTACCTTACTGGTTCCTTCGGCTGAAAACGGCGTCAATTTGTCTATGCTGGCCAGCCGCAACGCCTGATCCGTGAGAAATTCCCGGCACTTCTCCACCTCGGACTCTGTAGCTGCGCGGGAGAGAACATGTTGGAATGCAAGTGTGATGAAAGCGTGATCGGCATCGTCGGATTCCTTCAGCTCCGGCAATAAGTTCCGCGCTAACAGGCGAGACTGATCAAAAGACAGCGTGCTGTTGGAAAGTGCCAACGCGTGGTGTGGCACGACGCTTTCAGTGCGTCGGTAACACTCGTTGACGCTGGCCTCGTCGAAGATCACGAGGAACTTCATCTGCTTTTCATAAGCTGTCTGAAAGTACATACTTCGCCGCTTGTTCGTCTGTCCGGATCGATAGTCGACTTCGGGACCTCCTTCGGTCGTATCCAACTCGCCGGCCACGTACAGGATGCTGTCGCGAATTGCTTCGGCTTCCAGTCGCCTGCTGTTCATGCGCCAAAGAAAATGGTTGTCGGCATCGACCTGGAAGTTTGTGGTTGCGGCATCGCGGCCCGCGGATCTCATGCGGTAGGCGTTGGAGGTCACAATAAGTCGGTGCAGCTCTTTCATGCTCCAACCATTTTCCATGAACTCGACTGCCAACCAGTCAAGCAGCTTGGAGTGTCGGGGCTGCTCGCTCCGCAGGCCGAAATCAAAAACAGAATCGACCAGAGGAGCTCCAAAATGCCTCAGCCAGATATGATTGACAGCGACACGCGCCGTAAGCGGGTTGTTTCGATTGGCAATCCAGCGTGCCAGTGCAGAGCGCCGTCCTGTGCTGACTCTGGCATACGGAGCGCGACGTGGAGCCTCACTCTCGCCATAGGTTTGTTTAGCCCTGAGCGAAGCTTGTAGAGACGAGTATTTCTCTCCCGGTTGTTCGAGTGCCTTGTTCGCTTGGGTGACACTCGCCCGCGCCGCGCTAAGTTCCTTCTCGATGTTCTCTTTTGTCTTGCTGTCGGCCTTCGAGAGTTTCTGCTCGGCGCGAGCGACTGCTTCGTGTGCCTTGGCCAACTCATAATGACGAGCGGCGAGCGCTGCGGCTGCGACCAACTCAGAAGAACTCTCCGGCGCGGTTTCCTGAAAGCGGGCCAGGTCTGCGGCTCGAGCCGTGCGTAGCGTGGTCGGTCGGAGTTCAGCGGCGGCAAGTGATCTTTCCGCGACGAGAAGTTCGGCCCTAGCAACGTTGATGGTAAGTTCTGCTGGGCCATCGGGATCGGTGTCCTGTTCGGTGGCTGCCACTTGTTTCTTCGCTTTCTCCACCGCAGCTCGAGCTGTTTGGATTTCTCTCTCGGCGATCCGCAAGTGATCTTCAAGGACGAACTGTTGCAGCGCCGGGTTGGACGCTTCCGCTGGCAAAGAGACCGGCGTGATTTTCGGCTCTTCAAACGCCAGCACGGCCGGAACTCCCGGCGAGATGACACGGCTCTTGTCTGGATGTGCGGCGTTGCCGCGAACGTACAAGTAGGTAGGCGCTTCGGGATAAGCGTCGAAAATGCGCGACAGGCCGTTCTTGTCAAGATTGGTTTCGCCGGGCAGCGCGTCCACGCGTACATGGTGCGGTTCGAAGAACGCTCGCATTCGATAGTAATCGATCTGTGCGATCGGGTCGTACTTGTGGTCGTGGCATTTCGTGCAATTCATCGTCAAGCCAAGAAATGCCTTCGACGTGTGTTCGATCGTCGTGTCGATCCATGTGTCGCGGTTGAACAAGAACCAATTCCGAGCCAAAAATCCAGTAGCACGCAGCGTGTCGGGATCGGTCGGCGCAATCTCGTCGCCAGCCAGCATCTCGATAATCATGCGATCGTACGGCTTGTCTTCATTCAGCGACTGGATGATCCAATCTCGCCATCGCCAGATGTGGCGCTGGCTGTTGCGAACCTCGTTCCTGTACCCGGACCAATCGCTGTAGCGCCAAATGTCCATCCAATGCCGCCCCCAGCGTTCCCCGTACCGCGGACTTTCGAGCAGGTCGCGGACGACCTTGTCGTAGGCGTCTTTCGATTCATCCGCCAGAAACGCCTGAAGTTGCTGTCGCGTTGGCGGCAAACCGATCAAGTCGAGATAGACGCGGCGCAAGAGGGTGGAACTGTCTGTCCGCGGGACGGGAACCAGCCCCAATTGTTCGTGACCGGCAGCCAGGAAGGCATCAATCGGGTTGCGAACCCAGCGGACGTTTTTCACTTGCGGCACATTGGCACGAACCGGCTTTCTGTAGGCCCAGTGTTCGCGTGGATCGCCGGGCGTCTCTTCCATTGGCGTTTCTGCTCCCTGATTGATCCATGCTCGAATGAGTGCGATCTCCTCGGCCTTCAGCGTTCCACCTTCTTCCGGTGGTGGCATCCGCTCGTCTTCTTCGGCCGTGATGCGTTCGATCAGCAAACTCGCGTCAGCTTCGCCCGCGACGATCACTTCGCCACTATCTCCCCCTTGGAGCATCAGTGCTCGCGTTTCCAGCCGCAGTTCCGCCTCTCGCTTGAAGGCACCGTGACACGAGTAACACTTCGCCGACAGGATCGGCTTAATCTGTTTTATGTAGTCGATCCGGTCTTCGGCAGACGCCCAGTCGGCGGCCACAACGGTGGCGGCAGAGAAAACGACAAAGTGAATCAATCTGTGCGTCATGTTTGTCTCCACATCTCTCCCTCTCCTTGTCTCCCGCTCTCCCCACCTCCCCCTCTCCTTGTCTCCCCCTCTCCGTTCGGCGCAGGCGGGCGCTGGCCACGCGAACGTCCCGACAAATTACTTGATTGTGACGACAATCGCAAATATATTGTCGCCAAAGCAATCTACACTGTTCCTGCAACGACACCGTGCCCCAAACGACGCCGTGCCCCAAACAACGCCGTGTGCCCCAAACGACGCCGTGCCCGATAGGACGCCGACATGAAGATCCATCGGTACTGCCAATTTAGCGTGATCATGGCATCCGTGATCGTCGGTCAGTGGGTCACGCCGACTGTGGCCGACGAGACGTCGCGGCTGATCAAAGTGCTCAATCCGCATCGGTTGCCGGACAAGCCCATTGCAGCGGTTCGCACACCGCTGGGTATCTCGAACGATTACAAGCCGTGGATCACACGGCTTGACGGCGACAAGTTGCTGATGGTGGCATTCTCCTACGGTGGAGTGCCCCACAACAAGCTGCCTGCGGGCACGCCTTATCTGGAGCGGGCTATCTTTTGGCGATCGGACGACAGCGGGAAGAGTTGGGGAGCGCGCGAAGAGCATCTTGATGTTCATGGCCGTGAATTCTCCTTGAATCGCCTGTCCGATGGCACGTTGCTGATGCCGTGTCATTTCCTGAAACAGGACGCTGCCAATCATGCCGGGCACACCTACAGCAAACTGTTCCGTTCGGCGGATGATGGGAAGACCTGGTCGGAGACACGCATCGGCCCCGAAGGATTCCCCGCCAAAGCCCAAACTGCAACGGATTGGACGGTGGTTGAGATTCCCGATCTGGCGGCACCGCGGCAGACCATCACCATGTTTGGTGTCAGTATGCAACATGGCGGAAAACAAGCGCCTTCGACCGTCGCGATATGGCGGTCGCGAGACAGTGGCAGGACCTGGGACAAGACCCACAGGCCAGACACCGCCGGTTGGATTGATGTCGACGGTTTTTTCTCACAATCCACGACGTATCGCGCGAAATCAGGCAAGCTGCTGCACGTCGTGCGAGTCGACGCCACCGGCCCGCACTGGGATGTTCCCAACCTGAAGTCCGCCGGAAAAGAGAGTGGCGATCAGGCGGACCGCATGATGCTTTGGGTCTCGACCGATAACGGCGCAAGTTGGCGGCGGCACGGAAAGTATGGCACCTTTGGAGCTGGTGGCGAGATGTATCCGCGGTTCTTGCGTCTGGTGGACGGCCGATTGTTGCTGACCTTCACGGTGCGCAGCAGTTCGACCGACGGCCACTCGCTGGGATTAAGAGCAATTGTCAGCGACGACGATGGCGGAACATGGCGTTTCGACCGTGATCGTCTCGTCATTGATGATCAGAATGTTGGGCCAAGCGGAGGAGGGTTTGGAAACACGGTACAATCCGACGATGGAACGCTCATCTCATGTTACAGCTATCGGGGACGGGACAACAAAACCCACATCGAAGCAGTCTGCTGGCGACTCCCCAATGTGGAGCGGGAATGAAGAGCATCCCCATCGTTCAATCCACTCGGCGGCGACAGGCCAAGGAGCAACCATGATTCGATATGCTGTTTTCGGGCTGATCTTGTGTGGAGTGCTTTGCGGGGCCGCTGCAGCCGGTGGCCGGGAGCCGGACAAGATTCGGCTTGTGATCGTGACTGGACACCAGTACCCCGGCCACAAGTGGCGCGAGACGACGTTGGCTCTGGAGGACGGATTGAAAACGGATGCTCGTTTCGATGTCACGAGCATCCCGGACGTCGAGTTTCTCGCTAGCCCCAAACTGCACGACTACGACGTCATGATCCTGAACTACTGCAATTGGGAACAGCCCGAGGGAATCAGCAGCAAAGCAAAGGCCAACTTCGTGCGATTCTTGAAACGCGGAGGAGGGTTGACGATTATACACTTCACCAACGGCGCATTTCACTTTTCGTTGCCCAAGGCGGAAGCGGCCGATTGGCTGGAATGGAGAACGAATATCTGCCGTCGTGTCTGGGATCATGGTGAGGGCAAGAGCGGCCACGCCCCCTATGGCCGCTTTCGTATCGATATCGCCGATCCGAAGCATCCCATCGGTCGCGGCCTGGAATCGTTCGAAACCGTCGACGAACTCTACTTTCGACAACAAGGCGACAAACCGGTCCATGTCATCGTAACGGCCAAGAGTAAGGTGACAGGCAAGAGTGAACCGATGGCGTTTGTTTACACGTATGGCAAAGGACGCGTCTTCCAGACAGTTCTGGGGCACGACTCTGAGTCGTTGCGGACGAAGGGAACGGCGGAACTCGTTCGCCGCGGCTCTGCTTGGGCAGCTGGACGAACACCGGTCGACGAGTAATCCTGCCACAGCCGCTTCGCCGGATCGCTCCCCAGTTGGCAAAGGAGCAGTTCAGTTCGTCGATGGCGCAGCAAGAAAAGGCGAATCCCACAACTATCACGTCATCGCAATCAACAGCGCCGGCCTACAGTCGCAGTAGATTGACGCATTCAAATTCAGACCGGAGACGAAGATCACATGCCTGTTTTCACTCTCAGATTCCTCTCGCTTGTTCTGGGTACACTGATTGTGAGCCATCACTTTCCGGGTTCGTCAGCTCGCGGGGCGCCGGATCCCGCCAAAGACTCGACGCGATCACGACGGGTGCTCTACAACTTCGACGGCGATTCCTGCCTGTCGACCAAGGCCGGCGGCCGGGGACCGGTCGCGGTCACTCTCGACGACGTGAGACGATTGATCGAGGAGGTCGCTTACGATGGGAGCCGTGTCGATACGGTGCTGGTCTGCATCAACGCGCAGGTCATGTATTATCCCACGAAGATCGGTACGATGCGCGGAACGCTGTCGACGCCGGATGAGCGAGCGAAATGGCCGGACTCGGAGAAGCAGCGGTTCCGAAACCTGAAGTCATTCTTTGATGCCGGAATCGACCCGTATGCGGTCATGCTGGCCGAAGTGAAGCGGCGCGGTTGCGAGGCATTGCTCACGTTTCGCATGAACGATGATCACGGCAACGATTTTCTCCGTACGCAGTTCTTGGTGGACCATGCTGACTGGCGTCTGGGCACAAAACAGTATCAGGGCAAAGGCACGATGGATTTTGGGTTCGACGAAGTCCGCGAGTACACTTTTCGGCTGATTGAAGAGGCGGTGCGGCGCTACGACTGCGATGGAATTGAACTCGATTTCAATCGATTCCCAAGGTTCTTCAAAGACGGTGTGACCGACGAACGTATCACGAAGATGAACTCGCTGGTCGAACGGGTTCGCGGGATGCTCGACGACGTCGGACGCGAACGCGGTCGGCGACTGGTGCTCGCCGTGCGCGTGCCGTCGAACTACGGCCGGACGCCGCCGACTCCCGAAACAGCGAGGCTGCTCGGCTGTGACGTGCCCGCCTGGGTGAATCACGGTTGGGTCGATTTCGTCGCCGTTTCTGAATTCCTGCACGAACGCGGCGATCTGCCTATCGACAAGTGGAAGCAGGCCATCACGACTGTGCCGGTTTACGGCGGTATCGAATGCACGAAAGGCGGCGGTAAGAAGAATCTCACCGCCGACGAATATCGCCACGCGGCGACTCAGCTGATCAAAGCAGGAGCCGATGGCGTTTACCTGTTCAACTTCTTCACGTCGCGCGAAGGGGGCGAGGCGGCCTATGAACCGCCGTTCGAAGTGTTGCGAGACCTGGCCGCGGCAGATGTCAGGGATCGTAACAAACCGGATCTCGACCCACCTGGTCTCGCAAGGCCCGATGTCGAATTCAGGGTCTTTCAGTTTCCCGCCGATAGGATTCCGCGGATTGATGGTAACTCCGACGACTGGTCTCTCGTTCCGGATTCGCACTCGATCGGCATGGATCAACTGCGTGAGACGGTGGTCGGGATTGGCGGCGAGCACGACCCGGCGAACCTGGACGTGAAGGTGAAAGTCGGTTGGGTCAAGGGGCAGAACCATCTTTATTTTCTGTACGAGGCCAGCGACAACTACTGGGACTTTGCCCGTGCGGATCTGCACAACGATATCTTCGAGGTCGTCATTGACGGTGATCTGTCGGGCGGACCGCTGATCCGCCAGAGGCATCCCAACAAGAAGCTGCGTGGAAAGCTGGATACGCATTTTCTGTTTCACGGTGTCCACGCGCAGAACTATCACATCTTCACGCCGGCCGACGGCAAGGACTGGGCGATGGTGTGGGGCTCGCAGCCCTGGATCAAAGAATTGCCCTATGCCAACGCGGCGTACAAGTACAACTTCAAGCACGGCGAGAGTGGCAAGCTTCTGCTTGAGTTCTTCGTCACGCCCTTTGACTACGCGCCACCAGACCGCTCGCGCGCAATTCAGACAAAACTTGAAGAAGACAAGGTGATCGGTATGTCGTGGGCGGTTCTCGACTACGATGACGAAGAAGCCGATCGCTACGGAGCGTTCTGGAACCTCTCGCACGTGACGACGATGTACGGCGACGCGTCTGATCTGGTGGCGTTTCGTCTGATGCCGATCGAGAAGAGCCTCCGCAAGCCCGTCGAGGCTGACTGGTCATTCAAGGTGGTCAGCCAAGAGGATCGCATCGTTGCGTTTCGCGATCGTTCGTATGGGGAACTCACCTCATGGCACTGGGATTTTGGCGACGACAAGACCTCCAGCGAGCGCCATCCAATCCACCGTTACGAAAAGGCTGGCGAATTCGTCGTGACGCTCAAAGTCGAGGGACCGAAAGGCAAGGCGCGCCGAGCGAAAGTCTGGGACGTAACATTGCCATGAACCGAAGCTGGCTTGTCACGATATCGTTGGAGTTATTCCTGGTCGCCGGGCCGGTTCTTCACGCGGTGGCGGCAGAAAAGACTGTCGTCAACGTGTTCATTCTGGCCGGTCAATCGAATATGGCCGGGGCCGATTCCGAAGTGGATGAGCCTCCTGGATTTCAGCAGACCACAGCCGATCGTGCCACGCAATTCGCGATGGCACCGCTTCCGGCTGGTGAGCCATCGAATCAGTATGTGCCGTGGGGAGCGATCCGTGGTCACCAGGCAAAGGGTAAGCTTGTGCATGGTCCGGAAGTCGGTTTCGCCCGGTCGCTCCACGCAGCTGGCTGGCGCGATGTGGCCATCATCAAAGTGCACGCCAACTTTGGTCGCGACGTTCAATCCTGGCCCTGGGGCGAAGGAGGCACACTCTTCAATTCGTGGACTGAGTTCGTCGATGCTCGGCTCGCCGAACTCACGGCTCAGGGACACTCGAATTGCGTCTGCGGTTTCGTCTGGCACCAGGGAATCGACGATGCCATCCATGGAAAATTTGCGAGCCAATACGATCGTAATCTCACTGACCTGATCGGCCTGTTGAGAAAACGTTATGCCACCGAAGAGACCCCCTTCGTGCTGGCACGTAGCGTGAACTCACGGATCGCACAGCCTGCGCCCGATCCGGAAAAAATTTCGCCGATGGCGGTAGTGCGTCGAGCGCAGATGAAGGTTGGAAAGTCGGTTTCCTGGGCGGCGTGGATCGATGTGGATGACCTGCCAAACGTCAATACCCATCATTTCAGCGCCGACAGCCAGATCGTAATTGGCCGGCGTTTCGGCGAAGCGTTTCTGAAGTTGCAAAGGAAGGCGAATGACTCGTCGCGTCAGCGTCGTGGTTTGCCCAAGACTACAAATGAACGAACCTCAAAGAGGTTTTGAAAGAGTCGATCACCTCCGTGACATGGCAACAGGCAATGCTAGCGCAGGGCAATGCGATGGCGCACAGAATCACGGCCATACTGACGGACTTTCTCATAACTGGCTCCAATCGTTGACGATGAACTTTCTCGAATTCTACATGCTGTTTCCTCAATCCGTTACCTAGAGAAATAAGCGTGAGACGCGATCGGGATGAGCGCGCAAAGTTCGAAGATTTCCAATCTGGTGTCACGGTCCATCGATGTTTGCGACCAAATTGTCAGTACGATGACCTTCCAATGCCTTCGATGCCCTAGTCGGCTTGGATGGGTAAACTCTCTCGCAGGCAGCCTTTGTCACTTCCATGCATCACGCATTCCACTAGCACTGCAGCTGGGTTAGACACGAACAACGCCTTCGGCGTTATATGTTGCGAGCACGCTAAACACATACCTTCCCTTGGAGAAGGACATGTTATGTTTAAAACTCTCCCCAACCTCCAAAGCGACAGAGTCTGCAAGGCGCTAGCGGTCGGATGCGGTCGCGGCAGGGAGGATTCCTAGCGTGCTTTCAGAAAAACATTGTCCAGACCCATTACTTCATTTGCGTTGGCGAATGCTTCGACACGGATAATGATCTGCGTTACGTCACTCAGGATCAGTTTCCATTCGGCTTCGTCGACACGAAACATCTTCGCTTCAAGAGACAAGTCGTAGGTCGACCAGGACTTTCCTGGCACAATCGCTCCCGGACTGGCCGCATCGCTTTGAACCGTTCGCCCCGCTCCAGTGATCTCGACCAGGCCAAACGCTTCATGCGGCGACCCATTCTTGGCGGCGACCGTCCGAGCGTCGAACGACAAGACTCCTCGATTACGGCCCGTGAGGTTGCCGTACCAGTTGGTCGGTAGCACGATCGCCATGCGTCCGCCGCTGGCGTCATCCAGCTGTAGCCAGCCGCCCGGACTGCCGCCAGTCTTCTGGAACCGCGGCGATGTTTGGCGCCCGTTGTCCGTAATCGTCCAAGCGTCCGAGGACACGTCAAACGTCGCTCGCAGTCCCGTCAGACTGCTCAAGTCATTTCTTAACGGTTCGGACGTATTCGACTGTAGGTAGGCGAACAGGTCGCGAATCTGGTCGGCGGTCAACGCCGCGAACACTTTTTCCGGCATCAGTGACTGCGGCGAATCCTGCATCTGTTCGATCTCGTCTCGCGCCAACAAGATACGTTGGTTCTTCGCGTCAAGCAGCGTTACCGTCTTAGGTGTCGACGCGGTCAGCACCCCGGTCAGCACGCGCCCGTCGTTCGTGACAATTACCACGGCTTGATAAGCGGGCCGGACGACGGCGCTCGGATCGACCGTATGCAGCAGCAGATAAGCCAGTTCGTGGCGCGGATACGGTGTCAAGTCGGGTCCAATCTGTTCGCCTTCGCCGTGCAGTCGGTGACAGTTGCCGCATAGATTTCTGAATTGTGGCTTTCCACGAGCAGCGTTTCCTATTCCCGACGAAAGGGTCTTTCCCAGCTCGAATATGCGGTCGCGCTTTTCTTGTGGGGTAACCAGCCGCACTTTGCCCCAATGCTTCTGAACAAGTTGGCGAATGATTGAATCTGTGTGAGTCAGTAGCAGCGGCAACTCCTGGTAGGGAATCTCAACCGGATTCAGTTCGCTCCGCTCGATCGCTTGCAGAAGTTGTCGTGACCAATCGGCGCGGCTGTAGAGAACTTGCCTCGCTTCGCCACGCATATCCTGGCCAAGTGTTTTGTAGGCCCTGAGAATCACGGTTCCGATGGCAGGGGCCTTGAAGCGAGCCAGTGAGGCCAAGGCCGCAGAACGGATCCCGTCACGATCGGATTGCTGAAACAACTCGATCAACGGTTGTAGTACGCTATCTTTTCCTGTCTGCCCGACGGCATCGATCAATGCGATACGATCACGCTCGGGTGCACTTGTATCGGCCATTCGACCAACGGCTTCACGAAGTGCCGCATCGTTGCCCATTCTCAATGAGAACAGGACCAGTGATTGGGGGTGTCTTTCACTTTCCCATAGTTTAGCAAGCGGCCCACTCAGCGCTGCGGGCATCTTCCCCTGTTTCAGGCCTTGCAGCTGCTCTTCCATACCGCCAATCACTCGTTCTACGTCCGCCGAAGTCGGTGCCAGCGCCAGCAGTTGCGCACACGTCGCGAATCCGATGGCACCACCTTCAGCCGCGTAGCGCCGTGCGAGGCGGGGGATGATTGTGTCTCGCAGTAACGGGTGCTGCCAGTCACTGGAGCTCTCCAACCAATTCAGAATGCCGTCCCGATGGGTCGCCGATTTCGACTCCACGGCCCACCAAAGAAGCAACGGGAGATAATGGTCCGTCTCGTCCTCGTCGTGACGCACAAGTTCCCTGGTGATCGCCAGGCAATCGTCGCCGGAAAGTCGTTTGGCTGTGCAGGCGAGCTGCGCGCGAACAGTTACCTCGGTTTCGTCACGAGCCATCCTCACTAGTTGCTCGCCGACGGCGGGCGAAACAGATGACTGATCGCCCAAGAGCCTTATCGTCCAGGCACGAATTGCGGCAGAGCGATGCTGCAGACAGCGGATCGCTAATTCATCGGTTTCGTTCAGGTCATGGCAGAGACTTAGTGCCCAAAGGGCATGCAGCGCCTGCCGTTCGTTCTTAGATTCCTCAACTGTTTTGGCAAACCTCTGCGCGAGTGATTTGTCACGGCGTTCGGCCAGCGATTGCAAGGCCCGTCGCGCATGGAGAATATTGGGATGGAACAACTCATCGGCCGATTGTCCGATGTTGCGTTGCGACGGCTGCTCGATGGCGGAGATTCGATAAATCCGGCCCCGCTTGGAATCGAAGTTGTCGCGATCGCGATAAGTGCGCTGATAATTGATGTTACCGTCGTACCAATCGGCAACCAACAGTGATCCGTCTGCTTCCAGGGCCAGGTCGACCGGTTGGAACCAAGCATCGTCGCTCCAGATCAGCCGCTCCTGGAAGTGAGTCGAGAAGGTAGAACCGCCAGCCCGCACGTCGATCGCATAGAGGGCATGATTGAGCGGATTGGCCGTGATGTATTTGTTTCGAAACCGCATGGGCCATTGTTCCGCTTGATAGAAGATACCGCCCACGCTGAGTTTTCCGATCGCCGTCCCTGTGTGTGGCATGTGTGGAAAATAGCCAAAGGCGTGCGGATTGTGGAGCGCTCCATGTTTGCCAAAATTCTTGGAATGGTAGGCGCCTTGCATCTGATGCAATCCGGGAACCCCCGCATTCGTGCCCGCGATCGCGTTACCGTACCGATCAAAATCTAAACCGTATGTATTGCCACCGCCTTCGGAAAACAACTCGAAGCGATCGGCCCGTGGATGGTAGCGCCAGATGCCTTGCTGAAATCTTTCTCCGCGGACATCTGCGTTGACCGTACTACCATGCACGCCGTAGAGCCAGCCGTCGGGGCCCCATTGCAGTGAGTTGGCGACGGAGTGAGCATCATCGAATCCGAATCCGACGAGACGAACGTCCGGTTCACTGTCGGGGCGGTCATCTTGGTTGCGATCGGGATAATACAACAGGTACGGCGACTGAAGGACCCACACGCCGCCATGTCCGAGCGCTAGGCCGGACGCCAAATTCAATCCAGTGACGAAGTCGTGCGCATTGTCCGCGCGGCCGTCTCCGTCAGTGTCCTGCAGAATCGTGACGCGGTCGGCGCCGCGCGGCCCATGCGGCGGCGGCTTGGGTAGTCGGTCGTAACGGATTCGATCGTACCTGTCAGCAGATACCTTCTTTAGTCCAGCCGGTTCGGGATACTGCAAGTATTGAATCACCCAAACGCGGTTACGACTGTCCACGGTCATCGTCACTGGCTGCCGGACCAACGGTTCCGCCGCGAACAGTTCGACTTGCAAGCCTTCGGCGACGTGCAGTTTCGTGAGCGCAGCTTCCGGCACGAAACCGGCCTGGCCGTAAGCCGATCCGTGTGCGAGCACCGCGGAGAGGATTAGAAGTGCGGATGACAACACAGTGCATTCACGAAGTGAGTTGGAGTCTAGCTTTGGGACATGCGCGCTCGGTGCGCGCATGTTTCGTGAGCGACCGACGGGAGCGTACCAAATACGGGTATGTTCCCTATTTGGCTGCGGCACTGCCGCGTTAGGATCGTTCGAGGAATTACTGTCCGATAGTCGCCTTTTGCGGAGCGAAAGACGACAATAAAAGATCGAACACTGCTTACCGGAGTGTCGCATGAAGAGTGTGTCCTGTCTCTTTGCTATTCTGTCGCAAGGGACGTTCCTCAGTTCCGGTCGGAACGCCAGGTGCGAATGTTGATCTCGCCCAAAACAAAGTTGCCGTTGGCAGACAGACCGGGGCCACCGGACGGTAAGGATTCGTCGGGTAGCGCGTCGAGGCGGAAGCCGGTAACCTTTTTGCCCAGCGGGTTGTCCGCCACGAGATAGTAGCAGTCGTAATCGGGCGTTTTCTCTGCCAGGCCCAGAACCACGCCGCCCTTGTTGACCTGCAAGCGGGTGGCGGTACTCAGCGTCCGGGCACTGCGGGGATGCAGGATTGTCCAATGCGCTTCGACGTCGCCGCCGCTGGCCTTGCCGTCGGCAAACGAATCACGATCGTCCGCCGTGACGGAGAGACGAAGTTTCCCGAGGACGCATGTTCTGTCGTGACTGGCGAACTGCATCACAAAGTACAGGCGTTTGCCGCACAGATTGTCGGCCCCTTCGGCCAACTCAAACACTGCCGAGTTCTTCTCAGCGGTATGCCTACCGATCCCCCATCCGTTGCGGCGCGTGGTAGAGCCGTCGATGGCCTTCCCAACTTCAACATCTTCTTGCGAGTACGTCGCGGTGGCGTTGACCAGCTTCAGCGTGTGCGGCGCGGGGCCGGAGAGAATTGCGCTGGTCACCGCCGGTGACATCTCGCGTTCCACCCAGTCAGCGACGAACGCATCAGCTTTCAACGCCGTGTAGCCCCAGTCCTCGGGCAACTTCTCATTGCGAAGTTGCCAGTGATACGGATCGCTCCAGGCAATCGCCAAGTCACGGACCAACAACGTTTCGACGCCGCGAGCCTTCATGTGACGCAGACCGATCGGTTTCGCTAACAAGCACATGTTCGTCGCCCCGCCCACATAGAGCAGGTACTTGGTATGGTGTTTTCGGAGGATGTTCCACGCTTCCGGCAGCGTGCCGGATTCGCCGGTGATATAGTCGCCAGCTTCGATGTCGATCCCGATACATTGGTTGGACAGAACATTCGGGGCCGAAGTCGGTTTTCCGTCCATACCATGGGCCTTCCCGCTCACGTAGCGAGTTTTCCCCCAAGGAACGCTCTCGGTCGGGGCGGGCATGAACCCGTTATCGCGCGGCACGACCGACTTGGGCGTCTGCGCGGCCGCTTGGCGTTGCTTCGTGTTCTGGTAAACCGGACCGCCGTATCCGGTGATCAGATTGGTTGGAGAATGGATGACCACGGCCCCCTCGGCCCGAGCGCGATGGAGGAACCGGTTGATCGGTTCGGCTCGCGCGCCTGCATGCGCTACCCAGTTGGGATCCCAGTGATTGTCCCACATGTCCATCACGATGATGGCAAGTTCCGAGCCCCTTACCTGGACCTCATCGATCTGGACCTTGCCCTTCGCGTCACGTGTGCGCAGGGGCAGGGTAATCAACTTCGTTTCTTCCGCGAGTGCACTGTGCGGAGTTTCCCCGACACCGACGAATGTTGCCAGTAGGATAAGGATGGCGGGAGTTCGAAACATCATTTGGTCTCCAAATGAAACGCCGGTTTGGGTTCGATCATCTATGATGATAACAATCCTGGACTCTCACGCGACGCGTACAGTGGATCAAGCAAAGCCAATTCACTTTCGAACGACAAACCGCCGCGCATCCCAGACCTTGACCGTGCCGTCGTCGCTGCTGCTGGCCAGCCGCTGACCGTCCGGAGAGATGGTCAGCTGAGTCACTGGTTTGGTGTGTCCCTTCAGCGTGACCATTTCCCGCCCCGTCTTGGCATTCCACACTTTCAGGGTGTGGTCATTACTGGCACTGGCGATCCACTTTCCGTCTGGACTGAACGCGACGCTGGTGACCCAGTCGGCGTGTCCCTTAAAAGTGAGGATCTCCTGACTTGTTTCGGCTCGCTGCTTTTCTTCATCGCAAAGAGCCCCACTACTAACCACAGACGTGATCGACAGAACGGAGTACCACAACAGTCTTGTGGGCCAGGATCTATTCATGATCGTCATCCTTCGTGTTGTCGGAATGTCTTCCAGGCTTGGTTCTCAGCACCCAGTCATGCGATCCAGACTTCCGCCGGCTCATGGCGCTGAAAACAAATTCTACGCCTCTGCCATCGCCGGCTTCCGCCTCCAACACTCCGTAGCTTGCTGAAACGCGGCTGCGAGTTGCAAGACGCCGAAGTCATCTTGATGCCGGCCAACGATCTGGATTCCAACGGGTAACCCGTCAGGTGTGAAGCCGCAGGGGACGGAAATTGCCGGCAGACCAAGGACAGTGATGTAATAGCACGACTTCATCCAATCAATGTATGTCTGCATTTCGACTCCGTTGATTCTGGACACGTAAGGTTGCTCGACCGAGAACGGCACTACCTGGCTGACAGGGCAGATTAGGAATTCGTACGTCTGCATGAATTCACGCACACGGTGATAGAGTCGAGTTCGCTGCCGCTCGGCCCAGGCTAGTTGTGGGCCCGTTTGTTTTTGCCCACTTTCGACGTTCCAAATGACGGTGTCTTTGATCTCCTCACGGTGTTTGGCCAGCAATGGACCGAATTTTGATTCAAAGGCCCAGGCACGAACGATCTTGAATACCTCGTCCGCATCTGTGAAGTCCGGCTCGGCATCTTCGGCGATGCAACCGAGGTTGGAGAACGTCGATCGCTGGTCTTCCAGGACGCTGGTCACTGCCGGTTCGACAGGCACACCGCCGAGATCGCGGCTCCAGGCAATACGTGTTCCGCGGAAATCTCGTTCCAGCGGCTGAGCGAACTTGTCGGCGGGTTCGGCGATCGAGATCGGTGAGCGGGGATCGGGACCGGCGATCGCGGCCAGCATCAGCGCGACGTCCTCGACCGTGCGTGCCATCGGACCTTGTACTGAAATGGGAAACCAGGCCAGTTCCGTGGGCCACACGGGCACTCGGCCAGGCGAAGGCCGAAAGCCGACGATATTGCAGAAGTTAGCCGGATTGCGGAGCGAACCGCCGGTGTCGCTGCCATCGGCGATCGGCAGCATTCCGCACGCCAACGCGACCGCTGCTCCGCCGCTGCTGCCGCCACACGTTTTCGTCGTGTCGTACGGATTCAACGTCTGTCCAAAGACCGGATTGAATGTTTGCGATCCCGCGCCAAACTCTGGAGTGTTGGTCTTGCCGATCGTGATCGCACCGGCATTCTTCAGCCGCTGGACAATCAACGCATCTTCATCTGGTACGAAATCCCCATAGATTGGAGAACCGAACGTCGTTCGAATTCCTTTGGTGACGACGAGGTCTTTATGAGCGATCGGCAATCCGTGTAGCAGCCCAACTGGTTCGCCCCGCGCCTGTCGCTCGTCAGCCTCTGCGGCCTGTTCGAGCGCTTGATCGGCAAGCAAAGTAACGATGGCATTGACACGAGGATTCACGCGGTCGATCTGAGTGAGGTGAGCCTCCATAACCTCGCGGGCCGAGAGTTGTTTCGTAGCAATCAGGCGAGCAAGCTCGGTCGCGTCGTGGAAGCACAGGTCGGTCATTCTTTGAATCTATTCGAGGGTTAACTCATACACCAGAGGTTTTCCAAGCCCGCGAAAAAGACCGAAATTGATGAGACAAGTAGCAACTGGTAACTGAGATCATCAAAACAACGACTTCAGTGGCTTGCCGTCAACGACTCGGTGTGGCCGTCCGAGCTGATCATGCATCTCGAGACCGGAAGAGATCCCCAAAGCGTCGTAGATCGTGGCCAGCATGTCTTCCGGTGAGACGGGCTTAGATGTGGGGTAGGCAGAGTCACGATCGCTCGAGCCGTAGACCTGTCCACCTTGTATGCCGCCGCCAGCCAGCACGGCTGACTGGCAGGCGCCCCAATGGTCGCGGCCCGCGTTCTTGTTGATCTTTGGCGTGCGACCGAATTCCCCGTACATTGCGACCAGCGTCTCATCGAGTAATCCACTGGCAGACAAGTCTTCCATGAGCGCCGCAAAACCCGTATCGAGCGAGGGCAGGCAGTATTCCGCCTTCAGCATTTCGTAACCGGTCTTGCCTTCAAATGGACCGTGATTGTCCCACACGTTCGCAACGTTTCCGCTCTTCTGAATATACATCCACGAAATCGTGACCAGCCGCACACCCGCTTCTACCAATCGCCGCGCCATCAAGATGCTTTCGCCCCATTCATTGCGGCCGTAACGTCCCCGTGTCTTGTCGGACTCTTGGTCGATATCAAGCGCCCGTTTCGCTTTCGGTGATGACAACATACTGAACGCTTGTTCTCGAAAGCCATCCAAATCCCGAGCAGCCTGAAGTGACTGCAAATCGCTGTCAGTGTCCTCGATCGTCTTCAGCAATCCATGCCGTGCCAGCAATCTCGTTTCGTTAATATCCGGTGGAAGCGTCAACGAATGACTAGCAGTGGATTTCGACTCGCCGGCAGCTTCTATCTCCATGGGATCATGGCGCGCACCTAGAAATCCAGCGTGAGTTCCTGAATAGGTGACGCCTTCGTGACCAATGGGCCGCGGAATCGTCACAGTTGCAGGCATACCGGTCCGTGGACTGAAATACGAAACCACCGAACCAACAGTCGGAGCATCGCGGCGTGTGCGGTCATTCCGTGGGACTCTTAGGGACGCATTCGTGCGCCCCGTCAACGTCCTGTAAACAGACGGCTCGTGCGCGTTGCTTCCGTGCGACAGGCTGCGGATGATCGCCGTCTTCTCAACATGTTTGGCGAACAGCGGCATCTGGTCCGAAACCTGTAGTCCGGGTACTGCAGTGCTGATCGGCTTGAATTGGCTGCGAATCCCATCCGGGGCTTTGGGATTGGGGTCCCACATGTCCATCTGAGGTGGACCACCCCAAAGGTAAATGAGGATGCACGCCTTCGCTTTGCCGCTGCTCGGTTTGACGTCATCGTGCGGTGCACCCGCCGCCACCCGGTCCGCACGCAGCAATTCAGATAGTGACAGCGCACCAAGTCCCACCTGCCCCATACGCACCATCGCATCTCGGCGATGAAGAATGTTCATTTCCCGTCTCCTCATCCGAAACAGCATTCCATTGGTAGGATAGTCTATCGCTTGAGGTCGAGAGGCCACAAGCTTTTTCTGTATGCTGTGAATTGAACCTCGTTGCGTTCCCAAGCCTGGGCTCGTGCCTGCACAAGCTCGGGGGGACTACATCAGGACTCGGATTCGTGCGAAGTGAGTGGTGATGCGGCGAGATAACCCGACGAGGGAGGCTGCGGGCTGCGTCATCAACCTCGGCTCCCACGGGCGGTGTTTTGAATTACGAGATGAGTTCTCGGGAATCGATTACCGAAGATCTTGCCGTGTTGAGGTTTGCAGCCACCGTGGTTTGGCAATCCGCTCACATGGATCCGATTGAAGCGTTGCGTCAGGAATGGTGCAAAAGACTGGCCGTCTGTTGGGTCATCCAATTCAGCCGAGCGACGGTCGGCGGTGGTCCCACGGTTGAAGATGTTCGATCGCCCGTGCCGCGCGCAACGTCGAATCATCATCAAATCCTCGGCCAATGATTTGCAGGCCGATCGGCAGATTGTTGGCCGTCCACCCCGCGGGCACGCTTGTGACCGGCTGGCCCGTCAAATTGAACGGGTACGTGAACTGTGTCCATTGCAAGTCTTTCTGAGGTTGCTCGGGAAACGGATCGGCGTTGTCTTTTCCGATCGGGAACGGCAACACCGCTAGTGTTGGCGTGACAAGCAAGTCAAAACACTTGAAGAGGGCTCGTACCTGCTGACAGAAGGCGTCACGCTGCACACGTGCTTTGCGGAAGTCAGTCGCGGTCAGAGTGAGACCGTGTTCCACCACCTGTCGCAAGCCAGGGTCCAGAAGGTGACCGCGTTCAAGGATCTCTTCACCCAGCCGTGCCGTCGCTCCTCCATAAAAGAAGACGCTCCAGCAATCGTACGGATCACTCCAGTCGAGATCGACACGTTCGACTTCGGCACCCGCATCACTGAGCCGCGACGCAGCCTGCTCGCACGCTGCCGCAACTTGTTTGTCCACAATTGCATAGCCCATGTCGGGGCTGTACGCCACGCGATTCTGCTCGATGCCGCGATCAAGCTCGGCCACGAAGTCAACATCGCTCGCGGGTAAAGAACTCGCATCGCGCTCGTCTGGGCCAGCGGTCACGTTCAGCAGCAACGCCGAATCACGGACCGTTCGCGTGATCCCTCCGATGTGACGCAACGAGCCGACCGAGATGCCCGGATAATGAGGCACACGACCGTACGACGGTTTATGACCGACGAGCCCACAGAACGAAGCTGGAATGCGCAGCGAACCACCGCCATCAGTTCCGATGCCGATCGGTCCCAAGCCCGATGCGACCGCTGCCGATGCACCACCGCTCGAGCCTCCGGGAGTGAGTTCTAAGTTCCACGGATTGCGAGTCGCGCCGAAGACCAGATTGTCTGTTACACCCTTCCACCCGAATTCCGGTGTGTTCGTGCGACCGATGATGATCGCTCCGGCCTGTCGCAACCGCTCGACTATCGGAGCATCTGCGCGGGTGATTTGATCCTCCAGCAGCTTTGACCCGAACGTTGTCCGACTGTCCTTCACATAGATGTTGTCTTTGATCGAGATTGGCACGCCATGCAGCGGCCCAAGCGTCTCACCGGACATGACAGCCCCTTCCGCCTGCCTCGCCTCCAGCATCGCCGACTCAGCCATCAACGTGCAGAAGGCATTGAGCTTTGGATTGAGTTTCTCCACGCGATCCAAGACGGCGAGCGTTGCCTCAACAGGCGACACGCTCTTCGCGCGAATTGCACGGGCTAGTTCGAAGGCGGACAGGTAGCAGAGGTCGTTATCGCTCATAAGGCACTATGATTCCGGCATCCCAATATCGGAAGCCGATGACGAGCCGCTAGTATCCAAGATCGCCTTCAACTCGGCATCCCTCATCCGATCAACCTGTTCCGGTCGGACAAAGAGCAGAAGAAGCAGCGGAACGAACATTGAGATCCCAGCCACCCAGAAGGTGTGCTCGTATGAAAGTCCAAGGCCATCTCGCAGCGGTCCAACCGCCTTGTTGCCCATAACGTGCGCGACGTTCGATACGGTCATGTAGATTGTGAACACCGTCGCGGATGCCGTGGTCCACGAGATTCTCATACCCATCGACAGGAATCCAACGGACCCGATCGCGAGCAAGCCAGGATTCACTAACAGATAACCCGCCGCGAACCATCGCTGGTTCCATAGATGAGGGCAACACCCGAAAATGATCGCAGCCAACCCATACGCCATGAAGCCGATCACCATTACCTTGCGTCTGCCAAATCGATCGGCCACATAACCACCGCCGAATGCTCCTGCCATCTCGGTGAAGACGGCAAGCCCGGAGACGTAGGAGACCTGTTCCGCCGTCCAATCCAATTGCTGCGTGTAAAGCGTCTTCGTAATAACTTCGACGATCCCCCAGCCGATCGTGTGAATGAGACCATAGATCAAGAAGAAGGAAGTCGTGGCCAGCGAGAACGCTTGGAAGAGGTCTCTGAAGACATCGAACGGGTGGCGCATGCCACCTGCATCGGATCCTCTGAAGTTCGCCTCACCGCGACTCCACGGAAATCGTTTTTCGCCAGGTCGCTCGAGCATCAGAAGCGGGAACAGCATAATGATGATCAGGACAACAAACTGAATGATCACAGCCGAGGAAAGGCCCCACTTGGCGATTGCCAATGCCATGACCGAAGCACCCATCGCCTTGCCGATCAACTTCGAGCCCCACATCATTCCGTTCGTGCGCCCTTGTTCGCCCCGCGGCAAAATATCCACTGCCAACGCATCCGTCGCGACATCTTGCAGTGACGCAAAGCAGTTGTGAATGAAGAACATCCATCCCAGCAGCCATAGGTTGTCGGTCAGATCCCCCATCATCAGCAGCCCCAACAGCGACACCGCCATCATCAGCTCAGCCCCGATGATCCACGGACGGCGACGCCCCATTGATCGGATCGTCATCGTGTCGATGATTGGTCCCCAGATGAGCTTGAACGTCCACGGCACGAGCACGATCGCTGTCAGGTTTCCAGCAGCAGTGTCGCCAACCCCGCGAGCCGTGAGATGACTGACCAGCGCGATGGTCATGAAGCCCCACGGGACTCCCTGCGCAAAGTACATCGCACAGAGCATACTTGCTCGTTGAGGGCGGCTGTCTACTAGAGCCATATCGAAGTACCTTCGTGTGTGCCGTCAATGCAAGTCGATCACAATATCCTTGACGACACCCCGCATATCCATCTCGAACTCGATGTCCCGAACCGGTGGGCAGGAGTAATACCAGCGCACGCCAAGATGAGCCGCTGCTGGAAGACCGGGGGCGATCACCTCGGCCAATGCCCTTGTCGGATTGTGCCTGGTGTAGAGATCGACTTGTGATAACAGATCGTTGTTTCCCAGGCCAGCTAGCCGCTCGCACATGATCTCGACCACGCAGCGTGCCTTCTCCAGAATCGCATCCTCGCTCGTCTCGCCGACGCAGACGATGTTCTTAGCATCGAGACCCCCTCGCAGCTCGCCTCCACCAGCAACGACAAACGTAGGCCGTTCGATGTTGCTCGCTTCCGTGTACGAAAATCCGTACACAACCGATTCCCGAGGTGCAGCCACGACGGGCGCGACGTTCGTGCGGGCGATCGGATTTTCCCCGTCGACAAGCATGTCCCAATCTTCGAGCACTGATCGGTACTGTCGGTTAAAGCTAAAGAAACCGTCCATCGAAAACGGTTCGGGACATCGTAGCTCGACTCCACAGAGTGCGTGACGATCGCGACCACTTTGTTCGAGATACTGCCGGATCGAGACAAGGCCATCGTGCCACGGAAGCGGACGTGCCAGCGTCACGTGAGTGATTTCCCAACCACGTTCTGCAATCACGCCTGAAGAGTACGGTTCGATTCCTGCCAGGAATCGGTAACCACCTTTTGGATTTGCCGTCAAACTCGGTTTCATTACAGTCTTGTCGTTAAATGCTGGAAGTTGCGACGAAAGCAATCTATCATTTGGCTGACCTGCTTTCCTGGCTACCTTCTTAACATTTTCTCAATCGACGTGACAACATGAAGAACACGAATTGCAGCAAACGGCTCCTTCTCCTCGTCGCGGGACTTTGCATGGCAGTCTGTTTGGCACCAGCCGCCCTTCAGGGCGAGATACGAGTTGGATTATCGCAGGTGGACATCACGCCGCCGATCGGTGGCCTTACCACGGGTTATTCATCAGCAAAGCCCACTGACGGCATCCATGATCCTGTGTCCGCGAGAGTGATGGTGCTTGAGTCGGATTCAAAGTGTGTCGCGCTGGCGGTTTGCGACTTATGTATCTACAACTCGCCTTGGTTGCACGATCAGATGGCAGCGATCGGTGTCGACCGGATGTTGCTGTTGAACACGCACACGCATGCCGGACCAAAACTGTCACAGGACAACTTTCCGTCGTCGGAGAATCCGTGGCGAGACACGGTTGACCAGCGATTGCTTGCCGGGATCAAGCAGGCAAAGCAGGCCATGTTCAAAGGCTATTTCGCGTCTGCGGAGAGTCAGATTCAGCTTGGGTACAACCGGCTTGTCCATCGAGGTGCTTTTTCGGTCACCCACTTTGAAAATCCAGAACGAATTCCCTACGGTTCGGTCGATCGTCAAGTGGGTGTCATCCGAGTGACGGATGAGCAGCAGAAGGTGCGCGCCGTTCTGGTCAACTATGCCTGCCATCCGGTCGTTCTCGGTCCGAGAAATCGCAAGATCTCAGCTGATTACCCTGGCGTCATGCGAGAAATCGTGGAACGGAGTTTTGGTGAGGATTGCATGTGTATTTTTGTCCAAGGAGCGGGCGGCGACATCAATCCTCTCATGATGGCCCGCGGTGATGATCGTGCTCAAGACTTCGAGCTGGTACAGGTAATGGGTGAGTCGCTGGCCGAAGAAGTGCAGCGGGCTATTTCGTTCATCAAAGATGTTCCCGGAGTGTCGAGTTCTTTTGCAAGTTCGTCTTCTGTGACACGTTTCCGCAACCGCTGGGATCCTGATCAAGAGCTCGAACTCGGCGTCACCACTTTGTTGATCAACGACGAGATCGCCGTCATCACGTTGCCAGGTGAGCCGTTCCATCACTTCCAAGTCGACTTCCGAAGAAAGTCCAACGTCAAGCACAGTTTTCTTTTCGGCTACTGCTGCAACGGCTCGTACGACTGGCCGCGATATCTTCCCGACCTTCTCTCGGCCGCTCGTGGAGGCTACGGTGCGAGTGATACGACGCTCGCGGAAGTCGGTGCCGGTGAACGGCTGGTCAATGAAGGGCTGGTCCAGCTGTTCAAGTTGCAAGGCCGGCTCAAATCCAAGGCTCAACGTCACACCTTCGACGCTGACTCGGCCAAATGATTCTTGTTCACTGCAAGAGTTAAGGTCCAGTCCTCTCTCCCTGGGCATTGGTATCTACACATCTCAGCCCTCTCTCCCCCGCCAGACTTTCTCGTAGTCAAAAGCGACAAAGTCTGCCGAGAGGAGAAGGGACACGCTGCCGGCTTTTTCTCGTAGTCAAGAGTGACAAAGTCCGTCTGGGAGAGATGCTATGGGGTGAAAGCGGCCCCTCAGCTTGTATGTTCCACTGCTTGAATGCCCCACTGCTTGTATGTCAGTTCACAGTTTTTGGTTCAATGCTGGCATAGAATCGGGGTATCCGCCGTCGTCGCCCCTTCGCCGAACTAGCGACAAACGTGTATGCTATGGGTGATTATGCGTGGAACGCATACCGGGTCTGAGGACTTACCAAATCAATTGTTGGAGGATAGAAGAATGAAGAAATGGATGAATTTGTTCACTGCAGTTGCCATCATCTGTATTGTCAGCTGGGGTTGCGCTCGCACTGATAGCGGCCCGGTTGCCGACACCAGCCAGGGCGATCATGACCACGGTGACGATGATCACGGCGAGCATGACGGACACGACCATGATGGCGACGATCACAACCACGCCGACGGAGACGATGATGGACACGACGATGATGGCGATGACCACGCCGGTCATGACCACGGCGAAACGGTTGCTGTCGCGCTGTATTGCGGCGATTGCGGTCATGGCTATGCCAAGGGCGCCGATCACAAATGCGATTCGTCCGGAGAGGTCTGCGGCGAGTGTGGATTCCACAAAGGAACGGCATTGTGCTGCAAGAAGATCGAAGGCGACTTTGCCGGAAAGACCCTTTGTGCCAGTTGCGGCCAAATTGCCGGCACGGATGTGTGCTGCAAAACGGATGCCGCCGTCTGCGAAAAGTGCGGTTTGCACGAGGGCGCCCCGTTGTGCTGTAAACTCGGTGCAAAGGTGGAAGACGCCGCGGCAGCTGCTGCACCTGCTGACACGCCGCCCGCAGCGGCGGAGGCCGCCCCCGCACCTGCGAAAGCGCCTCCTGCTCCAGCTCCAGCGCCCACGGCCACGCCTCCTGCACCAGCACCCGCCCCTGCTGACGCGCCGTAGAACGGGAAATCGTCGCCCGACCAAGCGCTACACTTGCGACCTTCAGGCCCCGTGACATTCAGTTGTCGCGGGGCCTTTTTTCGTGCGAGGCGCAACTTGCAATATCGACACGAGCCCCCGGTCGACATTGAACCGCGCATGACCAATGCCTTCATCACGCCACCGAACGCGGTTCTGAGTTGCAAACCGTGAATCATTTTCCGCTCATCGCTCATCGTTCAACAGGCTGTCAGTCTGGTGCACTGACAAACGCGCTCAAGATCGTGAGATTCCGACTAAACAACTCGCTGGATAGATACTTCGCGCCGACCGTCATTTTCGCCTGTCCGACCAACCGCTCGCCGTTGTACGTTTTGAACCAGCGGCCGCGATCGTCGACTGTTGCCAGGATCTGTCGAACCTCTCGCCGGGATGGACGTGCCGCCACTGTTGATACGGTAAGTTGCCCGCCGGCGATCAACGCTTGGTGCTGCTTCTCAATGTCTGCAATCCGTGCTTCCGTTTTCCATCCGTAGTGCTTTGGCAAGTCCGAATCGTCGTAGGTCAGTGCGTACTTGTCGCCTCGGCGTGTCATGTACAGCGGTCGGTTGGATTTCAATTCGTAGTAGCGGGCGACTTGCCCATCCGGCAATTGCGAGCGCTTGAGCCAAGCCAGCGCGGTGGGAATCGGTGCAAGATACTTCCGATCGGCGGTCACGTGCGCGATCCGCATCAATGTCTCCAAGACTTCCTGCGACTCGTCACCGGACACTCCTGGAGGCTCGAATTTTCTGGCCCAAATCGGTTGCATCGCGTAGTTGTATTGCTGCGCCCAGCCGGGCTGCGGTTCGGGCATCTGGGCAAGCACAAGAAAATCACCAAGCCGTCGAAGCGCGGCAAGGTACTTTTCTTCACCATACGTCCGATGGGCATCGATCAGCGTTTCCGCGACGTAGCCCGTCACGTTGTCATTAAGCGTGTACATGTCCCAGTAGTTCTTGATGCGGCCTTCGGTGCGCCAGTCATAGCCGGGATAGTTCGCTTTCAGGGCAGGTTGCGCCACGACTGGGCCAGTCCAGACCTGGGGAAATGCGCCATTGGGGAATTGTGCGCCCAGCACCGCTTCGAGCCCGATTTGAACAGCCTCGTGGATCGAATTCTGTTTGAAGTCCAGCGCTTGATCGACGTTGATCAAGAGCTGGAGCGCCGACTGCGACTGGCCATCGTCGAACGATGAGTTGTTCTTCCCACCTCCTCGGCCGTTTCGGTATTTGGCAACGCGCCTGCTGCGAGGATCGAAATCCACCAGATTCGTCCAGCCGCCGGAGGCAAGCTGGCCATAGACCAACGCCTCTGCCGCGGCAGTTGCCGCTTCAAGATAAATTCGCTCGCCCGTTGCTCGATACGCCTTGAGGTAGGCCATCCCAACGGTCGGTGTGCCCGGCGGCTGTACCCAGATCTGGTCCGCTGTCGCCACGCCTTCGCCCCAGCGACGAGAAAGATCGTGCGAATAGAAATAGACATAGCCGCCATGAGACGCCACTCGCTGGCGATAAAACGACGTGGCGTCCCGTAGTGCGGTCAATACCTCTGTGCGCAGCGCGGCATCCTGCCCAAACAGGTTGCCGCCAGGCGAGATGACAGATCCCAAGATGATCGCCACGACGTAGAAACGTCTCGTTCCGTTCATTGAGTCCGCCAATGTGCTCTGTACGATAACATCGTAGTGGTTTGTTTGCGGCCGAAGTCTGCGTTAATCGTCACGTGTACCATCGGCTCGGCTACTGTCTTTCTTCACCGAACTAAACGCAAAATGCACCGGCGGAGCCAGAGGCTGGCAATCCGCCGATGCACTGTTACCGTATCCAGTGAACCTATCCTTCGCGATCGCGGGGGCTCGAACTGGCACGTTCGCCTTCTCGAGATTCACGTCGCGGTTCACGCTCTCGCTCTCGCGATTCTCGCGGGTTGTCGCTTTCACGTTCGCGTGAGGGGCGAATGCTGTCACGCCGCGGGCCATCAGCGTCTGACGGACGCCCACGTTCGCCCCGCGGACGATCACCTTCACGTGTTTGCAGTAACCTTCGTATCTCGGCAACTTCGCGTCGCAGTTGCAGGATCATACCGTAGAGGATTCTCTCGCGATCGTTCTGAGGCTTGAAAACATCGCCTCTCTCGCGAGGACGATCACGTTCCGAGGTGCGACGGGGCGCGTCGTCAGACCGCCGCCGGTCACCCTCACGTGGCCGGTCACCCGCGCGCGGCCGGTCACCATCACGTGGTCGATCACCCTCGCGCGGCCGGTCACCTTCGCGCGGCCGGTCACCCTCACGCGGTCGGTCACCCTCACGGGGCTGGTCACCCTGTGGTTTGTCTTGGTCGTCATCTGCGAGTGCGACAAACGTCAGACCGGCTTGATTGGAAAGCACGGGCGAAACGGCTATCACGCCATCGTCTTCAACACCCGCGGCAGTGGAGCTGGTTAAGCAGACGTTCGCTGCGGACAGCAAGCCGATCAGGGCGAATGAGCAAGCAACAGTTTTGGCAAAGCTGATTGTCATGATTTGGAAACTCCCATTGGCTAGGTTTAGTGCGTTTTGTGAAACATATCCCATCGCAGGTCTGCCGACTGCGAACTGTGCGCCGGCTTGGACCGTCGATGCGACGAGAGAAGGGGTGAGTGCGGCTTGGGCGGTCTCTCGGGTTCGGAGCCACAAGACGAACGCGGTGGACAGGGAGACGCCGCGTAGGGTGAGGCGTCGACGCAATAGCCGGCGACCTCGCTCCAGCCTCCCTTTGAGCGAACCGAGCGACCATCCCAGTTGTTTCGCAGCCTCGTCCCGCGACTTTCCTTCGACGCAGCACAGGAATAGGGGCAACCGCAACAATTCAGGCAGTCGGTTCAGTTCTTCATCTAAGGCCGAGCGTTCATGGTCGGCGGCAATTTGCTGCAGTGCCGGATGATCTTCGAGCATGGTTCCCGCCTCCAAAGACAGTTCGCGGCGACGATGGCGATTCGCTCGGGCTCGCAGGGCAATGCGAAAGGCCGTCTGGTGCAGCCAAGCCGACAACGATGTCGCTGTCCGCAACGACGCAGCTTTGCGTGCGAGCACCATAAACGTCGCCTGAAACGCATCCTCCGCATCCTGTGCGTCGGCCAACACACGCCGGCAGACACTCATCACGGGTACCCCATGCCGCTGGACAAGTTTCGCAAACGCCAAGTCGCACTGGCTTTTCACGAATCGTCGCAACAATCGCGCATCGGACTCGTCGTCGCACGAATCAGGCGCGCAAATCTGAGGCTGGGAATTGTTGCGTACCGGCAAGCTCATCAGGCCATGTTCTCCCGTTACGAAATAAGAGACATCGGTGCCATGAATCGGCACGCTCATTTCCAAAACAAAAACACAATCCCTGGCACCGCCGCCGATTCAGCGTCAGTTTACCCCAAGCTGGATGAGTTTCCGAACTTTTCCCGGCGACTCGGTGAATGCGGGAATACTCGGTGAATGCGGGAAAAGCTGACCTGGCGTTGGAAGCCGCTTATTCCCGCTCCATCAACCACCACTCGAAGAAGCGGTAGATCTGCGCATTGGAGTGCTCGGTGGGGGAGTGCGTGGCCCGGTTGGTCATCGCCACGCGGTCGTGAAACCCAAGGCGTGAGTTGACCGCAATCGAGTGGTTCAGTGCCGTCCAACGTTCCGGAAGATCGGCTGTACCGCCCGATACCAGAAACGGGCGTGGTGCCATTAGCGCATGCAGTTCGACTAGATCGTGCTGGCCTTCGACCAACTCCCTGTAGGCACCCGTGCGTGCCGCCTCGCCCGCCGCCTGGCGCTCGGTCGGCAGCTTGCGAAAGCGGTACTTGGTGCCGGCTTCGACCACTTCGCCTGTTTCCGCACCCAGATACCAGCGATCCCAGTAGTTCACGCTGCCTCCCGCGTTCTGCTTTCGACGATCTCGTTCATCAAAGACGATCCCCGGGTCGGACCACACAGCGCAGGAGAATCTTTCGTGCAAACATGCTGCCAGCAATGCCCACTTCCCGCCGAACGAATGTCCGACAATGCCGATACGATCCGGATACACTTCGGGACGTTTAGACAAGACTGTGTGCGCGTTGGCGGCCGCGTAGGCGAGTGCGGAAAGCGGTTGAATGTTGAGTGGCTTGCCGACCGGTCCAAAGTAAGGGAGGCCTCGCGATGGAATTTGGGCTGTATTTTCCAGGTTGACACCCGTGTTCGGCTTGCCAATCGAAAGGGTCACAAAGCCCCGTTGGGCGAGTTGCCAGGCATGGTCACGCATCGGCTTGCCCTTGCCAATACCGGTCTGGGCGTCGTAATAGACATTCAAGATAGCGGGAAACGGGCCATCGCCGTCGGGCACCAGCAGAAACGCATCGACCATCTCGCCCTCCAGGCCGATCTCGATCCGGAGTCGTCGCTGAGTAATATTCTTGCGGCGAGTGATCGGGCCAGGTTCGACGCGCGGCGTGACGATCAAATCGGGCCACGATCCCATCGCCTGCTGCCAATGTTGTTTGATCTCTTCACGACGACGCTGCCAATCGTTGGCTGACTGAACGAGACTGCCATCGTCAAACACCAATGGCGACCGATACGACCCAAGGCTGTTTCGGTATTGATCGACAGGACGAAAGTAGTCAGCAAGTTCTTCAGGTAGTTGCCGACCTTTGCGAATCCAATCCGCGCGGCGTGGGGCGTCCTGTTGCGCGCGGATCTTGCGTGCCGAAATGCTGCGAAACACGAACGGCCATTTTGCATCGGGTGGTTGCGCGTCCAGCACGCCTTGTAGGTGATCACGCGCTTTTGCCGCCTCTGAATCCAGTGACGGGCGGCCGGCCGTCGTCGAATCTAAAGCCAAATCGACTGTCTCGAACGGATTCGCGGCCAGGTCATAGAATTCGCCCGTGGAATACAATTTGTAACGCTGATCTCGGATCACCCGCGTGGTGCTGTATTGGGTAAATGTCCAGGGCCGTTTCCAGGCATCGTCGGAGCCATCGCGCAGGACTGGCGCGAACGACCGGCCGTCGATCGTCACGCCGCGGGGCAGTTTCGCGCCGGCCAGGTCGGCCAAGGTCGGCAGAATGTCAGCCGCATTGATCAGTGCGTCGGTTTCGCGACCTTGCGAAATCCACTTCGGGCCACTGACGATCAGCGGTACATTGATTCCGGTTTCGCGAAGCGAATAGATTCCTTCGGAGGCGATGCGGCCGTTGATCCGACCGCCAAGACTCTGCGGGTGACCTTGATCAGTACCGCTGTCCGTACCGTTATCGGTGGTGATGATGACAAGCGTGTTGTCGCGCAGCTTCAATTCGTCAAGCGCTTCGACCAACCGCCCGATGAGATGGTCTGCGTAGCGCACCATGTTGGCGAATTTGGCACGGGGATTCGCGGCTTCGTCTCGTGCCAACGGTGTGGTCGTGACCGGAATGTGTGTCAGAATGGCTGGATAGAAGAGTAAGAACGGTTCGTCGCGATGTCGTCGCATGTAATCGATGGCAAAGTCTGCCACGACGTCGGGCCCGAATCGTCCGTCAATGTCGATCCGTCTTCCGTTCTCGTGGAGGTAGGCATCCCAGTAGCGTTTCTTATGTGCCGGGTGACCGGGTTTGCCTTCCGGGAAGATACAATGTTCGTCGAAGCCGTGCTGCTGCAGCGCGTCTGTCTGCGCGGGATCGAACAAGTCGTTCACTTGCCACTTGCCCGCAATGCAGGTCGAATAGCCAGCGTCGCGCAAGACACGCGCAAACGAGACTTCCCGATTCCAATCCAAGTGCCCGCCGCCATAGATGGCCGAATCATGATGCGTATGCCAACCCGTGCGGAAGGGATAGCGACCCGTCAGCAACATCGTGCGACTCGTGCTGCAAACCGGTGTGATATAGAAATTACGAAACTTGAGTCCGGTGTAGGCGAGCTGATCGATGACCGGCGTCTGGTCCTCCTGGCTGCCGTAACAGCGAAACCAGTCTTTCCCGACATTGTCCAGCAGAACCAGGACGATGTTCGGCGGCGGTGTGTTGGAATCCTGAGCGTTCTGATCGGCAGCGCTGGCGGGCCCTCCGGACAGCAGCACGAAGAAGGCTCCGGCCAGCACCCACAGGCTGTGGAATCTTGGATACAACATTCGAGATACTTGCCTTTAGTGAGATTGCTGGTGGGATCGATGCAGCGCAGGCGTACTGCCTGCTGCCACGATACGCTGTCCCGTAGCACGATGCAAAGAAGGCAGGTGAACTTGAATTGTGATCGGAGGTATTCAACCCCGTACGGTCGATGTCCGGGTTCGCCACACGTCGTACTGGGCGAGCTGCTAGATCATGATCTCGCAGCCTGCCCATAAGGAGGTCGTGCAGCTTTCAAGTCTTTCTCGCTTCTCGAGTCAGGATCCAGTCAGCTCTCCCTCTGCAGACTTTTTCGCTTTGGAGGTTTAGGAGAGCCTTGAACATGTCCTTCTCCCTTCGGGAGAAGGTGGCCGAAGGCCGGATGAGGGGTGGCTGATTTCATTTGGCAGTTCGCCCCCTCATCCTATCCTTCTCCCCGAGCAGA
>PVBE010730593.1_pt1 | contig 36869 bp, 27 predicted proteins | sample 1631181 | NCBI WGS metagenome assembly PVBE01 (sample SAMN08397723, study PRJNA350692) | Marine metagenome, whole genome shotgun sequencing project. | isolation source: water | place: Pacific Ocean | collected 2012-04
AGTACAAGGAGTTAATCGTCTCGTTGGTGCGCCAGTCATGGCAAGTGATCTCCGTGCATCAGCAAGTTTAGTTCTTGCAGGACTTGCGGCTGAAGGCGAAACCATTGTAAGCCGAGTCTATCACCTTGACCGTGGATATGCTTCAATGGAAAAAGTTTTGAAGAAACTTGGTGCAGATATTAAACGAATTCCTGACGAGCAAATCGTTGATGGTTTACCCGTTGTTGAAACGGTCCCTACAAAGAATCTCATACAAACCGATTGCTGAAGCAACTGCTACGTTTATCGATGGCACATGTTTGGTCATGGGTATTTCTGCAATCTCATCACACATCCCAAGTGTTCTTGCGGACAAACCCTTTTTTTCCTCACCCATAACAAGCCCAACCTTATTTGTTGGCTCAACTTCCCACATCGGCTTTGCATCAGTTCCAGTTTCACACCCAATTAGTTTGACACTGAGTTCGGATTTGATTCGTAGTAAGTCATCGTTCCAGTTATCTGTAACAACCCACGGAACGGACAGCGCATGCCCCATAGAGACACGTATCGCTTTTCGATACAAAGGGTCGCAACAAGCATGGTCAAGAACTAATGCGTCAACTCCAAACGCGGCAGCGTTACGGAACAGTGCACCCATGTTATCTACATTGGTGATACTTTCAGCAAATAGTAAAGAAACTTTTTCTTGCGTTGCCAACGAATCGATTAATGTTTTAACGCATAACAATTCAGGACTCGGTCGATGAACGAGCGCAAGAGTACCTCGATGAATATGAAATCCAGAGATATTCGACATTAGCGAAACATCCGCTACAAATACTTGAAGAGAAGCATCTTGAATAAAGGGCGACAATCGTTCGTATTTTTGTGGAGAAAGAAATAACGAGTGTATTTTCCAGTTGGAGTCCAACAACCTTCGAACAACCATCTCTGATTCAACCATGCAGAGGTGACGTCTCCCTCTCAAATCAGCATCACGTACGCTTCGATATTGGTCAACTCGTGGATCCTCGAGGGATGTCACTATTGAAATAGCATTGTGCTTTTTTTGCACAGTTATCTACGTTTTGGAAAATCTTGTTTGAGATGTTCTAGAATTTTTAATCTTGCTTGTTCAAATTCCTCTTTGCTCTTATGTAACATTTCCATGATATTACTCGTGTCAGTTGGAGCATTTGGAGATAGCGATAGTTCTTCTAACATCTCTATCGAGTTATTTAATTCCGTTAGTGAAGATAACAACCGCCATGAAGCAGCGTTAAGTTGTCCATATTTAATATCACTGTCTTTGGGTCTATAGAGCAACTGCCAAGGGTCCGCTTTAATATCATCCACTGTCTGATAAATATTATCAGAAATCTGTTTTACCTTTTGAACTATATCAGTAATCTTTTCCGCCCAAAGTGGCGAGTTCTCTTGATATGTCTCACTCATTAACTCTAAAGAACGCAATGAGTTTTTCAACGACTTTGATGCTTGCTCAACATTTGGAAGAATATTCAACGTTACATCTTGAACAACTTCTTGTATTTGTTGTAATGTTGCATTTACTTCCGCGGGCAATTTTTCACTATCACTTAATATAGTAGTGATTGAACTTTTCCATGAAGGCCAAGCTACATCTGTTGATTGAAAAATAGAGTCCAATGCGCTCAGCCCATCCCTTGCTGAGGCAATTGCGCTTTGAAGTGCTTGAGATTCTTCTGCACCAAGAAGCATTGTAAGCGCTCCACCTTCATTAGAAAGCGCCTCACTTATTTTACGTAGTGCACTTAATGATTTGGAAATATTCATTTCAGCATCACGGCCAAGCAATTGTGAAACCATTGATTCAGATGACCCGTGCAATTGTGTTGATAACGTTGCAACCTCACCACTCCCCACATCTGATATAGAAAGCCAACCTTTATCGCCTAGTAAACCAGATCGTGAATGAATTGTTGCATTGGAATATATTGTGTAATTTGTATCCATTTGAAACGTAACATCAATCTTAGAAGTAGGGGTGTTTTTTTCTATCCTTGGCGTCACCGAAAGTACATCTCCAACAAGCACTCCGCCAAGCCGAACTTTTGAACCCGAAGATAACGTTCCAATTCCTTCAGAAAGTGTAAATGCTATTTTATATTCTGTGACCTTTGTCGTTATTCTTGATACCGCTTTCGTCAGAACCGCAAAGACGATTAAACCGAGTATTATCGAGAGCGACACAAATACCCCAGCACGAATATTGTTTCTTCTTTTATCTCGTAATTGTGACATCTTCTAATTTTACTCCTTAGAGGAATGAATGGATGGCCCATGGCTTAATCGAGGAGCACTTAGCCCCAGTAAATCTTCAGCATAACTAGCATCTTCATGTTTTTTAGATAAAGGTCCTTCAGGATCCCCCCTTAAGAATTGCCGAATAAGTTGATGCTCTTCGTCAAGTTTTTCTACTTCTTCCATAGGACAATCTCGAAGTTCTTCAAATGCTTCTCTTCGATCAACCATTAGCATTTTGCCTTCGTGAAGCATGGCCATACGATCCGCAATTACAAATGCTGAATCCATTTCATGTGTAACTACCACACTCGTAGCACCTGCTTTTTTCGCGAGACCAATTATAAGTTGATCGATACTTGCACTTGTGACTGGGTCGAGACCTGCGGATGGCTCATCGTAAAATAATAGTTTTGGGTCGAGTGCAAGTGCTCGGGCAAGACCTGCCCTCTTTTTCATACCACCAGATATTTGTGCAGGAAACTTATCTGCTGACTCACGAAGCCCAACCTGCTCAAGTTTAATTTTAACAATGAACTCGATAATGTCAGGATCTAAATCCGTATGTTCGCGAAGTGAAAGTGACACATTATTCGCAACACTCATAGAATTAAAAAGTGCACCAGATTGAAACAAAATGCCAAATTGCCGCCGCACAGCATTCATCCCTTTTTCATCGAGCCCTGCAAGATCTTCACCGAAAACTGTAACGGCTCCACTATCGGGAATAAATGACCCAATCATATGACGGAGTAATGTTGATTTCCCAGAGCCAGACCCTCCCATAATAACAAGCACTTCGCCTTCCTGAACATCAAGATTAACACCATCGAGAACAGTTTGATTGCCAAAGCGACAAACAAGATCTCGGACTGTGATTACTGGCTCACCTTGCATCTAATTCTGAATCCTCCATTGTTGTAATTGTAGGATATACGAGTTGTCCCTGCTCCTCATCGTTTATACGTATCCAAGCAAAGCGGTTTTTAAATTCCTTATCATTCACTAAAGTATTAAAGAGTACAAATTTGCCTGTCAAATGGACTTTCTGTTTATTTGTAAATTTAAGTACATACTCAAGTTCTGCTTCTATCGGAACCATCCCAAAGAAAAGACTATCTCCGTCAATTGCAACCTTGCCAATTCATTCATCTAATTTACCATCTATCAAATCGCCATATCTCTTATGTAATGAGGCGAGAAACGTTGCCGCCTCTTCATTTGGTTCAGAAAAAACAAATGCAGATTCAAACATAGAAATGTTTCCATTTTGTCCATCAAGAATAGCATTGATTGGCCCTTGCTCTATACGTGATCGAACATTGATATTCCACCACAGCATTCCGCCACCCCAGAGTCCTGTAATCGTTGCACCTACAAGAATTGAAACCCACGCTAACCGAGCCCCTCTTGTATCTTTTCTTACCTTAATCTCGACAAGTGCTCTGAAACCAGCAAATACTGCTGCGATTGAGAATAGTGGGCAAAGACCAATAGCGCAAAGCGCCGCTACTATAGACCATGGATTAAGCTTCTTGGGCTGCATAGATTCAGTTTAGGGTTCTTCATCACTCTCAATAATTGAAGTGTCACACACAGAACCTGTGGGGAAGACGATGTCCCCATCTTTGGAATCATAAATACGAATACAAACAATATGCAAGGTAATATCAAACTGACTTTCTGGAACAACTTCTAGCATTATGTCCGCGTATACAGCCGTGGTTTCAAAAATCAATCGCACTGGGATTAATGATTCATTTGTTTTACTGTCAAAACTCTCTGAAGGCGAACCTTCCAAGTTCATCATCGCGGAATCAAATTTTCCATATCGCAATTTAATTTCATCAATGAAAGATATTATCTCCTCATCAGTCACTTGGATAGCATTGCGAGCAAGTCCGTTCCTGAACACCTCAAAGTCGCTGTCATAACCTGCTTGAATTGTTGCTGTCGTAACTTCTGCTGTCTTCTCAATAAATTGCACTGCCATTTTACCCAAGAAGATTCCGATAAACACCCAAATAATACTAGAGATAATTCCTATGATTATCGCCGTCCAAGCAAATCCTCTGCCAGCAACCTGTGGTTTATCCCTCAGTGAGAAAAGTGAAATGATTCCAAGAATCGGGCCAACAATTGTTGTAAGTGGGCAACAAATAATCAACGAACAAATTAAAGCCGCAGTTGCCAAACCACTACGTTGTGGTTGCTCTATTTCCAAAGTCATTTCATCAATCATATTCATTCTTCACTCACCTTTATATTTTGTTCAAGCACTTCAGAAGGGATTCCTAAAAATTCTGCCATGTATTCTTCGTACACTTTTTGATCTTCTTCCCTTGAAAAATCTAAACGTAATTCATTAATAACTTTTGTCCCCTGACCAATCCACGTTTCCCATTGCTGCTCATCAACATGTTCAAAAATCCATTGACCCGTTGCTCCAGGTAGCGGTGGTTTTTCTAATGGCTTTCCAGATTCTGAAGTCTCAGTTTGTTCCACAACTGGGATTTCAATTCCAGCCGCTTTCATAATGGTTGTAATACCATCCTTCACACGCATTTCACCCTTTGCTGACGCTTGTTCGTATCCGCGGATAAGTAACTTGGTTGCCTCACTCGTTTTCCCAAGTTGAATGAGCGCTGAACCGCCTAACTCCATTGCACGTGTCATTTCTGGGTTCAATTTGATACATGCCTCAAAACTCGTTGCAGCCTCAGTGAACCTGCGAGCATCAAAATATGCAGAACCCAAACTAAAATGAGCCATGTCATTCGATGGATCCGCTGTTGCCATATTTTGAAAACGTTCAATCTTGTCCTGCAAATCATTCATTTCAGTATTGTACTCACTCCTATGTTCTCCTGACCCCGAAGAGAAAAGGCACACCTTGGGGTCAGACACTAGGGGTCGGACACGGGTTACAATGGATATAGATGGCACAGATGCAGGTGAAACTTGGGCAAATGACCCTCCGAAACCCCGTCGTACTTGCTGCAGGTACCTGCGGCGTTATGGGGGAAATTGGTGATGCAATTGACCTCCATTCCGTGGGGGCAATCACGACAAAATCGATTACGAAAGAGCCCAGAGTAGGTAATGAGCCAATCCGGATGGCTGAACTGCCCAATGGAATGATGAATGCAATCGGCTTAGCCAATGAGGGTATCGACTCTTTTATTAAACACCAAGCGCCAAAAGCACAATCTCTTAACACAACAATCATCGGGTCAATCGCTGGACATACCATTGAAGAGTATGTCGCAGTCGCCCATGCGATGAATGATATTGATGGAATTGGACTTGTAGAAATAAATGTGTCATGCCCAAACACTTCGGATGGATTAGAGTTTGGGTCATGCCAAAAGCAGTTAGCAACTCTACTTGGAGAAATCAAACCCGTCCTTTCTAAAACTGGAATGATTGTAAAACTTTCAGTTGCAGCGGGTGACATCCGACCACACGCAGAATCAGCAATCAATTGCGGCGCTGACGCGCTCACACTCATCAATACAATTCCTGGACTTGCAATAGATGTAGAAACAAAAGAACCAATACTTTCAAGAGGAATTGGCGGGTGCAGCGGAAGCGATATTCATCCGGTTGCTGTTCGAGTTGTGCATGAAGTTTATAGAGATGTTGCAATTAATTCCTGCACTCCAATCATCGGAACCGGCGGAGTCATGCGTTGGGAAGACGCGGCTGAGTTTATTCTCGCCGGAGCAAGTGCAGTTGGAATCGGAACTGCATCATTCGTTAATCCTACAATCGCACCGAACATTGCAAAGAAACTTACACAATGGGTTGAGCGATTGGGGACAAATGACATCAACAGTCTTGTTGGAACTATGAAGCAGTAACGAGTTCGCAGAATTTCTCACCACGCTCCTCATAATTGTCAAACTGGTCCCAACTAGCACAGCCGGGGCTAAGTAATAACACATCATTTTCACCCATTGACTTAAGAGCCGCCTTGACCGCACAATCAAGTGTTTTGCAAACTTGAGCCCCTTGGGGCGATTTGCTTGCAATTTCATCGGCAGTCGTGCCAATAAGGTACATCCCACCAACTCGACTCGCCTGCTGGGCAAGCAACGAGAGATCTACTTTCTTATCATATCCACCAACAATAACATGCAGTTTTGTTGAATCGGGAAACGAATCGATTGCCCTCTTTGTAGCAAGAGGTGTTGTTGATTTTGAATCGTTGTAAATACCTTGCTTCACCTGTTGAAGGCGATGTGGCAACCCCCTAAAGTTCTGTATCCCTGTTCTCGCTCGGTTAGCATCTGCACCGATTGCATTTGCAGCCAAAAAAGCAACTGCAGCATTTTGTTCGTTATGTTGTCCAAGAACTTGTAAGCCAGAAAATGTGGCTTTAGGGTCTTGCGTTAGAGCAACATCATTTTCAGTTTGATGTGCAAAAATTAACTTTTTGCAACGAACATATTCTTCAAATGAGCCATGCCAATCAACGTGGTTTTCTTCGATATTTGTTAACACCGCAATATGCGGGGACCACATCCAATTTTTATCTAGCCACCACAACATTGCGCTACTTAATTCCAACACTATAAAGTCACTTGGTTTTATTTCATCAATCAAACGTAACAAACTCCCCCCAATATTACCTCCCAAGTGCGACGGAATTCCACTGGTTTCCAGTGCTGCATGAATCATTGAGCAGGTAGTTGATTTGCCTGAAGTTCCCGTAACACCAATCACTTGATTTCTATCTATATATTGCAACGAAAGTTCTATTTCAGTTGTTACTCGCACACCTGAATCCCATGCAGTTTTCAAGTAAGGGTTATCCCATGGAGTAGCAACTGCAGGATTAGCAATGACAATATCTGTCTCTGAAAAATCTTGAAATCGATGCTCTCCAAGAACTGTTTTAATATTTGGGTGAGAACCAAGTTCATTAAGTTGAGGGCGTAATTGTTCCTCTGTCATGATATCTGTCAAAAGAACTTGAGCACCTTTTTCCAGAAGCCATTTCGTAACACCTAATCCACCACCAAAGCGCCCAAGCCCCATTACGGTAACTCGTTTACCCTGCCAACTCAATGTAGGTCCTTCCCAATGGTTGACGTTTGTGACCACGATGCAAGCAGTGGCGTAGAAACTTTCTTCTGATACACCCACCATTCTGCAAGCAACACTAACAACACTGCGCCCAATGACCATGGCCACAATTGAATAAACGAAGAACCGCTCGATTTACTGGTCGACACTATTGTTGCACCAATTGAAATTTGTTTAACGCTTGCAATTTCTGATTCAGAATAAGGACTATTAATGGCAACGTGTACATCTTTCGACTGTTCTGATGTAATTGTGTGTAACCCAGTTAAACGAATCGGTCCCCAATTTATATTTCTATTTGTATCAATAATAACCGTGTGCGAAGAACCATCTGGCTCCACGACTTCTACAGTTTCCCCACTATTGATTGAAGTTGTAATTGTTTGCCCTACTTGCCTTGAACTTGTTGTCAATTGTTCACCGCGATGCCCTAAAAACTGTATTCCGTTATAAACAAAAAAAGGAAAACTTCTCAAGTATGGCCAATTGCTTTGCATGGGATCAAACGCAACATACACCATTTGTATTCCATTACCACGATATTCCATAACTGCTGGCCAATTGCTTCCTTCAAGTAACACATCAACGGAATCATCTAGAACAACTTCATACCCACGCATTACAACAATATCTTCATATCGAACGAATCGCATAACTGGATGATGTTCTGAAGTAACAAGCATTACTTGTGGATCACCATCCACAAAAGATGCAAATGGTTCAATCGGTGGAGGTTCCCCGAATATAAAAAAGGTTCCTCTTGGAAGTGTTTCTACATGAACATCTCTAAGAATGACAACATCATATGATGAGGTTTCCCCAGTCGTTATCATTCTTTGTAATTCTTGCTCTGGGACTTCCTTAATTTCAGAAAGTGCCATCCCCTGTAACACTGTTCGAATGATTGGAGCCCCATTTTCCGAAACTAACACTTTTAATTCTTTTGCAGGAGCAATAACTAAAGAAGCTTGATTATCAATTTCAAGCAAATCACCATTAAGCAACCGTACTTTCACGACACCTGAATGTGGCATAGAGAAAGGAACAAACACCAAGCTTGCTTTCCCAGAATTTCCTTCACTTTGCTCAGGAATTTCAATCTGTTGAACTCCTACTGGAATATCATTGATACTTAATTCAATGTCAACAGTCTCTTTTTGAGTACCGGTGTTGAGTAGTGATATAAATACTTGAATATCTTCGCTGGCTTCGGTTAGTCGTTTTGCATCAATAGTTGCGATAGCAATGTTACTAGCATCAATAGACCCAACCATGTGATACCGCAACGATTCACCACGTTGTAGGGCTTGTCCTTGTATATCAGAAATTAGACCGTCACTAAACAATTCCAATTTCGCTGACTCACTTGCTGCAAGCCCATCTTTTTCTGGATCAATTGTTGTTGTATATGCCCTAGCAAGTTTCAAGGACTCACCAATCAGAGATTGACCATGCGTTGGTTGAATTGAATCAATAGCATTATTGAGTTGTTGAGTTGAATCTGTAAATGGAGAAACTACTTCTGCATGATCAGAAAATGCAATTACCATTGTTTCACCACCACTACTAGAAAAAAGCCCACCGCCATACAGTTGTTTCACTAAATCGTGTGCCTTTTCTTTTGCTTCTTCAAGCCGTGTTTTACCTTTAATATCTTTTGTCATCATGGAACCAGAGCAATCAATCAAAATAACATGCGCTCCCTCACTAGGTGATCCTCCCTCAATCTGAGGTTGCATAATTGCTAACACAACAAGAATGAGTGCAAGCAATTGAAGAAGTAACAACGTACTCGGGCGTAACCGTTGGAACGGTGTATTGGCATGTAAATCTTCTACAGCGCGTTCCCACAACATCGTTGAAGATATTCGAAGGGGCTGTCTGCGCAATCGAAGAAAATATAAAAGCAACAATAATGGAACGACAATCGCTCCAAGTAACAGTCCTGTTCCGGGCGTTACCCAAGTCATCTCAGTAGCCCTCGTCCACGTAGATACTCAACAAGCAATTGCTCCATATCAACATCAGTTGAAACTCGAATATTTCCTGCTCCTATCCGAGTACATTGCTCCCTAATCGCATCGCAATATTGAGTAAGACGCTGTTTATATTTAGCAACGAGTGGTGCTGTCGCAGTTATTTCACACTCTGCCCCAGTTTCAGCATCTTCCAAACGCAAATCGCCCTCCAGCCCTGCATCAAGTGGTGCAATTTCTTCTGGCGAGAGTGTTTGGATGACAAAAACATCCCATCCACCACCGACCAAGTAGGACAGTCCTTGTTTGACGCCGTCATCTTCAAGACAATCGCTTAACACAACAAGAACACCTCGTCCCTGACGAGAAGTTGAAATCACCTTACAAGCATCAACGAATGAAGTTCCACCAGTTGGAATTAAGTCCAGTAGCCATTTTCCCATGTCTCTTGTTCTTCTGTTTCCACGCAAGTTGGTTAAACGATTTACACCATCACTGTTAAAACTAAAAAGTGAAACCTTGTTGTGACTACTTAATGCAATGTACCCAAGTGCCATCGCTAGCCGACGAGTAAAGTCGAATTTGTTTGGATTGCCATATTCCATTGAAGCACTTGCGTCAATTGCAATGCCAAGAGTCAATTCCTCTTCCTCTAGGAAAATTTTCATAAACAAACGATCTAACCGTGCATATACATTCCAATCAATAAATCGAAGATCGTCTCCCGCAGTGTACTGCCTGTAATCTGCAAACTCGACACTTGAACCCCGACGGCGACTTTTACGCTCGCCCTGAGTTTTACCAGAAAATATTTTTCGAGCAACAATATCTAATCTATCAAGCGAAGACATCAAATGAGATCCAAGAAGTTCATCTACTTTTGAGGGTCTATCGTGTGTTGTTATCCCAAAATTAGACATCATCACCACCTGCCAAATATACTGGCAACTCTTCAAGTAAACGATCGACCATTGAACTTGAGGTTCTACAGTCCGTCTCTGCCTCAAACGTTCGCACTATTCGGTGCTGTAAAGCAGGTACAGCAACTGCATGAATATCTCGAAGAGAAACTGCAAATCGTCCATCGATGATTGCTGCAACTTTTGCACACGATACAATTGCTTGGGCTGCACGCGGGCTTGCACCCACAAGAATATCGCGTCCCATCCATGAAGGAGCATACACTGACTGGGGGTGGGTTGCTAGAACCAACCGTGTTACATAATCTTGAATATGTGGAGCAATAACAACTTGTCGAGCGAATTGCTGAACAGCTAAAATATAATCTCCATCAACAACAAAGTTCGCTTCAGCATTGTTTTTACTTGTTGTTCGATTAAGTATTTCATTGAGTTCTGTTCTTGACGAATAACCAACATCTATTTTTAATAAAAACCGATCTAATTGCGCTTCTGGAAGTGGGTATGTCCCCTCTTGTTCAATAGGATTTTGGGTGGCAAGAACAAAAAATGGATTGGGTAACTCACGAGTCGTGCCATCAATTGAAACTGAGCGCTCTTGCATTGATTCCAGTAGAGCAGATTGACACTTTGGTGTTGCGCGATTAATTTCGTCTGCAAGCAAAAGGTTATGAAAGACGGGACCTTTACGAAATGTGAACTGCCTTGTGTTTGTACTTTCATTTTGATCAACAATAGTTGTTCCAACAATATCTGCGGGCATCAAATCGGCTGTACATTGAATTCGCCCTGTCGAAAGATGCAATACTTCACCGAGCGTACGTACTAACAACGTTTTTCCTAGTCCGGGCGGACCTTCTAGAAGGACATGCCCATTTGCAAAGATTGACACAAGTACAAGATCAATAATCCGTTGTTGGCCTACAACAACTTGTCCAATTTCAGAGCGCATTTGAGCAAAACTATCGCGAATAACAGCACACCCAACACATACTTCTTGGGTAGAGGTCACTTGCAAAGGAAGGTTGGAAGCAGAAAAAGTCATTGATCGTCCTCTGGGCTATTACGTTCACGTTTTTTCTTGAGCAGTTGACTTAAATTATCGTCTCTATCTTCTATATTTTGCTTTTGTTCCTTCTTTTCTGGTTTTTGTGCTGGCTCAACCGGAATATCTTCAACATTTTCCTCCGATATCACTTGTTTTTGTTTTACTGGTTTATGTACTTTTCGCAGTGCTTCAACAGAACTTGTTGACACTTTGCTAACTGGAGAAAACATTGATTGCACACTCTTTTTGTCAATCCATAATCTCCGTATCGCAACATCTAAAACCAACATACTCGCCGCGATAATAGCTAGTAAATCCCATACCGATTGAGGGCTTACTGGTTGTTCAATTGTTGTCTCATCAAATAAATTAACAAACTCAATGTCGTCAAATGATAACACCCTGCCACCTGTTTCCATGGCCAGTTGGTTCAAAAGCGAAGCGTTGTGCGAGGTTGAAGAATATTCACGAGCATAGGGAACTGTAACTGCAGTTGGTATTCGTCCTGTCATCTCGCCGTTTGCGTCTTGAAATGCAATGTTTACAAGCCATGCTCCTGTATCAACTGCATCAAACTCTGCATGGTATCGACCCGGACCAGTTTGTTGCAATGTAATCTGAGTTGCATCTCCGTTAGGGTTAATTACAACAGTTTTTGACTGCATAAAATTCATCAATTGATTATTCGCATCGACAGCTTCAAGGTCAACAATTCCTCTATCGCCTTCAACCCGTGATGTCACCGTCATATTTGGCGATGCAGCACCCCGCATTACCCAACGCACACATGATTCCCAAAACTCTGGAAATTCTGACCAACTTGGCCAATTAGTTGCCCACCTGTTACCCAAATCTGTCGTAAGCGCGATTGATTTCCCAAGGCCATAATGCCACCATGCAAACAATGGGTCATCGCCATCACTTACTGGAATAATCCATGGAGTTTGAGCAAGCCCACCTTTTGACCCTACAACAACATATCCGCCAACTTTGGGGACTCCACTGATTCCATGTACTGGCCCAATACCACTTGGGCTAATTGCTACATCCCACTCCCCGCCCTCTTGAAGTAAAGAACGTGAATTCAATTGTGCTTCTTTAATAAAAATGCTAGGCAGTTTATTCGGATCATTTACCATATAAAAACGACCACCAGTTACAGTTGCAATTCCTTCCATCTTCTGTCTGTCCATCGCTGAACCGTGGCCACCAACCATAACTGTTGAGACCGTTACACCTGCAATTCGATATTCGGTTAGTAATTCTTGTGAAGGCCCTATTGGATCGCCATCGCTAATAATAATGACGTGGCGTTGCGCAGCATCTACTTCAGTTAAACCATCAAACGCAACTTTCATCGGCGATCCAAAATCTTGCATGTCACCAAACACTAAACTATTAATTGCATCAAATGCTTTAGTTTTATCACCTGCAAGTTGCATTGGCAAAGTCCATCCAGAATTATTAAACGTACCAACACCTCCATTCCAATCATATTCAATGATGCCAACGTAATCCAATTCACTAAGCGATTCAATCGCTGCTTTCGCCATTCTCTGACCCCAATAATTACCTTCTGGCATTTCACAAGAATGCATTATTAAAGCAAGAGCGCCGCGAGGCAGTTGCCTCGTTTGCGGAGGTTCACATTTGATGGGCATTGCTTTTTCCAACAAAGACCCAATCCAACCACCAGCACCAAATGCGCTTGGACCACCAACGCAAATAAACCCACCTCCCAGATCATGAACAAAAGAATATAAATGCTTTTCTTGCAAATCATCCAAAGCCCATCTTGGAATATCAGAAAGAATCACCGCATCAAATTCTGAAAAACCAATACTATCGCGTGGGATTTCCTGTGGCGAACGGACGTCTACATTCAATCCCGCAGAAACTAGAATATTTCGTAAGTGGGAAGAGTTCGATTCGTTCTGAGTTACTAATAAAATTGCTCCACCTTTTGTCACAAAGGAAACTGCAATGCCAGTATTGTTTGCTGAAATTGTATCTTCACCTAGATCGGAAACCCACATGGCTTCAAACTTTTGCGGACCACCTGATTGGATTGGAATATCAAACATTATTGCATTCACACCAGAGTGCAAAGCAAGTGGAACACCATTACCTTCGCTATCGGAAGAAATATCCAACTCTATTCCATTATGTGTTAGATGAAGTGTTCCTTTAGATTCTCCCACACTTCTTAAAATAATCCGCACAGGAACTGACTGCCCACTTCTCGCTTGAGATGGCGCTACAACCTTCTCCAAAATTACTTCTTTTTTATGGCTATATGTAAGTGGAAGTACATCTATTGGTATTCCACTTGCTTTCGCCTGCGATGCAACAGAAAGAACTTGCCCATCCGTTTCGTTTCCATCAGAAACAACGAGGATTCGAGAAGCAGTATCCCTAGGCATCAAAGCAATTGCCATTTGGACACCCTTTGAAAGATTTGTTGCACTTCCATCCGGCTCATTTGCAGCTGGTTCAAAAATTGTAAGATGATCTGGCATTGAACTAATGGAAACTGTTCTACCAACGCTTACGACTGCAAGACGATCGTCTTTTGTTCTGTGCTCTGGAGAAGTCCATTGCTGCAGGGCTTCTACTGCCTGCTTTTGTAATTGTTTTGGAATTGATTGACTACGGTCAAGAATAGTTATCAGAGATACCCCTTTACCTACTTGCTCCCAAACAGGTCTTGCAATGGCAACTGCAAGCAAAATAACAATGATGCACCTTGTTATTGTCGAAGCAATCGCTCTGCCCCTTGCACCTCTTCGAGTTAAACCTCGCCATGCAAGAACAAGCACAGGCACGAGAAGTACGAGCAAAATAAGCCAGCCGGGGCGATCGAACTGGATTGTGAGCATCATTGGTTCTCCATCATATCGGGCAATAGTTGGAGACGGTTATTTCCAGTATCCGCAATAACAATTCCATCGGTTATTTTTGCAATACCCCACGGCGTTCTCAGCAATCCACTATCGCTACCTGCGCTACCCCAAGTTTGGATAGAATCGCCATCGAGAGTAAACCTGTGCAAACGATTATTCCCAAATTCACAAACAATGAAGGTATTGTGCGTGTCCATCAAAATGCCATACGGGTATAACAAATTCGCATCGCTTCGACCAACTCCTGAAATGATTCTAACAACTTCTCCGCTTGGCTTAAGAACAACAATTCTATGGTTTCCAGAATCGGCAACGAATAAAAAGCCCGTCTGACGATCAATCGCAATAGATTGCGGTCTTCGAAAACCATTTCGACTTTCACCATGTTCACCTATTGAGCGTACAAAGGAACCACTCTTGTCAAAAACACTTATGCGATCGTTCCCACCGTATTCAGAAACATATACTTCTCCGTTCAAACCAAAAGCAATATCTGTTGGGTATAAAAATTGCCCCTCCTCTGTTCCATATTCACCAAAGGACATTATTTCATTTCCTTCAGTACTAAGAACGAGAACTCTATGTTGATGAGTGTCTGCAATCCAAATAGTTCCATCCTCATTTATCGAAACACCTGTTGGGAAACCCGTTCCAGATAATTCCAACGCCCACGATGAAAGAAACTCGCCTTCTTGTGTAAAACGTTGAATGCGACCTGTTTTGTCAATTACTACGATGACATTTCCATCAGAATCTATAGCTCGTGGTGTCATAAAATGACCATTTGCTTGCCCAACTGCCCCAATTTGCTTTGCATGTTGCATTGGATTTGGTTCTTCTGCTTGGCAAGAGAGAAGCACACAAAACATCGCAAAGGAAACAAATACTTTTCTATTAATAATAAATAGACATATTCCCCCAACAGCAGCGATGGAAATAATCACAAACAATGTAGAAGTTACTATTTGAGGTCGCTGATAATGCATTGCATGTAACAATGCAACTGAGATTGGTTGTGATGAAGATGGTGGAGAAAGCTGGGTTGTCAATGCAACTTCGCCAAAAGACATCGCAATTGACAATGCTATGGTGACAAAAATTGCTTGTAGTAAACGCGGTCTCGTCGCTTTCAACATTAATCCTATCGATTTTGGAGCATCAAGTTGCACTAGCGTTTTTGTTTTTATACCCGATGCAACCCATCTACCAGCAAGTGCCCCAACGAAACCAATACGCGCAACCTGTGCAAAAATTAGAATGAGGAATGTTTGGTTAACAAAACTGACATTCACACTTTGCCATGCATTTGCTACTGCAGAAGCGAGAATGCCAGCAGGAAGACACGCAACAATAATCCAAAGAATATCTATCCCATCTCCAAGCATTTTTTTCTTTAAAGAAAGAGATAGTTGCAGCGACATTGAAGTTACAACAATTAAACTGGAGATAGTTGCGACAAAAAAAGCGATGATTGCACTCACAAACAAGTCTCCAGCATACTGCGACCACAGTTGAAAACCATCACTCACTAGCGAGCCCATCGCACTTACAACAAGTGGCATCCCTGTAAGCAATACCCACACGACTAAAATGGGCCACAATGATTTATATTGCCTTAACGTTAGTTGCTGGTGTTGTTTTTGCACTCTCAAGACAAGTACAGATGCAATTATTGCTACAAACACGCCAAAAAATACTAACAATGGTGCATCAAATAAAGAACCGCCAGAGGCAAGAACTGCACGAAGTTCATTTCCTATAGTTGAAACCTGTGCCAAGTCAAAGCACGTTGTATTCGCCGAAGTTATTATCGCAACTAATAAAACTGAGCCTACAAGTAACTTACTGTCCGCGCGAAGCCGTTGAATAAACCTTAGTCGAAGCGGCACTTTATCAATTCGGTGTAATAATTGAAGACCGTTATTTGTTCGACTAGTCATCGCCGAAACAAGTGCTGGAATTGGCCACGCCCATCCCACTAACGCAGCCAATAAACACGCTTGCATTGCAAACGAAAGCAAGCCATTCTGAACGGCATACTCATGAAGCCATGAGCCAGCCGGCCATGTTTGCCACCACGCGTAATAACATGCGTACGCTGGAACAGCAAGCGACATCAACAAGGTGATTATTACTCCTGAATAAGTCGTGCTACGTAGTGATGAGATACGATTTCCTATAGGCCACCCGATTACTGTCGTAAGAACGCCGACACTTAAAGACCAACAAAGAGTCCGGAGGATAACCGAACCACTTTCATGTGGTATGGGTTGTTGATTCACCGAAGCGTAACCACTAAAAAACATACTCAAAGGAAAAACGACAATAACTAGTGCAATTGCGACCGAGAATACTTGGAGAAGTACGACGCTTTTTCTCACTTTACCAGTACATCCAGCACTGTAGTTAGTTGTTTTTCTTGCAATGCCCGCGCGGCATAAAAGTCGACAATTAATGGATCTTCAACAAGGAGCTCAGGGAATTTACTAGCCACTTCAGGTTGAATTGGGATGTTATGAGAAGTTGAAGAAGCAAGCATAGTGGCGACTTCATCACTCAATAAAAAATCTACAAACATTTCTGCAAGATCAGTGTTTGCACTTCCATTCACTATTCCAACGGTGTTTGGAATTAACAAGGTTCCACCACCTACGCCCACGTGATGTCTCGGCATGCACATAACAACTGATTCTCCACGTTCAATTGCGGCATGCACGTCATCAGTATCTGTCATCGCAAATATAGCAGTTCCGTTTATAACTGCTTGTAACGTTGCAGAGTTTCCGCCAATCATCGGTTTCCGATGCAGCGAACTAAATAATTTTTTGCTTTGTTTTGGATACAACCCCATTACAGCAATGTGTGTACTTGTTGTACCAAACCGAGGATCAGCCATAACCGCATCACCGTACTCCCACCAATACTCTGGCAAATCTTCCTTTGCAACTTTTTCTGGGTCATACGCAATCACTCGAGCCCGTGGCGAGAAACCAAACCATCTGTTTTTATTGTCCTTAAATTGTTCTGACCAATTCATTGCAATGTCCGTTTGGCACGGAATCAACACATCTTCCTCTGCAAGTTGAATCGTCCCAAGTACTTCCGACGACCAAAATACATCTGCAACGGGTCGATTTTTTTCTCGTAGTAATCTCTGCACAAGCGATGTGTTTTTTGAAGACTCGGTATCACCAACCCACACGACTTCAATACCGGTTTTATTTGTAAATGATGAAAACACTTCCCTCGCTATTTGCTCGTCTGCAGAAACGTACACAGTCAATGTGGAGGAAGAATCTTCCTGCACATTACAACTACACAGTAGAAATAGCGAGACACAACTACTTGCTACTATCAGAGTCATCTTCATTGGATGTTTCCGTCAGTTCTTCCAATTGACCAAAATAATGCCGCAAGAGATCGTGGTATCTCCGAGGAACTTCTTCATCAACAATTGCCTGTTCAACATCGCGCTGTTGAGAAGCAATTAGTTCACGGACAGTAACTGTAGATTCACCTGTTGTCAGCAAACCACCTTCGAACAACTGCTTTGCAATAATTGTTCCTTCTAATGTTTCCACTGCAGTTCGCTCTGCAACCATAGCCGTTTCAGTTTCTTTAGCTGCATTGCTTCCACCATTGCCCTGCCCTATCCCTCCGGTTGAACACATCCCTGCAGCAGCATTCTGACAAGCACTTTTTGCCAATTGTGCCTGTGATTTAAACTTGGACATCGCAGATAATTTTGCAAGTTCACTGAGTATCTCGTTCCCCTTCTTTCCTCCAGCGCAATTCTTACACGCCTTTCCCATGCTTTTACACATTTTTGCTGCTTTTTGTTGCGCATTTAGCAATTTAATGAGTTGCTTCTTTTGTTCCTCAGTTAAATCTTTCGCATTTTGTATTGCTTTCATAGCCGCTTCTGGATTACTTGCCAATTTGCTGTTCAGACCAGCAGCAGACATCGCCGAAGATAACGCACTATTTGCTTTTGAAAGTTTCTGTAATTGCTCAGCGAGATTTTCCATAGCTTTTGCAAGTTGCTCTTTCTCTTCTTTACTTAATTCCGATGATTCAAGTTTATCCTGCAATTTTTCAAACTCTTTTTTGGCTTGGTCAAAGTTTCCATTTTTCATATTTGCAACCATTGGCTGCGCATTCGAATTTTGAGGCATTTTTAACGCTTGCATACGTCGTAGCATTTCTTCGTATGCCAACGCATTTTCATCTTGCAACAACTCTTCTAATCGCTTTTGGACATCTGTAATTTTTTTTAAAGCGTCTCGACGTAATGTTTCTGAATCGACAGATTCGTTCACATCAGTAGATGCAAGTTCAGAGAGTTCTTCTTCTAGCGATTCGCTTAACAACTCATCGCTTTTTAATTCTTCTAAAATAGCATCAATTGAAGTTTCGATGTTGTCATTTGAAACTAATGGGCTCACAACGGAGTTTGGATTATTGTCGTTCCACCATCCCCACTGAGGAGTCCAAATAACCAAAGCAGTTATAACCGCCATGACTGCAATCCACCCAAACTTTTGTGGTATCACAAAAGGAAAAAACTCAGAAACTCTTGATTGGATTTTTTTTGATTCAATTGTGGCAATTGCGTCTTCAATAACAGCCGTGCTAAAGGGTTGATTTGAATGTTCACATGCAATTGCCGAAGCGATACGATCGTGTAGTTGTGCCCTTTGGTCAAGTTCCGATGCTGCTTCTATATCTGAGGGAGAAGATTGAACCCATTGCGAGATGCATGCTATTGCAACAGTAATTCCAGCGGCAACCCAGACAAAATTCCAAGGTACAAAATGTGTTGTTCCAACACGATCAATCAATGATAGTACAAGCAGTAGACATACAAGTACAAATACATATTGCGAACACTTTGAAAGAACTGAATTGAGTTGCATCCTCAATCTTGCCTTATTCACAATGTGGTGTATTCGTTTCATCGTTACTCGGTACGATAGAATTGTACGCGAGTATACAACAATGGAAAGCCCATCATGATTGCATTAATGCTATCAAACGCCCTTTTACCTCTTCTAGAGCGGAAAAAACCCGAGCACCTGCGGCATGAACATGGCCTCCACCACCAAAATTACCTGCAAGAGCATTTACATCAATCAATGTTGTTGGTTCGTTCGGCATCGCTGGCTTTGAACGAAAACTCATCTTTGTAACGGTTGGATCTGTATCTGTTAATAAAACCGATGCTTGAATATTCTCTAAAACCATAGGTGTATTCACAAGCCCAACAATGTCTGTGCTTGAACCGTTCGTCTCTCTAAAGTCCGAACTACGAAGCGTCATAATCGCTACATTGTTAACGTATTCAATACTTGTGAGCATCCGTTGCAAAAGTTCCATTCGTGCAGGTCTAGCCGTTTCTTCCAATGTTCTATACAACTGGTAACGATCTATGTCGTGTTCCAATAATTTCGAGGCGTCGGCAAAACATCGCGCATCGGCGTTAGAAAATCTGAACCATCCTGTATCTGTCCCTAACCCAATAAAGAGTGCTTCAGCAACCGAGTTCCTCCCCTTTCCAAGACCAATATCCATCTCTTCAAACAAAGCCATCACAACTTGAGTACATGCTGCTGCGGAAATATCGACTACGCGATCTCGAGCAACATCATCGCCATTCGAGTGATGATCTAAACCAATTACACGCTCTTCTCGTTCACGAAGCCATTGCGAGAGTGCTTCAAGTTGAGACCATGCTCCTGTATCTGCAACAATAATAAGATCTGGTTCTTCTGTGGGAAGACCATCTTCTTGTAGCACACGAATATCAGTGCTGCCAGCTGCGAGTTGTAAACCGTGTTCAACGGGGCCGATGAAAAGATTCTCCACACTCTTGCCAATACTTTCTAGTCCACGGCAAAGTCCAATCACAGAACCCATCGCATCACCATCTGGTTTGCGGTGCGTTGTAACGACAATGTGGTTCGCAACTTTTATTCTATTGGCAAGTTCTGCGTAACTTGTAGTTGATTCATACACACTAGTTTGTGAGGTCATGTGTTGCTTTCTATGTTTTTTATTGCAACTTGAATATCTTGTTGTATTGCAATTGTAAGTTCTTCGATTGATTCAAATGTAATCTGCTCTCGTATCCAATGCGAGATAGTAACGGTCAATGGCCAATCGTACAAACCGATTTCTCCATCAAAACCAATAAGATGCACTTCGCATATGAGTTCATGCTCACCAAACGTTGGCTTTGTTCCTACGCTAACCGCAGCAATATAAGGAACATCGTCAACAGTAGCAGTACCTGCATAGATGCCCTCCCTTGGCAACATCGTCTCAATAGTACCGAGGTTCGCAGTTGGAATACCCAATGTTCGACCACGACCATCACCTTGAATCACCGTACCACTCAGTTCATACGGTCTTCCAAGCATACAACTGACATCTTGCATCCGCCCCTCATTCAATAATTGTCGCACCATTGAACTACTTGCTTTTACTTCTTTGCCCTCAAGAACTACCGACACGGGGGGCACCTCAAGTACTTCAAAATGATATTTTTCACCTAGTGTACAGAGCGTTTGGATAGTCCCCCCTCTTTTGTGACCAAATCGAAAACCCGCTCCTTCAACAAAAAAAGTAGGAGAAACTTCTGCTGTTATACGAGCAATATAGTCCTCTGGTTCAAGCGCAAGCAGTTCGGGAGTGGGTTCAATACGTCGAACTTCATCAGCACCCGCATCCATTAGCAGCGTACACCTTTGAGAAAACGTCGTCACGCGTTCTATATGTACATCCGGCTTCAACACTGAAACTGGGCTCGGGTCAAAACTCCACATTACAACTCGACCACCACTTCCAACATGTTCTCGGGCAACTTCTACTAAAGCCGCGTGCCCAAGATGAACTGCATCAAAATTACCTATTGCTATTGCTGTACTCACATTGCTCTCATTCTGTTAAAAGTGTGCACGATATTCGGAAATCGAAATCAATGCGTATTGAATAGATGACCCCAAACGGTTCTAATACGCAAATGGCAACCCAAGCAAAACAACCGATCGGCAGCAAACCGGAAGATCCAACTGCAATTATCGAAAAAGTGACCGATAGCATTCGATTAACCGCTCAGGAGACCGTTCCGTGGTTCCTTGAACAAATGCCATTGATGTATTTCCAAGACACCAATGAAGTAACTCAACTTGCTCACCTTCGAGCAATCATCGCCGAAAAAGCATCCGGAAGACCTATTGAATTGACATTGCGTGCGGATGACGCTTCTGAGTGGACATTCATGCGCCCACGCGACTATCCCGGTGTCCTTGCGGAAATCATGGAAGAATTGCCGTGGGATCAAACCTTGCGTGCTGCGAAGATTCACACTGCAGGTGATGGCAACTTGGTTCTTGATACCTTTGAGTTTGGAGAACCAGCACCTTTTACTGTTAACCACCCACAATACGGTTCCATAGTTGAAAATATTCTTGATTATGCAAAGGAACATCTTCCACAATGGACACCACAACAGGTTAGAGCGTACTTTGCAGCATGCTCTGAGGATTACGCGCTAACAATTACACCGTTACGAATGGCAAAACATTGGCAACTCGTCCAACGGCTCACAGGAACTGACGGAACGACCGTTGCAATCGAACGTGAAAGTGATCCAACACTAAGTCGAATTATTGTTGCTGTAAGTAACTCAACTAGACGTTCGATGTTGCAGCGGATTGCAACTCGGTTAAGTAAATCTGGCATTAACATTCACCGAGCATACCTTGACAGTGTTGATGATGGAGAGAATGGCTGGATTACTCTTGTTGGTTGCGTTGTTCAAGATCCAGACGGTGGACCCATAGACGAAGATAGCCAACTCTGGAAGAATATTAGGGCAGACCTCTTGCGACTAAAATGGCTTGACCCAAGAACTGTTCGACTTGGATATGACATCCCCGAACTTGACCTCACAGGTGCGGAAGTTGTTACCGCACTTTTAGATTTAGTGTATCAATATCTTGTCAAGATAAACCCTTACGCATTTAACCCAACTCGTTTGAATACACTAGCACGAGAAAACATTGAAATAACTGTTTCAATTTCTGACTTGTACAGAAAACGATTTAACCCAGCAAATCCACTCCCTACTGCTGAGTATGAATCGCAACGGGATTCGCTTCTTGAACGCATCGACAATACAGTTGATCTTGAAGACGCACGTATCATGTTTGTCAAAATGCTCGATGCTGTCAATGCTATTCGTCGTACAAACTTATACATCGAAGACCGATATGCTCTCGCAATGCGAATTGATCCTTCGCTACTCACAACCGAAGAACGATCCGAAGATCCCTTTGGTGTGTTCTTTATCCATGGAAGGGATTTCAACGGTTTCCACGTTAGGTTCAGAGATATTGCTCGTGGTGGTGTTCGTGCAATTCATCCACGCGGTGTTGAACAATATGCCCGCGAGCAAGAGCGGTTGTACGACGAAGCATACAATTTAGCGTTTGCACAACAACTTAAAAATAAAGATATTCCTGAAGGTGGATCAAAAGCAGCAATACTTGTTCATCCAAACGGTCGAGTGAGTCGAAGCGTTAAAGCGTTTGTGAATTCAATGTTGGATCTCATCACCCCTGAAGAATCAACAAAAGAGAAAATCGTTGATTTGCTCCACCATGATGATTTAATTTACCTAGGACCAGACGAAAATATCACTCCAAAATTAATTGATTGGGTTGTTGACCGAGCACGCAGGCGTGGCTATCCAATGCCAACTGCTTTGATGAGTTCTAAGCCGGGCGCTGGCATTAACCATAAGGAATACGGCGTAACGAGTGAGGGAGTTGTTGTATTTCTTGATACCGCACTTAGAGCTGTTGGTATTAATCCAGATACCGATACCTTCACTATTAAAATTACTGGTGGACCCGACGGGGATGTTGCAGGCAACGGAATCCGAATTCTCAATCGCGAATACGGCGACCATGTAAAAATTGTCGGCATCGCCGATGGTTCTGGCTGTGGCGAAGACCCAGATGGTCTTAACCACGAAGAGTTACTCCGATTATTTACGCATGCCCTTCCAATTGCTGAGTTCGATACAACAAAACTGGGACCAAATGGAAACATTTCTTCTATCGAAGACCCCGAAGGAGTACACCAAAGGAACACCATGCACAACCGAATTGCATGCGATGCGTTTATTCCTTGTGGTGGTCGACCAGCAACCATACATGGTGGCAACTGGAAAAATTACCTCAAGGAAGACGGTACACCAAGTGCAAAGGTTATTGTTGAAGGAGCAAATCTGTTTCTCACGCCAGACGCTCGCAGAGAACTTTCAAATGCAGGTACGTTAATATTAAAAGATTCATCTGCAAATAAGTGTGGTGTTATATGCTCGAGTTTTGAAATTGGGGCTTGCATGTTGCTCGACGAAGCATCATTTATGGAAATCAAGGATACCTTTGTTGAGCAAGTACTGGTCCGCCTACGCGAACTTGCTCGTGCAGAAGCCGAACTGCTTGCTCGGTTGCACCAACATCATCCACACTCACCTCTTCCTGAAATGAGCATCCGAATAAGTCGAATCATGTCTCGCGTTTCAGACTCACTCATTGCACATTGGAACGACATGACCGAAATCCAACAGCAGGAACTTCGACGGCTTGTTATAGAACACCTTCCTCAAGTACTCATAGACCGAGTTGGAGATACTCTTTGGACAGCGATGCCAGACACATATTTGCAATGGATGATGGCTAAATCGCTTGCCGCCCGAATCGTCTATCGCGAGGGCTTCGAATATCTTGAAACAATGGAAAATGCAGATTTATCAGGTCTCGCCCTTAGGTATCTTGACCTTGAGCAGGAGCGAGAGAACCTCACAGCGGCGATTTTGAAATCTGATTTGCAATATAAGGATAGGGTTGCCGCGTTGTTACATGATGCTGGTATATTTACAACTATGGGACAGCATCACAATTCAGATCATGACGATACCAAATAACACTCGTTCTAGGAGGTTCATATGCGTAATCAGTTAATAAGTATTCTCACAGGAGTTCTTTATGCGACTTCATTTTCCATAGGACAAGTTTCACTTGAGATGGAACCGATTGAAGCAACTAGCTCCATTACCGATGTCACCCTCTACCGAAACCGTGCTGCAATCACGCGAACTGCAACTCTAAACTTGGACGCTGGTGGATACAGCATTTTCTTCCGCGGCTTACCGGTATCTTGTTATCTCGATTCAGTGCAAGCAAGTGTTAGTGACAATGCTGCTTTACTTAGCGTTGACACTTCAAGTAAGCCAACTGCAAAAGATAACAGTGAAGTCATTCATGAAATAAATGCTGAGATTGAAAAAACTGAAGAGAAGTATGCAGCACTTGCCGCAGAAGAGACCGGCATTGAACTACAGATTTCAATGCTCAAGACGCTCATTGATCAATCGAGTAACAAGAAGGAAGGTGTTGTTGATCTTGAAGCACTCTCAAAGCAACTAGACTTTATGGGTAAGAAAATGACTTCACTTGCTGCTGAAAAAGCAAGGAATAAAAACGGTGTGGATGACTTAAAGAAACAACTACACACATTGCAAATCAGAAAACAAAACCTAAGTTCTAATACAACAACTCAATTACACGCTATTGTTGATGTAGGCGTCAAACAAACAGGACCCGTTCAAGTCAAACTGACGTACCTCGTAAACAATACTACTTGGCAACCAACGTACTCCATTCGTGCGAACAACGCTGGTGATAATATTACCGTTGAGTACGATGCAGAATTATCGCAACGCACAGGAGAAAACTGGGCCGATGTAAACATGACGCTGTCAACTGCACAGCCACAACGTTCAACAACACCCCCAATGCCTGAGCCATGGTTTGTGGATTTGTACGTCTCTCCTGTTGTAGCAACAAATTTCAGTAGAGGAACAAGAACGATAAAGAATGTTGATTCCGCCTTCAACGCTAGCAATGTAACCGGTTCAGGAGACACATATGAAGGTAGTGTCATACTTGGTGCAAGCGTGAATTTTGCAGCAATGAACGCAACGGTCAACAATGATGGACCCGCAGTCAGCTTCACACTCCCCAGAACAATCACCGTTCCATCCAACTCCGAAGACAAGCAAACTACGTCACTCGGAGCATTTGAAACGAAAGCCGATTTATTCCGAATTGCAGTGCCAATGCTTACAGACTCCACCTTCATCAGAAGCAAGGTCACCAATACAAGCAATTACATTCTTCTTCCGGGGCGAGCCTCTATTTTTCATGGAAGTGATTACGTTGGCAAAACAACTCTACCCACTGTCGCACCGGGCGAAACATTCCCACTCGATTTAGGAATAGATACTATCGTTACAGCAACCCGAGTACTTCTGGGAAAAACCACTTCTTCAACAGGTCTCTTTGCAAGTGGAAAACAAACGATGTATGAATATCGAATCAACATCTCAAACGGCCACGATAAACCCATTGAACTGCACGTTTGGGATCGGTATCCAGTCTCAAGAAACGAAGATATTGAGGTCATCCTTGATAACCTCAGCGTCCCGCTTTCAACTGATTCCAAATACGTTGAATTCAAAAAGCCACAAGGCCTTTTACGTTGGGATCTTACAATTCCTGCAAACACCACTGGAGACAGTAGTTACGTGCTTAACTGGGAAGTTGAGATTGCCAGAGGTAAAGATATCAAAATGACACCACTTCCTGAGTAAATAGAAGCATTCACACCCTAGAATGGGTTCTTTCAACCGCCAACTTTGGCTCGGATTGGTACACTGTGCCGCTCGATAACTCTGTTACGGAAATCTTTTCACCCAACACATCAACCCCACAAAACGATGGTCCCCAGAATGCGAATTTTTCTCTCTAAACAACTCACAATATTCTTAGTCACAACAATTGCCCTTGCCCAAATTGCGTGTGAAGAAACCCACGATGCAGAGGCTGAAAATCAAGAGTCCATCTACACTCTGATTCAAGATTTACGCGTTGCAACAAGTAGCAACGACGAAGATAGTCTTGATGCACTAATTGCTTCAGCGAATCGCCTTCAGCCTTCTTCTTCGTCACAAACACAAAGCAAAAACTTGATAATTTCAACTGCGAAGGAAAAACTCGCCCAACTTAAATTCCATCGGCTCTCTGCAGAAACCATTGTTGCTCAAAACGTATTTAAAATTGCAGAAGTGCAAGCAGTGCAAACTGCGTTACTTAGAACTTCTGCTGATGTTTTAACTTCGATCCCCCAGCAAAATGGCATTTCAACAAGTAAACAAATAACGTCCGACCAAAACGCTAGGCAAGGTCTCTTTGATGCTCAACTAACTGATTCCAATGCAAAGATAAAAGACCTCGACTCAAAAAGCCAAGCGTCCAGAGACAAGGCGGAAGCACTTCGACAACAGGCAGAACAATTATTAGAACTTGCTGAAGAAAAAGGGATTATTGATGGGCATGCTTCTTATAAGTCCGGCATCCGAACATTACGCCAATCACAACAAAACCATTTGTCTGCTGCGGAACTTGAACTTCAATCACAAATGAATGTGATACCAATGCGAGATAATGCTAAAGTAGAACTTGAAGCAATTGCTTCGATTCTAGACGGCATGCGACACACCGACTCGTTACTTCAAGAATTACGTGAGACTTCAAAACAAAACGCTGCCAATTTCAGCAAACTAGCCAATGAAATTGATTTGCTCGCTAACAAAACATTGGATGAAGCCGTTATTGTTGCCAATTCTTTGTTGATTCGGTGGAACGAACTCGCTGAACTTCTCCAAGATGCTATGAATGGTACCGGCAGAATCAGAGGGGGTTCACGAGAAACTCAAGCAACCGCAGCGATGTGGAAACTAGATTTAGAGTGGACACTAGGAAGAGTTGAAGAAACAAAGCGGACTTTTTTAGTAAAGGAACTTCGCACAATTGAAACTTTTATTGCGTGTGGGATTACTTCTTCATCAAGTGCCTGGGGCGACCTTACTTCTTCAATCTCAAATAAAATTGAACAAGCCACTATCAACGCTCTATCTTCGTATGAAAATGCAACACAAGCCGCAAGCAATGTTGGGTCGCAGAGCAACACAATTCTCAAGCAACTTGAAACACGCATGGCAATACTTAAAGGAGAAGCAACTCCCGAACCAGTTGTAAGCGACCTTTCAAACAATACCAATATCCCCGCCTCTAATCCAACTTCAAGTGGCGGCGGATTCACAACTCCTCAAGAATTGGTATCTGCGTTTAATACTGCTATAGATATAACATCTTTTGATGGAAATTCGCCTATTCCAAATCTCAGCACATTCTATAAAGCAGAAGATTCTACTGCAGAAAAATTCATTTCTTTTATGAACAATACCCTGCAGGCAACTGGGAATGTGTTAATAGCTATCCGAGAACATATGGGCGAAGAAGCAGTCACACAATTCCTTGCTACGAACCCAGCAAATACTCAATCTTCTCAAATGAAAATTGACCCAAATTCCGTTGTTCAAATTGATGAGAATAACGCATCTGCAAGTGAAGTTTCTGGCAAATCGGTGAAGATTAAAATGACACCTCAGGGCTGGAAACTCGCCTTCTCTTCAAGCAGTGACCCTCAAGAAGCAATAGCGTTTACGATGATGTCAGAGATGATGACCCCACTACTTGAAGCAATGAAAGTTGTAACTGAACAAATCAATAATGGGCAGATTTCGAGCATTGAACAGTTGAATGCTGCAATGATGTCCGCAATTGAAAACATGAATCCTTTCTAGTTAGCCAAGGGGGCACCCGATGGCATATTCGCTTCGCGGTGATCTTTAGAGAGATGTGTGCACACTTATCTAACCACAGACTAGGGGGAACCGATGTAAGGTTAATTTGTGCAGATTATTTTCGTAATCGTAACACCGCGATTGCAGTATTTCGCACCATCGCGTCTTCATCTTTATTCGCGATTGTTTTCAGTGCAGAAAGCAATTGTTCGTTGTATTCCTCTTTGAGAAGATTACCAGCAACGATAACTGCGTTTCTTCGCATCATCCCTAACTTCGCTCGTTTCATTGCAGACCCACCACTAAATACCCTCCTTCTTTCATCTTCATCCCAACCGAGAACTTCAAGTATGTCAAGAGATTTCACTTCAGATATATACGCTTCGTGTAACTCTCCCCTTGCCACTCTCTCTGTCATTTGATTGTGTGGACAAACTTCTTGGCAAATATCACATCCAAACAACCAATCGCCAACTCCTGAAAAAAGTTCTGAATCTACTTCGGAGCGATGCTCGATTGTCAGATAACTCACACACTTACTCCCATCAACACTCCACGGTGTAATAGCATCAGTAGGACAAGCATCAATACAACGGGTACATGTTGCACAGGGGTCTTGTTGTTCCTGCCCAGTTGATTCAAAGTCAACCGTCGTCACAATCACCCCAAGAAAAAACCAACTCCCTGCCCCTTGTTCTAAGAGCAAGGTGTGTTTTCCAATTGCTCCAATACCAGCCATCTCTGCGCATTCTCTTTCAAGTATCGGCGCAGTATCAACACACGCACGGAATTGTTCTTCTGGGAACTTGGATTGCAAAACATCACATACCATATGCATCCTTCGCTTCATTATCTTGTGGTAATCCTTACCCCTTGCGTACCTAGCAATTTTTCCATGTCCAGATTGCAATGGCTCTTCATCAAGTATTCCATATCGATCAGCAACAACTATCACTGCCTTGGCACCCTCGAGTAACTGTCGTGGGTCTTCACGAACTTCGACGTTCCGATTCATCCACTCCATCTCACCATGTTTACCATCAGCAAGCCATTGTTCCAAAGAAGAATCATGGTTTGACTTTTTTGCTTTTGCAACCCCTGCTTTTGCAAAACCATTTGAAATACAAAGGTCAATAACCGCTTGTGAATCCATCTGGCTCATTAGAATTCTGGCGAGTTCGCTTGAGGTACGATTTCAAGATTCGCATATTCAAGAACTAAATGTTTCACACCACTCCGAAATTGTATTGTCACTGTCGAACCACGAGGTCTTCGTATAACACGTTGAACTTTCCCTACTCCAAACCGTTTATGGCGTACAACCGAGCCAGTTGTAACATCCTGTTGGCTACATGGAACTGGATCTGGAATATCCCACGGCTCTGGCGACAAGCGTTGTTGCTTCGTTACACCAGACAATTCCTGAATAAACCGGCTAACAATGGTCCGGTTACTCATCCCTCGCTGCGTTCTTCTACGCGCAGTAGATAACATAAGGTGTTTTCTTGCACGAGTTATTCCAACATAACAGAGCCGTCGCTCTTCTTCCATTTGCGATTCACTATTCAAAGATCTTTCATGTGGAAGCATACCCTCTTCTAATCCTGCAATTGCAATGAAATCAAACTCAAGACCTTTTGAAGCGTGTAACGTCATCAACGTGACTGCGCCATTTTCTGGATCAACCACATCAGCATCGCTCACTAGGGCTACATTTTCTAAAAATGCAAACAATAAATGTAGTGGGGTCATGCTCTGTTCATCAGTATGTTCTAACTCGTAGCGTTCTTCAAACTCTGCCGCAGCGGAAACTAATTCTTCCAAGTTTTGCAGTCGTTCTAAATCTTCTTCTGCAGATGTTTTGGTGTACGACTCTTCAAGCCCTGATTCACGAATAACACGCTCGACTAAATCAGCTAGCGAAGCGGCCGCTGTTAAACTTTCTTCAGAACGACTATCTTCCCTCCATTGTTTCCACGTTTCAAAAAACTTATTCATAGCTTTAACCGCTCGTGCAGTAAAACCCTGTTCTTTTGAGACAGTAGAAGTTGCTTCTAATAAAGAAATGCTACGAGTATAAGCAATATGCTCCAAACGAGAAATGGATGTACTTCCAATTCCACGAGTTGGAGTATTTATAACTCTCGCAAATGCCACATCATCTTTCGGATTTACAAGTAAACGCAAATACGAAAGTGCCTGCTTGATTTCTTTGCGGTCATAAAATGCTGTTCCCCTAGCAACAACATAAGGTATCCCTTCTACTCGGAACGCATCCTCAAGCACCCGACTCAACGCATTAACGCGGTAAAGAACTGCCATTTGCTTGAGAGGTACACCATTACCCCTTAGCCGGCTTACTTCGGACACAATTGCATCTGCTTCTTCATGCTCACCTTCAACAGAGATAATGTTAGGTTCATATCCATCTTCAAGGTCGGTGTACAACTCTTTATCTTTACGAAGAACATTGTTTGAAATCAGTGTTGCTGCTACATTCACTATATTTCCTGTGCTTCGGAAATTTCGACCAAGTGGTATAACAGTACCCTCACCATAATGTTCCTCAAAATCAAGAATGTTAGAAATATCTGCACCCCGCCATGCATAAATTGATTGGTCTGGATCTCCAACTACGCAAATATTCCTGTGATTTGCCGCAATTTTGTTCGCAATAACAAATTGAGTGTGATTCGTATCTTGATATTCATCAATCATCAGATACTGATAACGATTCTCTAAACTTTGACGAACTTCTTCATCTATATCAAGTAGCCGTGCTGTATGTAATAGAAGGTCATCAAAATCAACCGCATCGTTGCTTCGCAATATTTTGTCGTATGCTCTATACATTTTTGCAATTGACTTTGTATAAAAATCAGACGCTTCACTTTCAAATGTATCGACATCTATCAACTTGTTTTTTGCATCGCTAATAGCCGCTAGAACGGATGCTGGTCTCCAATTAGAATCACTCAGCTCAGCTGATTTAATAGCAGCTTTCATTGCATTTTTTTGATCTGCAGTATCGTAAATAGTAAAAGAAGTCGTACCTATGATGTGGTCACCCCATTGACGTAATACACGAGCGCAAAAGGCGTGAAATGTAGAGACTGTTAAACCACTCGCACTCAACGCATCTTGTTCAAGCAAAACATGGACACGGTTTCGCATCTCTTGTGCTGCTTTGTTCGTAAACGTTAATGCAAGAATATTCCATGGAGGAACACCACTTGCAATTAGGTTTGCAATACGTTGTGTAACGACTGTTGTTTTTCCAGAACCAGGTCCTGCTAAAACCAACAAAGGTCCATTCGTGTGCGCTACCGCTTCCTGCTGGTGCTTGGTAAGTGAGGTTGTTTTTGCTTCCGTGCTCTTCATCTCTGCAGTGTAATGGCAACTTTTGAATCTTCACGAATTAACCGCCTTTATTCGCCAAAAAACCATACATAGAACTCCGGTTCTAGGAAAATAACAGTATATCCACAGCCGACGGCAATTTTATTGATTTGTAACTGCCGATAATATCGTTATTTATAACTTTTTTAAAAGAGACCCAAGATTTTGTGGTTTATGGTATTGCAGACCCAAGATGTAGTAGTACGATAAGCACTTGTGGAAGACCCTCAAACTTGTTCGAAGTAAGTCCTCAAAAACGAGCAAAAACACAGGAAAAACCGCAGTCGAAGTCGTTTTTTACCGTAAAAACGAGCAATTTTAGTTTTCGGGGTTATATGGGCAACGAGGTGAGTAGATGACAGTGCTTTGCGACAAACAAATAGAAGAAATGATTGCCATCGAACCGTTCCAACAGAACGAGAACCGAACTGGAAAAGTTTCTTATGGTGTTTCAAGTTACGGGTACGACGTTAGGGTTGGAACCAAATTTAAAATTTTTACAAACGCAACTTCTGGTGGTGTTGCTGTTATTGATCCTAAAAATTTTACAGATGATTTATTTGTCAGCGTTGATACAGCACAAACAGGTAACGACCACATCATAATTCCACCCAACAGTTTTGTTCTTTGTGAAACTGTTGAAGTTTTTGAAATTCCACGAGACGTCCTTGCGATTTGCGTTGGGAAAAGCACCTACGCTCGCTGTGGTTTAATTGTGAACGTCACACCACTTGAACCACAATGGCGTGGAAAAATTACACTTGAAATTAGTAACACCACTCCCCTCCCAGCAAAAATATATGCAAACGAAGGAATCGCTCAACTTATTTTTCTGCAGGCATCCCAAGTTTGTGAAGTTAGTTACGCTGATAAAAATGGGAGGTACCAAGACCAAGAAGGGCTCACCCTTCCATTGGTAGATATCTAGCACCTCGGAATTCGTCTGAAAGAAAACAAGAAATCACAACATAAACAAAGATAGAAAAGCACGGAAGCACAATAGAAACGATGAAAATAACAAGAAGATTCACAACAGCAAATGAGAACATCTGGGACTCCGTTCAATGGGTAACTCGCTCAACTAAAATAGCAAACGCAGATGGTTCCGTTGTTTTTGAAATGAATGACGCAGAAATTCCCTCCGAATGGAGCCAACTTGCTACCGACATCATGGTGAGCAAATATTTCCGCAAAGCAGGAGTCCCACAACATAATAATGATGGCACCCCTGAGGTTGATGAAGCGGGTAAAGCAGTCACGGGGGCAGAACGTTCTGCAAAACAAGTTATCCATCGGCTCGTTGGCTGTTGGCGAAGTTGGGGTGAATCACATGGTTACTTTGACACGCCCGAAGATGCTGAAGCATTTTACGACGAGCTTTGTTGGATGATGTTGCACCAAGTCAGTGCACCAAATAGTCCGCAATGGTTCAACACTGGCTTAAATTGGGCGTATGGTATTTCGGGTCCTGCGCAAGGACACTTCATTGCAGATCCAGAACACGGAACTGTTGGACTCGCTGACGATGCCTACTCACACCCGCAACCACACGCATGTTTTATCCAAGCCGTTAGTGATGACCTTGTCAATGAAGGTGGCATCATGGATCTTTGGACTCGTGAAGCACGGCTCTTCAAATATGGCTCGGGAACTGGTTCAAACTTTTCAATGCTTAGGGGTGGAGAAGAGCCACTCTCTGGTGGCGGAAAATCTAGCGGCTTAATGAGTTTTCTGAAAATTGGAGACCGTGCCGCCGGAGCAATCAAGTCTGGAGGCACAACACGTCGCGCTGCAAAAATGGTTTGCCTCGATGTTGATCACCCAGACATCGAAGAATTCGTTAGCTGGAAAGTTCGAGAAGAACTGAAAGTTGCAGCACTCGTCGAAGGTATGAAACACCTTTCAGATGCACAAAAACAACAAGCTAGTGAGTTAGACCTTACCCTCGATTACGATTTCAACGGCGAGGCATACCAGACTGTCGCAGGACAAAACTCAAACAACTCCGTCCGACTGTCGCACGACTTCTTTGAAGCTGTCGACCGTGAAGGAACCTGGAACCTCATTCGCCGAACTGACGGTGAAGTTGCGCGTTCCATTCCAGCAAAGGGTTTATGGAACCAAATTTGTGATGCTGCATGGCATTGTGCTGATCCTGGTGTTCAATTTGACACTGCTATTAATGATTGGCACACCTGTCCGAACAGTGGAAGAATTAACGCGTCCAACCCTTGTAGCGAATACATGTTCCTTGATGATACTGCGTGCAACCTTGCATCCCTTAACTTGCTGAAATTCTATGACAGCAGTACTCGCATGTTCGATGTTGATTCCTTTGAACATTCAATCCGACTTTGGACAATCGTGTTAGAAATTTCTGTTTTGATGGCTGCATTCCCATCCGAATCTATCGCCGCACAAAGTTGGCGGTACCGAACACTCGGTCTTGGTTTTGCAAATCTTGGTGCAATGCTCATGCAAGCAGGCATCCCATACGACAGCGAAGCGGGTCGAGCAGTTTGTGGTGCAATTACCGCGACCCTTACCGGTCGCGCATACGCCGTAAGTGCTGAAATGGCGAGCGAACTTGGACCATTCGACGGTTTTGCTGACAATGCAGGTGACATGCTTCGCGTCATTCGCAACCATCGGCACGCTGCGTATGGAAAAACTCGTGACTCAGGCGAATATGAAAAACTTCGCATCCCACCTGTACCAATTAACCACTCTTTATTCCTTGACGACTCCATTAACATCACAAATGCTGGAGATTTACTCGGACGGGCAGTACAAGCATGGGATGAAGCACTTGATCTTGGCGGACGGCATGGTTTCAGAAATGCACAAGTCACCGTCATCGCTCCAACAGGCACAATCGGTCTCTTGATGGACTGTGACACTACCGGTGTCGAACCAGACTTCGCAATTACTAAGTTTAAGAAACTTGCTGGTGGTGGCTATTTTAAAATTGCAAATCAATCACTTAAACCAGCGCTAATCGCTCTTGGATATAGCAAACGAAAAGTCAATAAAATCATGCAATATGTCATGGGCACTATGTCGCTTGACACGTTAATGCCAAAATCTGTTACCGAAGATCGTGTAGAAATTTCTTTCCGTGATTATTTACTCCAACATGAATACACAGAAGAAGATTTAGAAACTATCGAAGACACGTTGCCTACTGTATTTGATCTTTCGTTTGCATTTGCACCGTGGACCATGCCCGAGCATGTACTTGAATCGTTCGGTTTAACCAGAGAACAAGCAACCTCTGACCAAACATTCAACGGTCTTGCATTGTTCGGTCTTAACTCCGACGAACGTTCTGAATTAAATCGTCGCATCTGCGGAACTGGCACAATTGAAGGCGCACCAAATCTTGATGAAGAACACCTATCGGTATTTGACTGTGCGAATCGTTGTGGCGAAACTGGTATTCGTTACATAGCGCCTGAAGGCCACATCCGAATGATGGCTTCATGCCAACCATTTATTACTGGCGCAATTTCAAAAACCATTAACCTTCCAAATGAAGCGACCAGTGAAGACATTGCAAAATCCTATTGGCTCAGTTGGGAACTCGGTCTCAAAGCGAATGCACTTTACCGAGATGGCTGCAAATTAAGCCAACCCCTAAACGCCAAGTCTGACGTGAATATTGAAGATGATGAAGATATCTTAGAAGTTGCTGCTGCACACGAAGAAGTTGCAACTGAAGTTGTTGCTGCGGCAGACATGGCCGCATCCGACCAACCACAAGTTATCGAAAAAATTGTTGAAAAGATTATTGAACGCCCAATGCGTAAGAGACTGCCAGATACTCGTAAAAGTATTACACACCACTTCAATGTTGCTGGACATGAGGGATATCTCACTGTTGGCATGTATGAAGCGGGCGGTCCCGGCGAACTCTTCATTACGATGTCGAAGGAGGGTTCAACAATCGGCGGACTAATGGATAGTTTGGGTACTGCAATTAGTGTTGCCCTTCAATACGGTGTTCCAATTGAGAGTTTGGTGAGTAAATTTGCATACCAACGATTCGAACCACAGGGCATCACGACAAACCGAGATATTCCATTTGCAAAAAGTTTGGTGGATTACATATTCCAATGGATGGGGATGCAATTCATCGAGGGCTACCGAGAAGCAAACTTGCCAAATCGTAGCGGAACAAACTCAACTCAAGAAACAAAAATACCAACCGCTGTCAAGGAGGACACACGATGGTCACCAGAAGGTGCAGACACAAATCACCGAAATTCAACTCCCACATCACTTGGTGGAATTACGCCAAAAGACGAAATCGGAAGGGAAAAGATAGAACAAACAGAAACGTTTACAGCACAACGACAAGTCACCGTTCAAGCAACTCGCGTTTCACCCGATGGTCTAGAGACGGAAGAACTGACTGTACAGCAATCAACATCACTCAATCAAGCGATGGCATCCATGCAAGGAGATGCGCCAGCATGTTCTGAATGCGGTGCGATTACCGTTCGTAGTGGCACATGCTACAAATGTATGAATTGTGGCGAATCGTTAGGCTGCTCATAAATGTTTGGAGAAAACTGGATGGGAATTGGAGTTGCCGAGACACGGATGACTGAGCATGTTCAAGCAAGTGGAAGGAACTACTTGCTCGATTGGATTACCGATGGAACGGTAAGACATTCATGTTTCACTGCAGGGTGGAACGCCATGCCCAGAGAGCGCGGTTACTTCAATTGTGACCTTCGCCCAGATCAAGGATGACCTGCGGCACTTTTGCGAAGTTTCATCCCACTTGAGTGGGCAAACTTCTTCTCTTCCCTCCCCCCCGAGTCGGACCCACCACCGGCTTGGGGGGTTTTTTTATTCCGTGGGTTTTGAAACAATAGTTTGCTACGTCCCACATATCTACTGAATGCAACTTTGAGTATTTGTTACAATTCCCGCTCCATGAACTTCACAAACTATCTTCCTGTCTTACTCATCCTTCTCATGGCTATTGGTTTTGGTGTGATTAACATTATTGCTTCCGGTTTACTCGGACCAAAACGTTCGGGTGAAGTGAAAGATTCAATCTACGAATCTGGAATGGATCCAATTGGTACAGCAAGAAAACGCTTCAATATTCGCTTTTATATTTTGGCGATGACATTCCTTGTCTTTGATATCGAAATTATATTTCTGTATCCTTGGGCAGTCGATTTTTCTCAGCTTGCTCAAGGTAGCCCAGAAGCCACATTATTCCTCGGACGAATCCTATTCTTCCTCGGTACATCCATTGTGGCATATATCTACGCATGGAAAAAGGGCGTATTCAACTGGGAGTAAGGTCATATTTTAATGTAGAATGCCCAGTCCGCTAACGCGGGGTGTAGCTCAGCTTGGCAGAGCGCTTGTTTTGGGAACAAGAGGCCGCAGGTTCAAATCCTGTCACCCCGACTTTTTACAAAAACACTCTTCTTTGCATCTATCGGACGGTAAAAGAAAAAAAAT
>PVBE012504401.1_pt1 | contig 36863 bp, 40 predicted proteins | sample 1631181 | NCBI WGS metagenome assembly PVBE01 (sample SAMN08397723, study PRJNA350692) | Marine metagenome, whole genome shotgun sequencing project. | isolation source: water | place: Pacific Ocean | collected 2012-04
CTTGGACGCACGGATGGACTTGGTGACATTGGCCAAAGACTCGCAGTCCTTGGAAATAGCGGTGTACTGGGTGCCGCCCACGCGTTGCTCGGTTTCTTCGATCACATTCAGAAGCTGCAACAAGAAGGCGGAAGTCGTATTGTCCACGATTCCTTTTTCCAGGCTGGTCGTGATATGCCCAACGAGGAAGCCAATTTGGAAAACGTTGCGGTCCAACTTACGGCTATTGATCTTGGTCTGGGCTGTTTTGATAGCTTTCTCGGCATCCAAGTCTCCCATTTGCCCAAATGCCTTCGCTCTCAAGATGTTTGGCACGTCCATGTGGGGAATCTCGCTTGAGCGTTGATCCCCCGTGCGACGTTCCGGACCGATGTAATCGTAGGTCACGATGAACGGGTTGCGGGCCTCGATCAGTGCGTTGATGCGATCCATCAACTGGCCCGTGGAAAAGGGTTTAACCAACAGGTGATCGACACCCGAGTTAACAGCAACTTTTACCAAATCCGGGGTTGGATTGGAGGTCAGTCCGACCACCGGAATGAAGGGATTGTCGCCCACATTGCTTTGACGTACCGACGCGACGAAAGAACAGAAGTCGCCATCTTCGAGATCGATGTCGCTAATCAGCAAATCCGGTGTCGCGTCATCGAAGCGTTGGTGAATTTCCTTGAGCCGGGCGCCCGTGCCCAGATTTCTGAAGCCCTGATTGTGCAGAATATTCCTGATCGAATCACGGGTGCCCTGGGCTGGGTCAACCAGCATCAAGTCGACATCGTCGAATTGTGCCTTCTTCATTGCCTAAAGTCCTCGCGGACTCTTAGGTCCGTCCCCCGCGCATCAAGTGCCGTCATTCTTGTACCGAAACTGCCGCAGCCATGGTGGAATACCAAACTTACCAGGTCAAATTGAATGGTGCGGCCTAATTTTTGATCTGGAAGTCTTTGAATCTCTTGTTGAATTTAGCCAACTGGCCACCACTGTCCATGAGCCGGTGAACCCCCGTCCAGGCGGGGTGGGATTTCGGGTCGATGTCGAGCTTCATGGTATCGCCGGCCTTGCCCCACGTTGAGCGCGTGGCGAAGGTCGTGCCGTCGGTCATCACGACGTTGATCTCGTGGTAGTCGGGGTGGATGTCTTTCTTCATGGCCTTTGCTCCCGCCGCTGAGCTGCCCTGTATACCTAAGCTGTAGGCAGCGTTCAAGAGGTGTTCGCGCGTTGCCGCCGCACCCAAAGCCCGAGAAGCACCACGCCGATCATGACCACCGCTCCGCCAAAGAAGGGCCAGTTCTTGCCCAGCACGGTAAACAAGAATCCGGCCCATGCAGGCCCCGCCACCCGCGCCAGGGTGGAGGCCGATCGCGTGACACCCAATACCTTGCCTTGTTCATCCTCTCCCACCTGTACTGAGATGAGGCTGTTGAGCGAGGACGTGCAGATACTGAATCCGTATACCAAGAAGATCATGGCGGGGAGGAGGAATGCCAAAGTATGGGAGAACGGCAGCGCAACAAGCCCGATGGTCAGGGCTACCGCGCCCTGCACAATGAGATTTGCTTCCCCGAAACGTCGCGCCAATCGTCCCATGAGTCCCCCTTGCACCAACGCGCCGAGCACGCCGACAAAGGCAAACAGATAGCCGTTTTGTTCGGGACCCCAACCCATCGTGCGTTCGGACCACATTGCGAAGACGGCCTCCACGCCGGCAAAAACAAATGTTGCCAGGAACGTAATGCCGATCAACAATCCGATCTCGCGGCGTCGGAGAACCTCGATGAACATGGCCAGTCTGGACTGGACTGGTTGTTGGGCGAGACGGGCGCGGATCTCCGGTGACAGGGATTCCTTGAGTATAATCAGGGCCAATACCAAGGCGGTTAGCGACAGCCCGGCGGCGGCCAGGGCGGGTGTCCGGTAGTCGGCTGTAAGCGGATCGGGGCCGGCTAGGATGCCACCCATGGCGGGGCCGATGACAAAACCCAGGCCGAAGGCAGCTCCCACCAATCCCATGCCCTTGGCCCGATCCTTCGGCGTGGTGATATCGGCCACGTAGGCGAAGGCGGCGGAAATATTTCCGGCCATCATGCCGCCCAGGGCGCGCGCCGCGAACAGCATCCACAGACTGTTGGCATAGGCCAGCCAAGTATACGAGGCAACAGCGCCTGCCAAGGAGAGCAAGAGGATGGGGCGCCGCCCCAAACGGTCGCTAGCCCGTCCCCAGATCGGCGTCGAAATGAATTGGGTAAAGGAATAGGTCGCCATGAGGAGGGCAACGACGTCCGGGGTAGCCTGGAACCGCTCGGCATAGAACGGTAGTAGGGGAATGACGATCCCGAATCCGATGAGGTCGATGACGACGATTAGAAAGAGAGCCGGCACGGTGCGTCTGTCAGCGCTGAGTAAGTTTCATTTCGATGCGGCGATTGCGGCGCCGTCCGATCTCGTCGTTCCGGTCGTCAAGCGGTTGATTCTCGCCAAAACCCGTCGCCGCCAGGCGCTCGGCCGGAATTCCGGACGCGATCAGGAAGCGGACCACGGAGATGGCGCGTGCCGTCGACAGTTCCCAGTTGGATGGGTACTGGGCGGTGTTAATGGGCACTCTGTCGGTATGCCCGTCGATGCGCAGTATCCAGTTGAGTTCCTCCGGTATCTTGGGCGAGATTTCGCTAAGGGTAGAAGAGAGATGGGTAAGTTGTTCTTTCCCGGCATCGCCGATATCGGCTGAGCCGGTGGCGAACAATACCTCTGATTGGAAAACGAAACGGTCGCCGACGATGCGAATTCCCGGCTGCCGCCCCAACACCTCGCGCAGGCGCCCGAAGAACTCAGAGCGGTATCGGGACAGTTCTTGTACCTTGCTGGCCAGGGCGGCGTTGAGGCGCCGGCCGAGTGAAGAAATTTGAACCTTCTGGCGTTCGGCCCGTGCCTCAGATTCGGTGAGCGTCGCCGACAACTTGGAAAGTTGCTCGCGCAGCGCCGCCATCTGGCGATTGAGAAGCGCCAAATTGGCGCGGGCGCTTTCCGATAGTTCGCGTTCCGCGCCAAGGGCCGTTCGTGTCTTCTCGCGCTCGGCCTCGGATTCGGCCAGGCTTTCCTCGGTTTTTCCAAGCTTTCCAGCCAATTGGGCGATCTCTTCTTGAAGATCGTCCTTCAGGGCTTTGAGTGCCGTGACCTGTTGCGTCAATTTGAGGATCTGGCGCACTTGAAGTTCGATCTTATCCTTACCGACCATGATCGTCGCGAAGGCTTCTTCCAATTCCTTTTCAAGCCGCGCCGTCTTGGTCTCACTCTCCTCGGCACGAATGGTCAGGGCCTCGATGGTCGATATGAGGTCGTCGCGCGCCGCCACGGAGGACTGTAGTTCCCCGGACAGTTGCGCCACGTCGAGACGGAGTTCCTCACTGCTTTTGCGCTCCAAGGCCAGCAGGTCGGCGAGCTCGCTAACTTGGTTCTCGAGCTTCAGTAAGGCAGCGTCGCGGCCCGATAGGGCCTCGCTGAGAAAGAACTGGGCAAGCACGAAGATCATCACCAGAAAAATGATGACCATGAGCAGTGTGGCCAAGGCATCGACAAACCCGGGCCAGATGTTGGTTTCGTTGCGAAATCGGCGTGAAAGGGCGGGCATGGGTTTCGGCTGCGCCGGCCGTTTAGCGGTCGGACTCCTCGGCGATGGCGGCAATGGTGCGGGCCAGAAGCTTGATCTCGCTGCGAACCTGCTGGATCATTTCCTCGCGCCCGACGCTCAGGTCTTCGAGCAACCGCGCCATATAGATATCAAGGTTGCGAATATGGCCGCGCGTTGCTTCGTCCAGGTTCCCCGCGTCCGGTTGGGCAGCGTCGGCCAGGCGCTCCAGGATCGGTTTCATATCCAGGTGGCTTTCGGCCAATTTCTTCATCAAGGACTGCTCGATCCGCATGTGATCGGTCAGGGTTCCCATTTTCTCCACCAGAGCTATCAGGTTCGTGTTGGCGGAGATTCGGTTCTCCTCACCCCGGGCCAGGGTCCTCTGTAGGTTTTCCAGGCTCTCGGCACTTTGTTCCAGCAGGGCCTGGACATAGGCTGGTACCGATTGATCGCCATCGGTGGACAGGGCGCCACTGGAGAGCCGCGTCAGGCCGGAGAGCCACTCCTCCAGGTCGTTGTAGAAGCGATGCTGCGCCTGGCTCGCTTGTAAGTCGAGAAAGCCAAGGGCCAACGATCCACCAAGCCCAAACAGCGAGGACGAGAATGCTGTCCCCATGCCCGCCAGGGGGGCGGACAAACCGCCCTTGAGGTCGCTGAACACCTTGGCCATATCGCCCTCGACGACCGAAAGCCCGCCGATGACATCGCGGATCGAGGCCACCGTCTCAAGCAATCCCCAAAAGGTTCCGAGCAGCCCAAGAAAGATAAGAAGGCCGATTGTGTAGCGCGAGATGTCGCGGGCTTCATCGAGGCGCAAGCTGATGCTGTCCAACAATGAACGCAGCGAGAGCGTCGACAGCCGCAGATCTGTCCGTTCGCCCAGCATGGCCGCCATCGGGGCCAGCAGCTTTGGTTGGCGCGACTGGGAAAGTGCCGTTTGGTCGCGACGGAAACTTTCGATCCATGCCACCTCTGGATAGAGCTGCAGGACCTGGCGAAAGTTATAGACAATACCGAGCAGAAGGACGCCGAGAATTAGACCATTGAGCGGTACGTTGGCCACAAAGGCGTCGCTAAGCGGTGCATAGAGTGCCGCCACTCCGGCAAGGACGGCTGCGAGAAAAAAACCCATACGGACGAGAAACCGCCGCGGCCGAGCCATGGCTCGGAAATCCTCGGAGTCAGACCACGATGTAGCGGAACTCACCGGGCGACCAGCATCATGTCAACGCGGTTGATCGGTTCTTCCGTCGTCTTGTTGCCCAGTGCGCGGACGTCGATGCGGGTGCTGCGGATGCCGTTTTCGATGAGAAAGGCGCGCACCGACAAGGCCCGCGACAACGAGAGCCACCGCGCCTTGCTTGAAGACAGCGACTTGCCTCCGGCGTAGGCCATGAGTTGTAGACGCAAGTCCGTTTTCTCGCGCAGTTGACGCGCCAGGGATTTCAGCTCGGTTTGAACTTCGGACGAGATTTTGGAGGCGTTTTCGGCAAAGGCTAATCGCAATGCTCGTCCCGGCGCCATGGATTCTTGCGCCGGCGGACGAGACGCCTGCTCGCGGGGTTTGGGCGCGGCAGGAGGTGTCTTTTTTGCCGTAACGACCGGCGGCGGCGGCGCGGGAGGCGGTGCCTTCTTAACAACCGGCGCGGGTTTTGGTTTTGCAGCGGGCGGCGGCGGTGGGGCCGCGACGGTAACCTTGGGCTTGGGGGCCGCCTTGGGTGGTTTGGGGGCGGCCATCGGTTTTTTAACCGAAGGCAGAGGCGGCGGGACCGTCGCCGGCGCGACGCGGGCGACCGGCGCCGGCTTCGTCCGGGGTTTGGCTGGCGGCTGCGACAGGGCAGGGCGCTGGGCGGGTTTCGCGGTCGACTTTGCCGCCCCAGGGACGGCAAGGTGCAGGCGCGAGGTTGGCATCCCAGGTCCCGGCATCAACAATCGCCGGCCCGAAGTTCCCGGTAGGGATAGGCTCGGCGAGGCAATGCCTTGAGACGGCCCGTAGCCGCCGTCCTCGATGACGCTCAGGTCAACGATTACGTTAGCGTTGCCATAATTGATGAGAGGGGTCGACTGGGCCTTGGCACCAGTCGGCATCGCGGCAAGCCCCGCCAACACGGAGATGGCGGCCACGGATGGAAAAGATTGACCTAGCCGCCGCAACGATCGGATACGTCGGAGGAATTTCATGGTTGCGCGGTCCCCCAAACCGGAAGAACAAAGCCTTGTGGCACCACTGCCGCTAAAGCCGAATCACCATAACCAAGGGGCGATCCCGGCACAACCCGTTTGCCGTCGTGGCCAGACACGTCACGCCCCATCGTCTGTTGCCGTGCCGACTATCGACAGAAGGTCCCGATGCAGATGGTCGTTGGCGGCGAGTATGTCGCTGCCAAGTTGGGGATCGCGACCGCCACCGATGCCAGTAACGTAACCGCCAGCTTCGCGTATGAGGACGATTCCCGCGCCCACGTCCCAGGGGTGAAGCCCGGATTCCCAAAATCCGTCGTAGCGTCCCGCCGCCACGTATGCAAGGTCGAGCGCTGCCGCGCCGAACCGGCGGACACCGGCGGATACCGACATGACCGCCCCAAGCTGGCGCAGGAAAACACCGTGGTCGCTTTTTCCCTTGAGCGGGATGCCGGTCGCGAAGATGGACTCATCCATCTGCCGCCGTGCCGACACCCTGATGCGGCGGTCGTTGAGATAGGCGCCGCCACCTTTTTCGGCCCAAAACATTTCATCGTGAATAGGCTCGTAGACCACACCCGCGATCAGGTTTCCATCGCGTTCCAGGGCGACGGAAATGGCAAAGTGCGGAAGGCCGTGCAGGAAATTGGTCGTCCCGTCCAAGGGGTCGATCAGCCATCGGTTGGACGTGTCCGTGCCTTCGACGACGCCCCGTTCTTCCATTAGCAAACCGTACGCCGGGCGAACTTTCCTGAGTTCATTATAAAGTATGTCTTCGGCATGGCGATCGGCGGCGCTGACAAAATCCGCCGGTCCCTTTTTCGAGACTTGAAGGTGCTGCACCTCGCCGAAATCGCGAATCAAGGCCCGTGCTGCCTTACGGACGGCCCCGATCATAACGTTAATAAGGGCGGAGCGAACGGCCATGACCCGCTCAGGCTCAGTCCTTGGCCCGTTCGACGTAAGTGCCGTCCTGGGTGCTGATCACAATCCGGGTGCCGGCCTCAATATGGGGCGGCACAAGAACACGCAGGCCGTTATTCAGGACCGCCGGCTTGTAGGACGAAGAAGCCGTCTGGCCTTTGACCACAGCGTCCGCTTCGGTCACTTCCAGGGTCACGCCGTCAGGCAATTGAAGGCCCAGCGGATCGCCCTCATAGGCCTCGATCATTACTTCCATGCCGTCTTGCAGATAGACCACCTTGTCTTTGCCTATCGTGTCGGCGTTCATCGACACTTGCTCGTAGGTCTCATTGTCCATGAATGTGTACATGTCGCCGTCGGCATAGAGAAATTGATAGGCTTTTTGTTCCAGTCGAACGCGCTCCACCGTTTCCGAGGAACGGAAGCGCTCGTTAAGTTTGCTGCCGCCGCGCAGGTCCTTCAATTCGACTTGCAGATAGGCGCCGCCCTTGCCGGGCTGGGTATGCTGGATGCGGACTGCCCGCCACAGGCGGTCCTGATGCTCTATCACCATGCCGGGACGGACGGCGTTGCCGTTTATCTTCATGATTTTAACCGCGCTTGTGCCGCTGCGGCGCGGACCCTATCAGTTTGCCCCGGTGGGTGCAACGCGAAGCGCTGTTCACCCTGCGTCCGGGGCCTCGGCGATGGCCTTCTCGAAGGCCTTGACCGCCGCAGCGGGACCGTCCGGGTGATTCCAGATCGCCGCAACGACGGCCAGGAAATCGGTGCCGGCGCGGACCAGGGGCGGACAATTGGCGGGCGTGATGCCGCCAATTGCGACAGAAGGCACCGTGGTCATCTCGGACCACCACGCAAGGATATCGGGGGCGGCACTCGCCTTGGCCTCCTTGGTATCGGTCGCGTAGAAGGCGCCGAAGGCCACGTAATCGGCTCCCTTCGCCGCCGCCTCGATGGCCAAGTCGCGTGACCCATGGCAGGTGACGCCGACGACGGCGTCGGCACCCACCGTCTGGCGCGCCACTTCGTAGGTTGCGTCTTCCTGACCGACGTGAACGCCATCGCAGCCGGTCTCCCGGGCCAGGTCCGGGCGGTCGTTCATCAACAGCACCGTGTCGCGGGTCGCGGTCACCGCCAGCAGCGCCTCGGCGGCACGCCGGATATCATCGTCCGCCGCCTCCTTGAGCCGCAATTGAACACAGGCGACATCACCGGCGTCCAGGGCGCGCGCCAGGGCTTCGGTAAAATCCGCCACGACGATGCTGGGTGGCGTGATCAGGTATAGGCGGCAGGTTTCGGACTGCATCGTTAGCTCAGTTTGTGATCGACAGCCAATCGCGGCAGGTGGCCTTTGGGTCGGCAACGTCAATAAGGTCGAGGGCCGGCGTCACATCTCCATCCAACACCGCGCCCCCCTGGGCGGCGATGTCGGCAACCCGGCGCCGCACGTCTGGCGACGTATCGAGGCGCAGCGCCTTGATTCCCTGGCGCAGGGCGTTGAGTGCCAGTCCAGGGTCACTGCCGCAGTCGAGGACGGCGGTGATCGGGACGCCCGGGAAGTCCCGTTCGGCCTCGGCCACCATGTCGCGAAAGACGCTGGCACCCAGGTAGGCGGCAGCGCCGGGGGCGCTTCGCAGCGTGACGGCGGCGCCAAGTTCGTCGGCCGCGGCAAGCGCCGCCCGGGCATGGTCGAGCGAGTGGACGATGACGGGGCGCCCCGTCACGCTTTGGACATGGCAACGGCTGTGTCGGCCATGCGGTTTGAGAACCCCCATTCGTTGTCGTACCACGTTAGCACACGCACGAAGGTACCGCCGATGACCTGGGTCTGGGTCAAATCGAAGACCGAACTCAGCGGGTTGTGGTTGAAGTCGATCGAAACCAGGGGCTCGTCGTTGATCCCCAACACGCCCTTGAGGCGCCCCCTGGCGGCGCGCGAAATTGCTCTGTTGACGGCTTCGACAGTAGTCTCCTTGCCGGCGTCGAAGGCTAGATCAACAATGGAGACGTTGGCCGTCGGTACGCGGATGGCGGTGCCGTCAAGACGGCCTTCCATTTCGGGTAGGACGAGGCCGACGGCACGTGCCGCTCCGGTCGAGGTGGGGATCATGGACGATGCCGCGGCGCGCGCCCGACGCAAATCCCCGTGCAGAGTATCGACGGTGCGCTGGTCGCCCGTATAGGCGTGGATGGTGGTCATGAAGCCTCTTTCAATGCCGACCGCTTTGTTGAGGACGTCGACCACCGGCACTAGGCAGTTGGTGGTGCACGAAGCGTTGGAGACGACCTTGTGTTTCTTCCTCAGCTGATCGTGGTTGATACCGTAGACCACGGTCAGGTCGGCCCCCTTGGCCGGCGCCGAGACCAGGACTTTTTTCGCCCCCGCCTTGATAAGTTGAGCCGCCGACGCACGGTCGTTAAAGCGCCCGGTGCACTCCATCGCCACGTCGACCTTGAACTTCCTCCACGCCAGCTTGGCGGGGTTGGTCTCGGCGCTCACCGCGATGGCGTTGCGGCCGATCATCAGGTTGTTTCCCTTGACCTTGACGTCAAAGGGAAAGATGCCGTGCACGGTGTCGTACTTCAAAAGGTGCGCGTTGGCCTCCACCGAGCCAAGGTCGTTGATCGCCACCACTTTGATGTCGCGGCGCCCGGATTCATAGATGGCCCGCAGCACCAGCCTGCCAATACGACCAAATCCATTGATTGCCACGCGAATCGCCATTCCGACCTCCGTCTACGATGATAAGAAACCCTTGCTTCCACCAGGGCGACTTGGGATGTTGCGCCGTCCTGGCGGGGCCAAGATTGACAGATTGTCGGTTCCCGTCAATGCCGTTTTCTAGGCTACTGGGGAAAGGCGGTCGGGACGGCTAATGGTTGACGGGTTCCGGGCACGAGTCCTATCTTACAAGGGAACAAGGAGACGATAGGGTGGCAACCGCAAACTCCCAGGATCAAGGAGGCCTGGAACGGCCCCGCGAACGCCTGGAACAGGCCGTGACGCGGCTTGAAGCGGCGCTTGAGGCTCAGGACCTAAAATCGGGTGAGAGCGATGCGGCGCTTGCTCATACGTTATCGGCGGCCGAGGCGGAGAACGCCGAACTGAAGACACTTAACCGGGCCGTCTCCGGCCGTTTGGATTCCGCCATCGGCCGTCTTAAGACGATCCTGGAAGGATAAGCCTCTTGGCCCACGTCTCGGTCACCATCAATGGCCGCATCTATCAGATTGCCTGCGATGACGGACAGGAAGCCAACCTGACGCGGCTGGCCGACTATGTGGACAAGCGGGTCGGCGAGCTGGCGGCGGCGGTTGGCCAGGTCGGCGACGACCGCTTGCTGGTCATGGCCAGTCTGTTGGTTGCCGACGAGCTTTCGGATGCCGCCACCCGGCTCGACGGATTGGATGGACCGGACGATTCAGACAGTCTGCGCGACGAAGAGGCACTGATCGCCAATATCGATACTCTGGCCGAACGTATCGAAAATATTGCTCAACGCCTCGAACAATCGTAGACTCTCGCCTGAGGCGAACGCTGCGGGGTTTGTCAGGTTCATTAAATCCCTGGGGCCAATATCCTTCTATAGGGAACTGTCCCTGCCGAGCTCGTGGGCTCGGTATATGGTGCCCACCTGCACACGCAGGCCACAGAGGAACAACGAGCCAACGGTTTTCGCGGCGCCGCCTCATTTTTCTTCCACCACGTGCCGCGGCGCCTTGCCGCCTCCGGAAAGTTTCCCGCCCCATGTCCGCCGACGATGAAAAGGAGCGCCTTCGCACTATCGCGCGTGCCCGGCGCCGTGCCGCAGCCAAAGCGCTTGGCGGAGATGCCGGGGACGCGCTCAAGGCCCAATTCCTGGCCGCCCGGGTGGCCATGGGGGTGCCTTCGGTGCCTGACGCGGACTGGCGGGCGGTTGCCGGCTATTGGCCCGTGAAGTCCGAAATGGACCCCCGCCCGCTGCTCCGCCACCTGCACAAGCGAGGGTTCGACTGTGCCCTGCCGGTGGTTGTCGGGCGTGGCCGGGCGCTCCACTTCCGTCGCTGGCATCCGCGAACGGCGTTGGAGCCCGCCGGCTTCGGTCTCCTTGAGCCGCCGTCGTCGGCGCCCCGGGTTACGCCCCAGGTGGTGTTGGCGCCGCTCCTGTGCTTCGATGACCGGGGCACCCGGTTGGGTCACGGGGCGGGCTACTATGATTACACCTTGGCCGCCCTGCGCCGGGCCGGGCGCGTGCTTGCCGTTGGCATCGCGTTTTCCGCCCAACAGGTGGACCGGGTCCCCGACGAGGACCACGACCAACGGCTGGACTGGATCGTCACCGAAAAGGGCGCGATCCAAATCGCCGCCGATTGACCAGGAAGCCGGACCCCCATCATGAAAGTCCCCCCGTCATGAGAGTGTTGTTTTGCGGCGACGTGGTGGGCCGGGCCGGACGCACCGTGATCAAAGAAAACCTGCCCCGGTTGCGCGACCGGCTGGACCTTGATTTCGTCGTCGTCAATGGCGAGAACGCGGCCCACGGCTTCGGCATCACGCCTAAGATCTGCCAAGAGTTCTACGACGCCGGAACCGACGTCATCACCACCGGCAACCACGTCTGGGACCGGCGCGAGATCATTGATTACATCGACGGCGACCCCCGGCTCTTAAGGCCGATGAACTATCCCGCCGGCACGCCGGGTCGGGGCGTCGGCGTTTTCGACGCGCCGGGCGGCGGCCGGATTGTGGTCATTCATCCCATGGGCCGGCTTTACATGGATCCGTTGGACGATCCGTTTAAGGCGGTCGAAGCGGCACTCGCCGATCACCGCCTGGGCGACACCGTGCACTGCATCTTGGTCGACGTCCACGCTGAGACGACCAGCGAGAAGGCGGCCATGGGACAGTTTCTCGACGGCCGTGTCTCCATGGTCACCGGCACCCATACCCACGTGCCGACGGCGGATACGCGAATCCTGCCCGGCGGCACCGCCTACCAGACCGATCTTGGCATGTGCGGCGATTACGATTCGGTCATCGGCATGAAGAAGGAGGCCGCCATCGGGCGCTTCTTGGAAGAAGACAGTCCCGGGCGCCTGGAACCGGCGACCGGCGAGGCGACGCTGTGCGCCGTCTTTTTGGAGACCGACGACGAGACCGGCCTGGCGCGCCACGTGGCACCGCTCAGAACCGGCGGCCACCTAGCCGAAACCTGGCCGGAGTGATCGTCCGCCCCACCGGTGCCCCAATCTTGCCATATTGCTCTGTTAGCGACTATGGGGTATTGCTCAGGCTCCACACAATATATGGTATAGTCGGGGCTGATGCCCCACAGGATTTCGGTTGAGAGCGGGAATCACATATGGCCGGCGATTCACAATTCAAGAATATCATGTACCGCAAGGGCGCGCAGGACGCCAAGCGCGCCAAAATATTTTCGCGCCTGATCCGCGAGTTGACCGTGGCCGCCAAGTCGGGGCTTCCCGATCCCGATATGAATCCACGCCTGCGCTCGGCGATTGCTGCGGCAAAGACCGCCAACATGCCCAAGGACAACATTGAGCGCGCCATCAAACGCGGCGCCGGCGGTGACGACGACACCAACTTCGAGGAAATCCGCTACGAGGGTTACGGCCCGGGCGGTGTCGCCCTGATCGTCGAGACGTTGACCGACAACCGCAACCGCACGGCATCCGAGATGCGCACGCTGTTCAACAAGAACGGCGGCAACCTGGGCGATAGCGGCAACGTCAGCTTCCTTTTTGAGCGTGTCGGACGGGTCCAATTCGCCGCCGCCGCGACAAGCCCCGACGCCATGTTCGAAGCTGCCCTGGAAGCCGGAGCGAACGACGTGGAATCGAACGATGAAGGCCATGAAATCACTTGCGCGCCCGATGACCTGAGCGCTGTGCGTGACGCTTTGGAGGCCCAGTTCGGCGCGCCCGAGGCGGCGCGCCTGGACTGGAAGCCCGGCAGTGCCATTCCGGTTGGCGAAAAAGACGCGGAAACGCTTTTCAAGCTGTTGGAGGCGTTGGACGACAACGACGATGTGCAACGGGTGGCGACGAATTTCGAGGTCGCCGACGAAATCTTGGAACGGCTGGGCGCGTGACATCATGATGCTTCTTGGCTTGGACCCGGGGTTGCGCCGCACCGGCTGGGGCGTAATCGTCTGCGAGGACAACCGGCTCAGCCACGTGGCCAACGGTTGTGTCGACGCCGACGGCGGCCTTGGCCTGGCCGAACGTCTGGTCCAGATATACGACGGCCTGGCGGGCGTCATAGAGCGATACCGCCCCGACGAGGCCGCCGTCGAGGAGACCTTCGTCAACCGTAACCCGATGTCCACCCTCAAGCTTGGTCAGGCGCGGGGCGTCGTCTTGGTTGCCGTCGCCCGCGCCGGCTTGGTGGTGGCGGAGTATTCGCCCAACCTGATCAAGAAAACGGTGGTCGGGACCGGGCATGCCGCTAAGCAGCAGATTCAGGCCATGGTGAATATCTTGCTGCCCGGTTGCGCCATCGCCGGTGCTGACGCGGCCGATGCCCTGGCCGTCGCCATTTGTCACGCCCATCACCGCTCCACCCAGACCCGGCTTGCGGACATGGAGGCGGCATCGTGATCGCCAAGCTTACCGGCCTTGTCGATTCCCTGGGCGAGGGCTGGGTGGTGATTGATGTTGGCGGCGTCGGCTATCTGGTCTTTGGTTCGGGCAGCACGCTGGACCGTTTGGCAACAGGTGAAATGGCCACCCTGGAAATCGAGACCCATGTGCGCGAGGACCACATCCACCTCTATGGATTCACCGATGCGGTGGAGCGCGACTGGTTCCGCATCTTGATGACCGTGCAGGGCGTCGGCTCAAAGGTGGCGCTGGCCATCCTCACCGTGCTCACCCCCGACCAATTGATGCCCGCCATCGCGGCGGGCGACCGGGCGGCGCTGACCCAGGCCACCGGGGTGGGGAGCAAGCTGGCGGTCCGAATTTTAAGCGAACTGAAAGACAAGGTGGGCGACATTGCCCTTGGCCCGGCGGCGGTGGCGGGTGATGCGGCCGGTGTCACTGCCACTGACGCCGTTTCGGCCCTGGTCAACTTGGGCTACGGCGCATCCGAATCCTATGCGGCGGTGGCTCACGCGGCGGGACGGTTGGGATCGGCGGCCGATGTCGAGGCGCTGATCCGGGCCGGCTTGGCGGAACTGGCGCCGAAAGAGCATTCCCCATGAGCAAGGACCGGGTCGTGGCGCCAGAGGTGGAAGAGAGCGATGCGCCCGAGTCCACGCTGCGGCCCGCTGTCCTTGAGGAGTTCGTCGGCCAAGAGAAGTTGTGTCAGAACCTGCGTGTCTTTATTGACGCCGCGCGCGCCCGCGGTGAGGCCCTGGACCATGTCTTCTTCCATGGCCCGCCCGGATTGGGCAAGACAACCTTGGCTCAGATTGTCGCCCGCGAACTGGGCGTCGGATTTCGCGCCACCTCTGGCCCGGTGATCGCCAAGGCCGGGGACCTTGCAGCAATCCTTACCAACCTGCAGCCGAGTGACGTGCTTTTCATCGACGAAATGCACCGCCTCGCCCCGGCCGTCGAGGAAATACTTTATCCGGCCATGGAGGACTTCCAGCTTGACCTGATGATTGGCGAGGGACCGGCGGCGCGCTCCATCCGCATCGACCTGCCGCCGTTTACCCTGATTGGCGCCACGACGCGTGCCGGTCTGATCACGACGCCGCTGCGCGAACGCTTCGGCATTCCGCTGCGCGTCGTCTTCTATACGGCCGAGGAACTTGAACAAATCGTGCGCCGCGCCGCCCGGGTCCTTGGGCTTGAGTTGACCCCCGACGGCGCCGTCGAGATCGCCCGCCGGTCACGTGGCACGCCCCGCGTGGCGGGCCGCCTGTTGAGGCGGGTACGCGACTTTGCCGCTGTTGATGGTGGCGGGGCGGTGGACGCCGCGGCCGCCGACGTGGCGCTCAATCGCCTAGAGGTGGACAGCAGCGGTCTTGACGCCATGGACCGCCGCTATCTGGGATGCATCGCCGAGAACTACGGCGGCGGGCCGGTCGGGGTGGAGACCATGGCGGCGGCGCTGTCGGAACAGCGCGACACCATCGAGGAAGTCATCGAGCCCTATCTTATCCAACAAGGGTTTCTCATGCGTACGCCGCGCGGCCGGCTGCTAACCGAGCCGGCCTACAAACATCTGGGTCTGGCACCTCCGACCGCCGCTGCCCAGCTTGATCTGATTGCCAACGCGGAGGCCGGTGATGGTTAACGCGCAAGGCGTCCACATCTTTCCGCTGCGCGTCTATTGCGAGGACACGGACGCTAGCGGCATCGTCTACTACGCCAACTATCTGAGGTTTGCCGAGAGGGCGCGCACCGAGATGCTGCGAGACATGGGCGTCAACCAATCCGAATTGATGGCCGAAAAAGGCGTCGCCTTCGCCGTGCGCCATTGCACGGTCGATTACATGAAGCCGGGACGCCTGGACGATAACCTGGAAGTCCATACGCACATCGTTGAGGTTGGTGGTAGCAGTCTCACGGCCGAGCAATCGGTGAGGCGCGACGGCACCGACCTGGTCGCCTTGAACCTGCGCCTGGTGTGCATGAACCCGGATGGACGGCCGACCCGCCTGCCCGCCGACGTGCGGACAGGGTTCCTTGAATGCTGCAACACGAAATAGCGGATTGAATGAATGGAAACCAGCGTAATTGAAGCGGTGACTATCGGAGAATCGGTAGCCGCGTTGGACTTCTCGGTGTGGTCGTTGTTTCTGCGCGCCGATGTTATCGTCAAAGCGGTCATTATTATCCTTCTCATCGCCTCTATCTGGTGCTGGGCGATTATCTTTGAGAAAACCCTGTGGCTGCGTCGCCTCAACGCCTGGGCGTCGGCCTTTGAAACCTCATTTTGGTCCGGTGGATCGCTTGACGATTTGTTCGACCGCATCGGTACACAGCCGCGCGATCCCATGACCGCCACGTTCGTTGCCGCCATGCAGGAATGGCGGCGCTCGGTGGTCAAGGGACAGTCCTCATCATCCAACCTGCGCGGCGTCTTGGAGCAGCGTATCGACAGGGTCATGCAGATCACCGTGGCGCGCGAGATGGAACGGGTGGAGCGCTACATGACGTTCCTCGCCTCGACCGGGGCGACGGCGCCGTTTATCGGTTTGTTCGGCACGGTGTGGGGGATCATGAACAGCTTCCAGGCCATCGCCCTGACGAAAAACACTAGCCTTGCCGTGGTCGCGCCGGGGATCGCCGAGGCTTTGTTCGCCACGGCGCTCGGGCTGTTGGCGGCGATACCGGCGGTGATCGCCTTTAACAAACTGTCTAAGGATCTGGATCGCTATGCCAGCCGGCTCGAAACCTTCGCCAGTGAGTTTTCGGCCATCCTGTCGCGCCAAATGGAGGATCGAGACTAACCATGGCGGCGTCTATGCAGACCTCATTGCGCGGCGCCCGGCGGCAGCGCACGCGGCCGATGAGCGAAATTAACGTCACCCCCATGGTGGACGTGATGCTGGTCTTGCTGGTCATCTTCATGGTGACGGCGCCGTTGCTCACTGTCGGAGTCCAGGTCGACTTGCCCAAGACCAAGGCATCCCTCATCCCCGGCGCCGATGAACCGCTGACCATTTCGGTCAATGCCGAGGGCACCATCTTCTTGCAGGAAACCGAATTGGAATTGGCGGCGCTGGCGCCACGCCTCGCCGCCATCACCGGTAACAATCCGGACGTTCGCATTTTCGTGCGGGGCGACAAGGCGATCTCCTATGGTCGCGTCATGGAGGTCATGGGGACGATAAACGCCGCCGGATTTCGCAAGGTGGCACTGGTCGCCCAGATGCCTGGCGCCAAGGCCGTCAAAAAAATAAAAAATGAGAGGCCGAAATAGGTTCTTTACAAAAAAGCTTCGCCCTTTCCGTCGCCGCTCACGTCGTGGTCATGGCGATTGGTTACGTCGGCCTGCCTCAGCTGCGCAAGCCGCCGCCTTTGGTCGCGACGCCCGTGATCATCGAGGTGGTGACCGTGGCCGAAGTTACCAATGCACCCCCACCGCTGCCGCCCAAGGCCAAGGTGACGCCCGAGCCGCCCAAGGTCGAGGCACCTCCGCCGCCACCGCCGCCACCACCGCCCAAGGCCGTAGCGCCGCCACCGCCGCCACCTGAGCCCGAACCCGAGCCGGAAGTGGCCGTTGTGGCGCCGGCGCCAGAACCCAAACCCAACCCCAAACCCAAACCAAAACCAAAACCAAAACCCGTGGCCAAGCCGAAGCCCCGCCCCAAGGCGCCGTCTCAGTTGGCGACCGTCAAGCCTAAGCGCAAGCCCAAACCGCCAGATCCCTTCGCCTCGGTCCTGAAGACCGTCGAGAAGTTGGAACGCCGTGCACCGCCGCCGCCCAAGAAGGACGAGGAGAAAAAGAAAGCCCCCAAGCCCGAGACTTTCGAAGATCGGATTGGGCGCGTGCTCACCACCCCGGCGCAATCCCACGACGTTACGCGCCCGGTGACCATCAGCGAGATCGACCTGGTGCGCCGGCAGATAGCCGGGTGCTGGAACCTGCCGTCCGGCGCCAAGGAGGCCGAAGACCTGATCATCGAGATTTGGGTGGCGATGAACCCTGACGGCACCGTGCGCGAGGCTCGCATTCAAAACCAAAGTCGCCTGCGCGCCGACGGGTTTTTCCGCGCCGCGGCCGAGAGCGCATTGCGCGCGGTCTTGAATCCACGTTGCAGCCCACTCAAATTACCGCGTGATAAGTATGACCAATGGCAGACCATGACCTTAACCTTTAATCCCCGGGAGATGTTCGGAACATGAGATCGAAAACCTGGCCCCGAAGGCCCCTGTCCTGGGCCTCGGTCCTCGCTCTCATCTTGGTGGTCGGCGTCGTGGCGCCGACGGCCGCCGAGCTTAGGATCGACATTACGCAGGGAACGGTGGAACCGCTGCCTATCGCGGTCACGAACTTCCTCGGCACGACACCTGATGAAACCCGCTTCGGTCAAGATATATCGGGTGTCATCTCGGCCGACCTGGAACGCTCCGGCCTGTTTCGTTCGATCGACCACCAAGCTTTCATCCAGACCGCGAAATCGTTGAATACTTTACCCCGGTTCGGTTCCTGGCGGGTGATCAATGCCCAGGCCCTGATCCAGGGCCAGGCCCAGGTTGTCGAGGACGGCCGGCTGCGCGTTCAATTCCGCCTGTGGGACGTATTTGCCGAGCAACAGATGGAGGGACTCGCCTATACCGCAGAGAAGGCCGGCTGGCGGCGCGTCGCTCATCTTATCGCCGATGCAGTTTACAAGCGGATTACCGGCGAGGACGGCTACTTCGATACCCGCATCGTCTATATCGCCCAGCGTGGTGCTCCCAACCGCCGCGTCAAGCGCCTCGCGATCATGGACCAAGACGGCGAGAACCATAATTTTTTGACTGAGGGACACAACCTGGTTTTGACGCCGCGCTTCTCGCCGACCCTCCAAGAAATCACGTATCTGTCTTACTTCCGCGACACGCCCCGAGTTTACCTTTTCAACATCGATACCGCCCGACATGAAATTCTAGGCGAGTTCAAAGGCATGACCTTTGCCCCGCGATTCTCGCCCGACGGCAAGCGGGTCATCATGAGCATGGCCAAGGACGGCAACTCAGAGATTTATGCCATGGACCTGAGCACCCGCGCCGTAAAACGGCTGACGTCTCACTCGGCCATCGACACCTCGCCAAGTTACGCGCCCGATGCGCGCCAAATCGTCTTCAACTCCGACAGGGGCGGCAGCCAGCAACTCTATGTTATGGATTCGAGCGGCGGCAACGTGCGCCGCATCAGTTACGGCAAAGGTCGCTACGCCACGCCCACCTGGTCACCCCGCGGCGATCTTATCGCCTATACCAAGATCCGGGGCGGGCGCTTCTACATAGGGATCATGCGCCCCGATGGCAGCGGCGAGAGGCAGCTTGCCGAAGGGTTTTTAGTCGAGGGACCGACCTGGGCGCCCAACGGCCGCGTCCTCATGTATTTCCGCCAAGAACCGTCAGATGCGAAAGGCAAGGGGGGGCGCTCGCGCCTCTTTTCCATCGACCTGACAGGCGAAAACGAACGGGAAATTGTAACGCCGCTTGATGCCTCCGACCCGGCCTGGTCGCCTCTCAGCCCGTAAAGAATTTGGACGTCGCCTTTGGGGTGGCGTGTTTCCCTTGATTCCTGGGAGAACCCATAATATAGTCGCGAATCCAAGTGGTTATTGACATATTCTGGTGGTGACCTTATTTCGACGTTGGTTGAGCGGTGTTGCTGTTCCAGGAATAATTTGAAATAGCGTCGGCCGATCGCCTCGCTGTCCTTATCACGAGAAATACTCCGGCAAAGGAGATACGAAATATGCGTTTAAACATCCTAGCCCTGATCGCGAGCGTCGCCTTGGTCGCCGCGTGCGAAACCGCTCCGGAAGAAAGCGCCGCCGCCAGCGGTGCCGGCGCGGTGAAACCTGGCGCGGTGAAACCTGTGGTGCATAACTGGGGAACGTATAGTAAGCCCGGCGCCGCACCCATGAAAGCGGGCCCGGCCGCAGGTAGCCAAGAGGACTTGGTGGCCAATGTAGGCGACCGTGTCTTTTTTGCATTGGACAAATACAACCTGGCACCGGACGCCCGCGCCACGCTGGCTAAGCAGGCTGCTTGGCTGAAGCGGTATTCATCCGTGACCGTGCGCGTTGAGGGGCATGCCGACGAACGGGGCACCCGCGAATACAACTTGGCGCTCGGAGAACGTCGGGCCAATTCAGTCAAGGATTACCTGATAACCTTGGGAATCGGCGCGGGCCGCGTCACGACTATCTCATACGGCAAGGAACGGCCGGTGGCCTTGGGGTCGAACGAGCAGGCCTGGGGGCAGAACCGACGCGGCGTGACCACGGTAACTGGCGGCTCGCCGGGCAGCTAATTCCGACTGACCTCGGATCGAACAATGCAGGGCGCTTGTCTTTCTCCCTCCGACGGGGGATGGGCAGGCGCCCTAATTTTGCCTAAAATGTGGTTCAGGATGACGCCCGTGGTAAAACGGTTGCGGGCATTCCATGACATTTGACGGTCCGATGACAGGGCAAGACGGTGCAATCATGATTTCGGCGAGAGCCAGTCGCTCCGGGGGTGCCCTCAGGGCACTATCGGTACTCGCGCTGATCGTTTTTCTCGGCGCTGCTCAAGCCGCTGCCCAGAATGTCGATCTGCGCCAGCTTCTCGACCGCATCGACCGGCTTGAAAGAGATATCCGCACCCTCAACGTACAACTGGCCCGGGGCGGAAATGCGCCTCTGCCGGCGCCTGGTGTCGGTGGGGCCGTGGAACCATCGGGCGGATCCGCCGTGGCGCGCATCGACGCGCGTCTGGGTGCCTTCGATGAGGAATTGCGCGACTTGACCGGCTTGGCAGAAACCTTGTCCCATCGCATTGATCAGGTCGATGATCGGTTGAATAAATTGGTCGGAGATGTGGATTTTCGCCTGGGGGCTTTGGAAAAGGCGGCGGCGGCTCAGGCGGCGCAGCCCACCACCCCGGGCGCGCCTTTGGTTTCCCGGGCTCCGTCCACGTCCCCCGTCCAGACGATACGGCCCGATTCCGGCCAGGGTTTTGCAACGGCACCACAATCCTTGGGGACGATTCCCCAATCCGATCTCGATCGCCTTGCTGTACCGCCGGGCACCGAGGCACCGCCTGCTCCGGCTACCGTCGAGGCCGCCACCATCCCCGCCTTGCCCAAGGGTACGCCTAAAGAACAGTACGACTTCGCCATCAAATTGTTGTTCGAGCAGGAATTCGATCAGGCCGAGACTGTATTGCGAGCCTTCCTCGATGCTCATCCAAACGATGCCTTGGCGTCCAACGCCCAGTACTGGCTGGGAGAGACCTTTTACGTGCGTCAGGACTTCTCGGCCGCCGCCAAAGTCTTCGCCGAGGGCTACAAAAAGTACCAGGACGGCGCCAAGGCGGCGGACAACCTGCTCAAGCTTGCCATGTCACTGGCCAGTTCGGAAAAGCGAGAGGCGGCGTGCTTCACTTTGGCTGAATTGGACAAGGTCTTTCCCGACGCGGAACGCCACATCAAGGACGAGGCCGTGCGCCAACGCCAGCGCAGCGGCTGCCCGTGAGCTTTCGCCGGTCCTCCGAATTGCCGCCGCTCCTTGCTGAGGCCGAATTCTCCCATCTGATGGAGGCCATCGGCCCCTTCGAGACGGCGCCGCGTCTGTGTATCGCCGTCTCCGGGGGACGTGACAGCATGGCCCTCGTCATACTCGCCGACACTTGGGCGCGACGCCTGGGCGGTCAGGTAACGGCGCTGACTGTGGACCACGGACTGAGGCCAAATTCGGCGGCGGACGCGGGCCGGGTCGGCGCCTGGTTACGGGAACGCGGCATCGATCATCACCTGTTGACCTGGCCCGGTACCAAGCCGACGACCGGGATCCAGGCGGCGGCGCGGCGCGCCCGCTATGACCTGATGACGGCGTGGTGCCGGGATGCCGGCATCCTCCATCTCGTGGTCGCCCATCACCAGGACGATCAGGCGGAAACCTATCTCATGCGCCTTGCCCGTGGCAGTGGCGAGGACGGATTGGCGTGTATGGCGGCGGTGGTCGAGACGCCGGACGTACGCTTGTTGCGCCCGCTTCTCGCTGTGCCCCGGTCGCGCCTGACAGCGACCCTTAAGGCGTTGGGGCAGCCCTGGCTCGAAGATCCCTCCAATCACGATCCCGCATTTGCGCGGGTGCGGGTGCGCGCCGATCTTGCCGTTGCCCGAAAGAGTGGACGGCGGTCGGCTGGCTGGGCCGCCGAGGCCGGGCGCCGCGGTCGGCGGCGCATGCTGCGCGAGGCAGCGGTGTCGGCCTTGTTGGCCCGTTGTTGCGTAGTCTATCCGGCTGGCTACGCCGTCATTGACGGAACTCTCGCCACCGCCCCGGTTGAGATTTCGCTCGCCGCCTTGTCCCGTATCGTGCTGTGCATCGGTGGTCGGGATTATGGGCCACGACGCGACCGCTTGCTCCGCCTTCACGGGCGTCTCCTCGACGGGCGCCTGCGGCGGGGGGCGACACTTGGTGGTTGTCGTATTTTGGCGGCAGGCGGAGCGGTGGGGAAATTGTTGGTGTGCCGAGAGACTCGCGATCCGCCCCTGCCGCTCGACGTCCGGCCGGGAACCGAGGTGCTGTGGGATGGGCGTTTCCAAATTGCCGTCCGCTCTGCCGCTCGATTGGAGCGCCTGGGCCGCCACGGCTGGGCGGAAGTCGTCGGCCACCGGCCCGATCTCAGACAAAACCCCGTACCTGCTGCCGTCCGCCCGACCCTGCCGACCGTGGCCGATAAGGCGGGAATTAGGGCCGTTCCCCATATCGGCTACCGGCGCGAAGGAGAGGGCGGGACCGCCGATGAGATTGGACATGTCGCCTTCCATCCCAGGCACTCACTCTCACCCGGAGGATTTTTAGTTGCCTGATCGGGCCAGCTTTTTTCTTGCGTCTCGTTGCCGGCGTACTATTTCTTTAGAAGGAAGGTTGGATCAGGGTCGTGGCTCGATCCATCCGTCCGTTGCGAACGAAAGGATTATCTCGTGAACTTCAGCAGGAACCTGGCGCTCTGGGTGATCATCGCGCTGTTGGTGTTTGCCCTGTTCAACCTGTTTCAGGGCGGGCAGCCACGCGGACCGCAGACGAGCCTGGCCTATTCCGAGTTTCTTAAAAAAGTGGACAGCGGCGAAGTCGAGGAAGTCACCATCAAGGGCAGCACGATCAACGGTATGTATCACGACGACGGTGCCTTCACGACCTATGCCCCCGACGACGCCAACTTGATTCCCAAGCTCAACGAAAAGGGCGTGCGCATCAGGGCACTGCCGGCGGATGACGGTTCGCCGGGTTTGTGGGGCGTCCTTATCTCGTGGTTCCCCATGCTGCTGATCTTGGGCGTTTGGATATTCTTCATGCGCCAGATGCAGTCCGGTGGCGGCAAGGCCATGGGGTTCGGCAAATCCCGCGCCCGATTGCTTACCGAACAGACGGGACGCATTACGTTCGAAGACGTGGCCGGAATCGACGAGGCCAAGCAGGAGTTGGAGGAACTCGTCGAGTTCCTCAAGGATCCACAAAAATTCCAACGTCTGGGTGGCAAGATTCCCAAGGGCTGCTTGTTGGTGGGACCGCCGGGCACCGGTAAGACTCTGCTTGCCCGGGCCATCGCCGGCGAGGCTAACGTGCCGTTCTTTACCATCTCGGGCTCGGACTTCGTTGAGATGTTTGTCGGCGTCGGCGCGTCCCGGGTGCGCGACATGTTCGAACAGGGCAAAAAGAATGCGCCCTGCATCATCTTTATCGACGAGATCGACGCCGTTGGCCGCCATCGTGGTGCCGGACTGGGCGGCGGCAACGATGAGCGCGAGCAGACCCTGAACCAGTTGCTGGTTGAGATGGACGGCTTCGAAACCAACGAAGGCGTCATCTTGATCGCCGCCACCAACCGCCCCGACGTTCTTGACCCGGCGCTTCTGCGTCCAGGCCGTTTCGATCGCCAGGTAGTGGTGCCCAACCCCGATATTCTGGGGCGCGAGCAGATTCTCAAGGTGCATCTGCGCAAGGTCCCCGAGGGGCCGGATGTCAATCCGCGAACCATCGCCCGCGGCACACCGGGTTTCTCGGGCGCCGATCTCGCTAATCTGGTCAACGAGGCCGCGCTTCTGGCGGCCCGCCGGGGCCGGCGGGTGGTGACCATGGTTGAGCTGGAGGCCGCCAAGGACAAAGTCATGATGGGGGCCGAGAGGCGATCCATGGTGATGACCGATGACGAAAAGAAGCTGACCGCCTATCACGAGGCGGGTCACGCCGTCTGCGCGCTAAAGTGTCGGGCTTCCGATCCGATTCACAAGGCAACCATTATTCCGCGTGGCCGGGCGCTCGGCATGGTTTTACGCCTGCCCGAGAACGACCGTATCTCCATGTCGCGTGAGAAGCTGGAGGCCGACCTCATCGTTGCCATGGGTGGACGGGTCGCCGAGGAGCTGACCTTCGGCCACGCCGGGGTGACGACCGGCGCCTCCCAGGACTTCCGGATGGCCACCGACGTGGCGCGGCGCATGGTGACCGAATGGGGGATGAGCGACAAACTTGGACCCCAGACCTACGGCGAGAACGAACAAGAAGTCTTTCTTGGCCACTCGGTGACTCAGCGCAAGAGCGTCTCCGATGCTACCGCCAAGGTTATCGACCAGGAAATCCGCATTATCATCGACACTGCCTATGATAAAGCTCAGGCCATCTTGACTGAGCACAGCGATCAACTGGAATCATTGGCCAAGGGACTACTCGAATACGAAACTTTGAGCGGCGAGGAGATCCAAGCTTTGCTTAGGGGCGAGACCATCGTGCGCCGTGAGCCCGAGGATACCGCTCCGCAAGAAGACGGCCCGCGGTCCTCGGTGCCGACCAGCGGCAAGCCCAAGGGTCGCCCCAAGGGCGGCTTGGAGCCCGAACCTCAACCCGGCGCCTGAGCGCCAACCCGGAAAGCCGGCTACGATGCCAGGGCCTGAAATCCCCGCTTTGCCGCGGGGTTTCCTGCGTAAGGGCGAGGACGCGGCAACAACGGTTTATTTGCGCCCCCTGGGCGCGCCCGACCGTTTCCAACAATGCGAGGTCTTGATCCGCCGGCCGGGCGGCGCGCTCACAGTGCGTTGTGCCAAGGACGATGTCCTTGACTGGGCGCGCACGGAAGGTGAGGCGCTGGCAAACCACATCTCGGTGCTGATCGAGCGGTTGGCGGTGCCCCGCCCGCCGTTCGCCGGTCTTGCCTTGGACCGTCCTCTGATCATGGGCATCATCAACGTCACCCCTGACAGCTTTTCCGACGGCGGCGAGACTCCCGATACCGCCACCGCCGTAGCCCGTGGCCGCGCCATGGCCGTGGCCGGAGCCGACATCTTGGATGTCGGCGGCGAATCGACGCGGCCCGGATCGCGCCCGGTATCGGCGGACGAGGAACTGGCGCGTGTCGTGCCAGTGGTGCGTGCCCTGGCCGGCGCTGGCCACACGGTCACCATCGACAGCCGTCGCGCCCAGGTCATGGAGGCAGCCTTGGACGCCGGCGCCGTCGCGGTCAATGATGTCACCGCCTTGAGCGGCGACGAAAGGTCGCTGACTTTGGTCGCAGATCGCGGGGTGCCGGTGATCCTCATGCACATGCAAGGCGCGCCGCAAACCATGCAAGATGACCCGCACTACGACCACGCCGTGCTCGACATCTACGACGAGTTGGGCCGACGAGTCGAAACCTGCTTGGCCGCTGGCATTTCACGCGCCGCCATCGCCATCGATCCGGGTATCGGCTTTGGTAAGACAGTGGCCCACAATGCTGAGGTTCTGGGCCGGCTGTCGCTTCTTCACGGTCACGGCTGCGCCGTCGCCTTGGGGGTATCGCGCAAGAGCTTCATCGCCGCCCTCGCTCAGGGCGAGCCTGTTAGCGATCGGGTCGCGGGCTCGCTTGCTGCGGCGCTCCACGCCGTTGCCCAAGGCGTCCATATTGTGCGCGTTCACGACGTCGCTGAGACGCGCCAAGCCTTCGACGTGTGGCAGGCGATCGAAGCCCGGGGGTCGCCCGTCGAGTGAAACCGTTTGTAACAATTTTTCACCCCCATCAGCGGCAAACTGGTTTAGGAATTATCCAGCCCAGAATGGACCCGGGCCCCAGCTGGATGCCCAGGGGAATGTCATGACCCGAAAGCTCTTTGGAACCGACGGTATCCGCGGCACTGCCAATGCGGAACCCATGACCGCCGAGACGGCGCTCAGGGTCGGCATGGCCGCGGCACGGCATTTCCTGCGCGGCGATCACCGTCACCGCGCCGTCATCGGCAAGGACACGCGCCTTTCGGGCTACATGATCGAACCGGCTTTGACCGCCGGCTTCGTCTCCATGGGCATGGACGTGATTTTGATCGGTCCCATGCCGACACCGGCGGTGGCCATGTTGACGCGCTCGCTTCGGGCCGATCTTGGCGTCATGATCTCGGCCTCACACAATCCTTACCAAGACAACGGCATCAAGCTCTTCGGGCCCGACGGGCACAAACTTTCCGACGCCGTGGAGCGAGAGATTGAGGCTCATGTCGACAACGGCGTCGCAGCCCATCTCGCACCCCCTGGCCAGTTGGGCCGTGCCATGCGCCTTGATGATGCCCAGGGCCGCTATACCGAATTCGTCAAACAGACATTCCCCAGGGGGCTGACGCTCGAGGGTCTCAAGATCGTCGTCGATTGCGCCAACGGGGCCGCCTATAAAGTGGCGCCCGAGGTATTGTGGGAACTGGGCGCCGAGGTTATTCCCGTCGGCGTGCAGCCCGACGGCTTCAACATCAACAAAGATTGCGGCTCCACCGCCACCGAGACCATGCAGAGCCAAGTGGTCGCCCACGGGGCCGACCTCGGTATCGCCTTCGACGGGGATGCCGACCGGGTCCTTATCGCCGACGAGGGCGGGACGCTGATGGACGGTGATCAGATCATGGGCCTGATCGCAGGCCGGTGGTCGTCCGAGGGTCGGCTTCGGGGCGGCGGCGTGATCGCCACGGTGATGTCCAACTTGGGCTTGGAACGCTACCTGGACGGGATCGGTTTAACACTCGAACGGACCCAGGTCGGTGACCGTTATGTTGTCGAGTCCATGCGCGAAAAGGGTTTCAACTTAGGCGGCGAACAATCGGGACATATAATTCTCAGTGATCACGGCACCACCGGCGACGGCCTTATCGCGGCGTTGCAGGTGCTGGCCGCTCTTGTCGTTTCGGGCGGCCGGGCGAGCGAAACCTGCCGCGTATTCGAGCCATTGCCCCAGCTCCTGCGCAACATCTCTCTCGATGGTGGCCTGGCGCTTGAGGACGAGGCGGTACAGGGCGCCATTTCCGCCGGCACTGAACGCTTGGGTCCAAAGGGGCGGCTATTGGTTCGCGAGTCGGGCACCGAACCCCTTATCCGGGTCATGGCGGAGGGCGAGGACGCGGCGCTGATCAACGCCGTCGTCGATGACATCGCCGCCGTCATCGCCAACGAAGAAGGTTAGGCCGGTGCAGGGGCGGGTTCTCATCGTTGCCGGTTCCGATTCAGGGGGCGGCGCCGGAATCCAGGCCGACATCAAGACCGTCACCGTTCTCGGCGGTTTCGCCATGACGGCGGTCACGGCGCTGACGGCGCAGAACACCGAAGGCGTCTCCGCCATCCACGAAGTGCCGCCGGAATTCGTCGCCCAACAAATGCGCGTGGTTCTGGGCGACATCGGCGCCGATTGCATCAAGCTCGGCATGCTGCACCGGCCCGACGTCATTGAGGCGGTGGCGGCGGTTCTCGATGCAGAGGCCGCCGGCGTGCCGTTGGTTGTCGATCCGGTCATGGTGGCCAAGGGTGGCGCCGCCCTGCTGGCGCCCGAGGCGATGAACAGCCTCAAGGAGCGCATTGTTCCCCGCGCCGCCATCCTTACCCCCAATTTGCCCGAGGCCGAAGCCCTGACCGGCCTCGCCATCGCCGACGTTGACGCCATGAAACGGGCTGGCACCGCTCTGCTTGCCCTCGGCCCAGACGCCGTTTTGCTTAAGGGCGGGCATCTGGAAGGCGAGGTGCTCACCGACCTCCTGTTCGCCGAGGGCGGGGTCCAGGCCTTCGAAGGGCCGCGCATCGCCACCACCAGCACCCACGGCACCGGTTGCACCCTGGCCTCGGCAGTCGCGGCCGGTCTGGCCCAGGGCATGAGGATGATCGACGCCGTCACTCGCGCCCGCGATTACGTGCGCCGAGCCATAGAGACAGCGCCCGGTTTGGGCCACGGCCACGGTCCCTTGAACCATGCCCATCCGGTAACGCCGTTTTCGGTTAAGAAATAGGTTGCTTGCCGTCGGCGTAATTTTTCAAATGCGCGTAAGCAGCCGCGTGATTGGGTACGGCAATTCCCAATTCAGCGCCAAATCGCACCACGGTGCCGCTTAGGTTCTCAACCTCGAGCCGGGCGCCGCGTTCCAGATCCTGAAGTAGGGACGGCTTCATGGTGCTGTCCAAGGTATCCGCGAATGCCAAGTGGGCCTCGACCACCTCTTCGTCCAGGGCAATGCCCTTGGCCCGTGCCACCGCCGTCACCTCTGCCATGGCGGCGGCGAGCCGCCGACGGGTGTCGGCATTGGCGAGAACAGGGCCGAGAGATTGCCGTGCCTGGCCGCAGATGGCGGCTATCGAGGCGAGGAAGGTAAACTTGCGCCATAGCTCTAGGTCGATCGTGGGGCTCAGCACCGCCTCGATGCCGGCCGTCTTGAAGGCCCCGAACAGGGCCTCGGCGCGGGTGCTCGGTTGGCCGCCGAGTTCGCCGAAGACGATGCGCGCCATCTGTCCCGTGTGGCGGATCACGCCTGGTTCTTCGATGGCCGAGAAGATGTAGGACGCGCCACCCATGATGTGCTTGTCGCCCAACCGACTGGCCAAGGTAGCCTCGGCATCGACGCCGTTTTGCAGCGACAGCACGATGGTGTTGTCGCCCATCATCGGCGCGATGGCGGCGGCCGCCGCCTCTGTGTCGTAGAGCTTGACGGTGAACAGAACAACGTCGACCGGACCGACGCACCGGGGATCGTCGGTGGCTTCGATGGGGTGGACGTGGACGTCGCCGAGGGCGCTCTTGATCCCGAGGCCGGTGGTGCGCAGGGCCTCCAGGTGGGCCCCGCGGGCGATGAAGGCGACCTTGGCGCCGGCGCTGGCCAAGCGGGCGCCAAAATAACCGCCGACGCCACCTGTCCCCATGACGGCGAAACTCAAAGCGGTGTCTGGCTGATCGGACATCGGGGGATCATTGCCCGATCAAGGGTACGGGTCAACGGGGCTGAGGTTGACGGCGGCGGTCCGGGCGGCGAAGGTGGCGGCGAAAGGATGGCCCGCGCCATGAAAGCCACGCTCAAGGAAATCGAGAAGGCGGCTGAGATCGTCTATGCCCATATGCCGCCGACGCCCCAGATCAACTGGCCGCTGCTCAGCCGGCGGACGGGCGCCGACGTCTGGGTCAAGCACGAGAACCATACCCCCATCGGTGCCTTCAAGGTGCGGGGCGGTCTCGTCTTGATGGACTGGCTGCGCCGCGCCCATCCGGACGTCGCGGGCGTCATCACGGCGACGCGCGGCAACCACGGCCAGAGCATCGCCTTCGCCGCCAAGCGGTTGGGCGTGACGGCAACCATTGTTGTGCCACACGGGAATAACCCGGAAAAGAACGCCGCCATGAAGGCCTTGGGCGCCGAGCTTGTCGAGCACGGCCGCGACTTCGACGTCGCCAGCGAACATGCCGCCGAGTTGGCCGATGCGCGCGGCCTCTACCGGCTTCCAGCCTTCGATGCGCCACTGGTCAGCGGCGTCGGCACCTATTCGCTCGAGTTCCTGCGCGCTGTCCCCGACCTGCACACGGTCTACGTACCCATCGGCCTGGGGTCAGGCATCTGTGGCATGATATCGGCACGCGACGCACTTGGCCTCAAGACTCGGATCATCGGCGTGGTGGCCGAAGAGGCTGCCGCCTATGCCAAATCGTTCTTGGCTAAAAAGGTCGTGGAGACCGAAAGTGCCGGCACCCTTGCCGATGGCATGGCAGTGCGCGTACCCAACGCAGATTCACTGGCCATCATCGTGGCCGGCGCCGAGGACGTAATGAGCCTTTCCGAAGACGCTATTCTGGACGCCATGGGCCATTTTTTCACCGACACCCACAACCTGGCCGAAGGCGCCGGCGCGGCACCCCTGGCGGCACTTCTTCGTGATCGCCAGGGCATGGCGGGCCGCAAGGTGGGCTTGGTGCTGTCGGGCGGCAACGTGGACAAGACGTTGTTCGCCCGCGTGCTGGAACGCTAAAGTCCCCGATTGGATGAAAGGCAATCCCATGACCGAAGAGATATTTCGCGACGACGCATACGCACAGACTTGCGAGGCCACCATTACCGCCGTCGATGGCGATGGGATTCGCCTCGACCGGACGGTGTTCTACCCCTCAGGCGGCGGTCAGCCGGGCGACACAGGAGTGTTGAAGACCGCCGACGGGCGCAGTGTCACCATTACCGAAACCGTTAAGCATCGCCAATCGGGTGAGCACAACCACGTGCCGGCCGACGGCGCACCGGTCCTCACCTCGGGCGAGACGGTGAGCGCCGAGATCGACTGGCAACGGCGCCATCGCCACATGCGCATGCACACCTGTTTGCATCTTCTGTGCGCCGTGGTGACCGGTGGCGTGACGGGGGGCTCCATCGGCGAGGCCAAGGGGCGGCTCGACTTCGATCTGCCCGACCAGACCTTGGACAAAGAGCACATCACGGCCGAGCTTAATCGTTTGATTGCGGAGGACCATTCCCTCGATACGCGCTGGATCGACGACGCGGAGTTAGCGACCAACCCGGACTTGGTGCGCACCATGTCGGTCAAGCCGCCGAGCGGCGCCGGTCGCGTCAGAGTGATCGACATCCCCGGCGTTGACCTTCAGCCCTGCGGCGGCACCCATGTTCGGGCAACCGGCGAGATTGGCCGCGTACGCGTTGGCAAGATCGAAAATAAGGGACGGCACAACCGGCGCATCAACGTACTGTTCGACGAATGAGCGCCGCTGTTAGGTGACCGCGAAGCGGACGGCCATGACCATTCCTCTTTATCAGATCGACGCTTTCGCCGAAGAGGTGTTTCAGGGCAACCCGGCCGCTGTTTGCCCGTTGCGCGAATGGCTGGTCGACGAGCGAATGCAGGCCATCGCTGCCGAGAACAATCTTTCGGAAACCGCTTTCTTCGTGCCCAGGGCTGAACCCGGCGATTACGATCTGCGCTGGTTTACTCCGGCCGCCGAGGTTGACTTGTGCGGCCACGCGACCTTGGCCAGCGCCTATCTTATCTTAAGCAGACTGGCTCCCGAACTTGATGCGGTCCGTTTCTCGACCCTGAGCGGGATCCTTGAGGTGAGCCGCGACGGCGACCGGCTAGCCATGGACTTCCCGGCCCGTCCGTCCGGTGCCTACGACCCCGCGCCCGGTCTTATAGAGGCGCTGGGGGCTGAGCCCGAGGCGATGGAGGCCAGTCGGCGAGACGTCATGGCCGTCTATGGCGACGAAGCTACGGTACTGGGTTTGGCACCTGACATCTGGGCACTGGCAGGCATCGATCGCCAAGGCATCATCGTAACGGCGCCGGGCGACGCCTGCGACTTCGTGTCACGGTTTTTCGCCCCGGCGCTTGGCGTTGATGAGGACCCGGTCACGGGTTCAGCCCACAGCACGTTGATCCCTTATTGGGCAAAGCGTTTGGGCAAGACGGAGCTTCACGCCCGTCAGGTCTCGACGCGCGGCGGCGAACTTATCTGCCGCGCCATGGGCGAACGGGTGGGCATCGCCGGTCGGGCGCGGCTTTATATGGAGGAGACCATCGCTTTATGAAAGGCGAGGGCATTACCGTTACCCATGCCGAAACGGCCGCGGACCTGGAACACGTGCGGACTTTGTTCGTCGAATATCAGCAATGGCTAGATGTCGATCTGTGCTTCCAGGGCTTCGATGAGGAATTGCTGAGCCTGCCTGGCGCCTACGCACCACCCAGGGGCAGGCTGCTGCTGGCCCGCGAGGGCGTGGCGGTGGCTGGTACCGTCGGCATGTGGCCCCTGGGCGCTGACTTGTGCGAGATGAAGCGACTTTTTGTTCGTCCGCCATGGCGCGGTAGTGGCCTCGGTCGCCGACTGGCGTGTGCCATCGTGGAAGAGGCCAAGGCCGTCGGCTACGCCCATATGCGCCTGGATTCCCTTGAGCGTCTTGTCGCGGCTCGGACGCTTTACGAATCCATGGGCTTCGCCCGCATTCCCGCCTATTACGATAATCCTTTAGACGACGTCCTTTTCATGCAGCTCGACCTGACCAGCGCGGCTTGACTGGCCGCGGCGCCTAAAGGCATCCATAATCCAGAATTCGTGCTATCATTCCATGGGCTTGTAGATCAAAGAGCGGCAACGGCTTTGCCAAAAACGGTTAATGAAATGTTAGCAAGTTCAGGCATAATGCTGTTTAAGCCTGCTTTGGATCACTGTTCCCGGCGGTGGAGTCCGTCGCGGGCGAGACGTTAGGAAATAGACGGGTGAAAAGCCAGACATCAAGGTTCTTGGCTGTGGCGCTGCTGGTCGGTGGACTTGCCGGTTGCGGCGGCATGTCGGATGGCAGCCTGATCGACATGGAATTTTGGGATGCCAGTCCGTTGTTCTTCGACAACGATCAGGCCGAACTTGGCCTGGCCGAATTGGCCAAGGGGAACTACGGCACGGCCGAGCTTCACTTCAAGAAGGCCGTCAGAAGGAATGCCAAGGACGTGGACGCGCTCTTGGGGCTTGGCGTTCTCTATCAGAACACCGGCCAGTTGACCAAGGCACGCGAAATGTACGAGGCCATCCTGGCCATCCGGCCAGAGCGCGACATAAAGATGTCCGTGTGGACTCACCTTTCACCCGAGCCGATCATCGATATCGCCAGTGTCAACTTGGCGCTTTTGGAAAGCGGCGGTGTTCCGGGCAGTATGACAAAGGGGGCGGCCGGTGAGGCCGCGGTCAAGCCCGCCGGATTAACTCCGCCGCCCGCAACGGCCCCGGCCGGATCGGCCTTGACCGGGCGCATAGCCCCAGCCCAGACAGGGATGCCGCAAGGCGACTCAATGGCCCTGTCCGGGCTGTCGGGCGCCGCTGATAATGTCGTCTCGCGCTTCAACACCTTGACCGTGCTTCGTGACCAGGGCCTCATTACCCCGGACGAGTTCAGAACCCGGCGAAGGGCCAGCATCGGCGCGTTGCTGCCGCTCTCCTCGCCCCCGCCGGCGACGGGATTGGACCGGCCGGTACCGGGGACGGAGCAGATAGCAGGGCGCCTCAGGGCCATCGGCCGAGCCCTTGAAATGCGTGCCGTTTCGGTAAGCTAGCATGCCGCCGAACGCACCATGATTCTTGATGCCTTGATGCCGGCAGCGCCGGTATCCGTTGTCAATCCGGGTCGGCCGCCGCAGGGTCTGTTAGAAGCCGCCGACGCCGTGCGCCGGCTGGAACAGTTGAAGGGCCAGGGCTTTATCACCGCCGACGAGTACAGCAAGGAACGCAAAGCGATCGAATTGGCTATGCAACCCCCGGCCTTACCCGCGCCCAAGGCGGCAGCCAGCGTGCCCGGTAAGGCGAGCGAGGCAAAGCCGACGGGACCGCAACCGGCCGTCCATTTGACCTCGTACCGTTCCCAAAAGGCGGCCGATCGCGGTTGGACACAGTTACGACGCGCTCACCGCTCCCTTTTGGAAGGACTCAAACCCGAGGTCGCCAAGGTGGACCTTGCCCGCAAGGGGACCTGGTATCGGCTAATGGCGGGACCGGTTAAGAGTAGTCAAGCGGCAAGCGAACTGTGCCGCAAGCTCAAGCGCCGGCGTCAGTTCTGCGAGCCCAGCTTCATGGGCACCATTTGATTTACTCGTCGGTTTGAACCACGCCCTTGGCGACCAGGTCGTCAATCTGATCGGGGCTGTAATCCAAGACCTCCTCTAAGATCTTGCGCGTGTGCTGTCCCATGTTTGGAGCCGGCTCGGCCGGCAACGTCGGGGCTGCGGAGAGGTGCGGCGGCGTGCGGGCGAAACGGAAGGTGCCGACTTCGGGGTCGGTGACGGGCATGAGCATGCCGCGCGCCTCGACCTGGGGGTCGGCAAAGACATCCTCGGCGGTGTTGACTGGCCCCGTGGGCACCCCGCCGGCATTGAGCTTGTCGACCGCCTCGTCGCGGCCCATTGAGGCTAGCCAATCCTCAATGATGGGCTGCAAGAAGGCAACGTTTTTAGCCCGCATCGTACCGTTGCTGGTGCGTTCGTCCTCTATCAGGTCGGCGCGGTCCATGATCTCGCAAAGTCGCTTCCAAATAATATTGTCGGGGACGTTGAGAGCGATGTAACCATCGCGGGTCTGGAAGGCGCCGCGCGGGCACAAGTTGACGGGGATGCCGCGGCTCGGCGATTCGCCGGTCGCTCCATAAAGCGCGACCATGGTCTCGTTCAAGGACAGCATGTTGTCGAGCATGGCGGAATCGACGATCTGGCCTTGACCCGTGCGTTCGCGCATGAAGAGGGCTTGCATAATGCCGAAAGCGGTGACCATGCCGGAGTAAATGTCGGCCATGCCGTAGATCGTCCATGACGGCGGTTTGTCGGCGAAGCCGACCAAATTCATCATCCCGCTCATCGCCTCGACAACGATGTCAAAGGCCGGCCGATCGCTACAGGGTCCCCGATGGCCTTCGAGGCGACCGAATCCCGAGATCAACGCCCAGACAAGGCGGGGATTGTCAGCCTTGACCGTGTCGTATCCGAGGCCCAGCTTTTCCAGTGCACCGGGACGGATGTTCTCGACGACCACGTCGGAGACACCCATCAGGTGGCGCAAGACGGTCTGTCCCTCGGGCTTGCGAAGGTCGAGCGCTAGGCTTTGCTTGTTACGGTTGTAGCCCATGAATCCGGCCGCCTTCTTGATGCCGTCCTTCTCGACAAAGGGCGGCATGGCGCGGCGCGGGTCGCCCGGGCCGGGGCGTTCGATCTTGATGACCTCGGCGCCGGCGTCGGCAAGCAGCATCGTGCAGTAGGGTCCGGCGATGTACTGTTCCAGGCCGATGATGCGAACACCGGAAAGCGGTCGATCCATGGGTATTATTCCTCCTTTACGCCGGCCGTCGGCCGCTTACTCGCCAAGCCATTCGACCACCGTTGAAACGCCCATGCCGACACCGACGCAAAGGGTCGCCAGGCCATAGAAGGGGCGCTTTTCCTGGGGCGCGCGGCGTTTCATCTCGTGCAGCAACGTCACCAGAATGCGGGCGCCCGAACACCCCGTTGGGTGGCCAAGTGCGATCGCGCCGCCGTTGACGTTGGTATTTTCGTCGCGCAGCCCCAGGCGCCGTATGCAGCCGATGGCCTGCGCCGCGAAAGCCTCATTGATCTCGATAAGTCCAATGTCGTCGATGGCAAGGCCAAGGCGTTTGAGAAGTTTTTCGGTCGCCGGGACCGGACCAAAGCCCATGACCCCGGGATCCACGCCCGCCGCGGCGGAACCGACCCAGCGTGCCATGGGTTTGAGACCCTGCTTGGCGGCTTTCTCGGCGCTCATCAGCAAAAGGGCGGCGGCGCCGTCGTTAATGCCGCTCGAGTTGCCCGCCGTCACTGTGCCACCCTTGCGGAAGGCGGGCCTGAGTTTCGCCAGATCGTCAATTGTCGTCGCCAGTTCGTAGCGGCCGTCTTCGACGCGGTAGCGAGGGTGCTCGTCGATCTCGACAACGATGGGTTCGCCTTTACGCCGGGGCACTTCGATGGGAACGATTTCATCGGCGAACAGGCCCTGGTCGATGGCGGATATGGCTCGGCGGTGGCTTTCCAGCGCCAGGGCGTCTTGTTCCTCGCGGCTGATCTGCATCTCGTCGGCGATATTCTCGGCCGTCTCGCCCAGGCTGATGATGGGATAGGCGGCATCCATGCGGGGGTTGGGATAGCGCCATCCGACCGTGGTATCGAACATCTTTGGGTCGCCGAAGGCGGGCACCCGCTCCGGCTTCGGCATGCTCCACGGCGCCCGGCTCATGGACTCGACGCCACTGCCGATGAACACGTCGCCTTCGCCTGCGATAATCGCCTTGGCGGCCTGATTGACGGCTTCGAGGGCTGAAGCACAGTTTCTGTTCACCGTGACCCCCGCCACTTCGACCGGGAAACCGGCCAGGAGCAATGACATTCGGGCGACGTCCCGGTTATCCTCTCCGGCCTGGTTGCCACAGCCGGCGTAGACGTCGTCGAGCAGTGCCGCGTCAACGCCGATCCGTTCCATCAAGGCTCGGTAAACGTCAGCTAGAAGATCGTCGGGACGCACGCTGGACAGGCCGCCCCCGAACTTGCCGATGGGACTGCGCACACCATCGACGATGACAACATTCTTCACGCGTATATCTCCTCTTGGCGAAGCGGGCCTTTGGCGCCCCTATGATTAGCGAATTCGTTGAACGGGCTGGATCGGTGCCGGTACGGCGGAACCCGCCTGGGGAGGGGCCTTGGGCAGGCCGCGCGGCGAAACGGTGACGGTGACCTCGGAGCCGCGAATGGTTCGTTCTTGGATTTGGATCGTCGCCACCCGGTTTTGGCGGGTGTAGGTGAGGACGCTTGTGGCGGAGCGCAGGGAAGTGACCTCTTGCCAGCCGTAGCCGGGCAAGTGTTCTTGGTAGAAGTCGAACATTTCGTTGGCGCCAAAGGAGGTGTTGATCGCGAGGCGTCCAAACCAAGCATCGCCGCTGCCGACGATCATGGTGCGCTCCATATCCAAGTCGACCTTGGTTGGCAGTGGCATGTCAGGGAAGCTGGTGAAGGCGGCCTGGATTTCCGTGCTTCCCGCCACATCCTTGGCAGGCGGCGCGATACCGATTCTTTGGGAGCAGGCGGCGAGGGCCATGCAGGCTGCCAGAACGAACTTTGGACCCACCCGGATCGCTACGCTAACAGCCATATTCTTCCTCCGTTTTGAGGCGGTGGTCCCGGCCAGGGGCTGGGCGGAACCGGTCCACCAATCTATATCATCTTGATGGCTTTGGGCCAACCGTCGAGGTATGCGGTTCCCGGTATTGTCTTTGTTGGTAACGGTGAGAATAATTGGTTGTTCGCTAACCTCATATTTCGGTTGACATGAGGGGGGTTGGTGCGTACAAGCACGGCTCCAAAAGGGCGCGGATTTCCGCGCTCAAGTGTTCTTTGACATTGTTGATAGAGGAAGGGATGCGCAGGCGGCGGCTTTGTCCGTGGTGACGGAGCTGTTGTATCAGCGCATCCGTTCAAGGAAACTTGAACGTTTGTGCATAGGACGGCTCTTGTTTTCCTCAGGCTTTGTCCGGCGGTTCACACCGGCGGGCGCAGTCGAGGAAGTCAACTTGAGAGTTTGATCCTGGCTCAGAACGAACGCTGGCGGCATGCTTAACACATGCAAGTCGAACGAGAAAGCTCTTCGGAGTGAGTAGAGTGGCGCACGGGTGAGTAATGCATGGGAACATACCCTTTGGTTGGGGATAACTACTGGAAACGGTTGC
>PVBE011191989.1_pt1 | contig 36848 bp, 29 predicted proteins | sample 1631181 | NCBI WGS metagenome assembly PVBE01 (sample SAMN08397723, study PRJNA350692) | Marine metagenome, whole genome shotgun sequencing project. | isolation source: water | place: Pacific Ocean | collected 2012-04
CACGGCCCTGGCCGAAGGCGGCGGCGGCGGCGGGGCGGGCCACGTGTCCGGCGGGGCGTCGGGGCAAGGCTCGAACAAGGCTCCGGGAGGCCTGGGCGGCGGCATGTACATCACCACCGCCAAGATGCTGGGCGGCTCGGGCGGCGGCGGCGGCGGCGGCGCCTGCGCCGGCATCGACAGGTCGTCCGGCGGCTCGGGCGGTGACGGTGGCGGCGCGGTGGAGCTCCACAGCACCGGCGGCGACATCATCGTCAGCGGGCTGATCACCGCCTCGGGCGGCGCCGGCGGCCACGGCGACACCTGCAGCGGCAGCAACGCCAGAGGCGGCGGCGGCGGCGGCGGCTCGGGCGGCACGGTGCTGCTGCGGGCCAAGGGCAAGGTCACCCTCGGCGGCTCGACCCCGGTGACGGCCACCGGCGGCGCGGGCGGCAACACCACCAATAAAAAGGGCGGCAAGGCCTCGGTCGGCCGAATCCAGATCAAGGCTGACGGCGCCATCACCGGGGCTGCCAACACCAAGCCCGCGGCCACCACCGGCAAGTACTGAGCGGGGCCCCCGAGCCACGACTGGCCCATCCCGATGTGCGTGGTATAACCACATCGGAGCTACCCCTTGGCCCGCAAAAAGATCCAGGATCTGGTCGGCACGACCCTGGGCAACTACAAGATCATCCGCTGCCTCGGCAAGGGCGGCATGGGTACGGTCTACCTCGGCGAGCATCCGACCATCCGCAGCAAGGTGGCGATCAAGGTGCTGCTGCCGCGCTTCGTGGCCGACGAGGAGGTGACTCAGCGCTTTCTGGACGAGGCGCTGGCGGTCAACAGCATCGGCCACCCCGGCATCGTCCGCATCCACGACTGCGACGACCACGACGACATCGGCGTCTATTTGATCATGGAGTTTCTGGACGGCAAGTCGCTGCAGCAGGTGCTGGACACCGAGCACGAGCTGTCGACGGCGGCGGCGGCGGTGGTGATCATGCAGGCGGCCTCGGCCCTCAACGCCTGCCACAAGGCCGGCATCATCCACCGCGATCTGAAGCCGGACAACATCTACCTCGTGCCCGATCCCGACATGCCGGCCAACGTGCGGATCAAGCTGCTCGACTTCGGCATCGCCAAGCTGATGGCCGACAACGAGGAGACCGGCGGGCGTACCAGCACCGGCGCCGTGTTCGGCACCCCGCTGTACATGTCCCCCGAGCAGTGCCTCGACACCAAGAACGTGGACCGCCGCAGCGACATCTTTCTCTCTGGGCGTCATCGCCTACGAGCTGCTGGCCAAGGTGCTGCCCTATCGGGCCGACTCCCTGGGCAAGCTGGTGCTGCGGCACCAGAACGACACGCCCAAGCGGCTGCGCGCCATCGACCCCGACATCCCCGAGGCGGTGGCCGAGGTCATCGCCAGGGCCCTGGCCAAGGAGGTCGACGACCGCTACCAGTCCATGGCCGAGCTGCGTGAGGAGCTGCTGGCCGCCACCAAGGGCATGACGCCGGAGCCCCTGGACCAGGTGGTGGCGTCCGACGGGGAGAAGGAGCTGGCCACGGAGCTGACCATGCCCGCCACCGGCGACCAGATCGTGGCCACGGCGGAGACCATGGCGGCGGAGGAGACCGGCCCACCGCCCCTCGACGAGGACGCGGCGCAGGGCGACGACGAAGAAGAGGACGTCTCTCAGCTGGAGACGGTGCACCGCGCCTCCAACACCACCCTGTCGGCCTCCAGCGGAGAGACCGCCCGCCACTCCGTGGTGACCGAGGTCGACGCCGGTGGCAAGGGCAAGCTGCTGGGCGGTATCGCCGCGGCGGCCCTGGTGCTCATCGGCCTGGCGGCCTACTTCGGCATGGACAGCGGGCCGGCCCGGGATCCATCGCCGCCGACGGCCCCGGCCGCCGCGTCCCGCGCCCCGCGCCCCGCGCCGCCGGCCCCCAAACCGGGCGGCGCCGCGGAGGCCGCCGACGGCCCGGGCCCAGGCTCCAGCGGCCAGGCAGGCGGCCGCCCCGCAGCCAGCCACGGAGACCGTCACCATCACCCTGGAGCTGACCCCGGCCGGCGCCGTCGCCACCCTGGACGGCTCACCGGTCAAGGGCACCAAGATCAAGCTCCCCCTGGCAAACCAGCGGCACACCCTGAAGGTGAGCCACGCCGGCTACCAGGCCGAGCAGCGCCAGTTCGTGGCCAGCAATGATCAGACGCTCATCGTGGCCCTGCGCGAGACCGCGAAACGTACGGCGCGCAAGCCGCGCGCCAGGGCGCTGACCAAAAAGAAGAGCAAGCCGACTCCGGCGCCGGCAGCGAAACCAGTAAAAGCTGCCCCGCCAGCTGCCCCCAGGGTCGAGCCGAAGAAGAAAAAGCCCCGGGCGCCGATCTTCGACAACCTGTAGAGGCTACTGCCCGGGCGGCTTGTGGTCCCACCAGTTCTGCCGCTCGGTCACGGGCAGCTGGTTCGAGCCGCAGTGAATCTCGCCGTCGTCAGCGTGATACTCGTACCACTCGTCGACGAAGTGGGCCGTGACGCCGATCTTCTTCAGCTGCTCTTTCATCTCCTTTTGGAACAGGTCCTCGCCGCCCCAGATCGGCCCGTGGGGTTTGGGCACGATGCAGACGCAGCCGCTGCTGGACGATTTTTTGGCGTCCGCGGGCTTGTTGAGCTGCACCAGGTTGACCATGTCGGCGGTGAGCGCGCGCCCCTGCTTGTGGTTGTAGAGTATCGGCACGTCGATGACGTCGCTGTCCTTGATCCCCAGCTCGGCCAGCAGCGAGGCGCGGATCTTGTCCAGCTTGATCTGGCGGTGCAGGTTGTTGATCAGCTCCGAGGTCTCCACCTGCGACAGGTCGCGCCCGAAGCGCTGGCCCATCTTGGTCACCAGCGCCTGCCGCATGCTGACGTCGTCGGGGGCGTGCGGGGCGGCCTGGGTCGGATCCGGCAGCGAGGCCTCGATCTCGGGCAGCGCCTCCCACATCGCCTTGCAGCGCTTGAGGAACCCCTCGGGGTGCGCAAAGCGGCTGGCGGAGAAGCGCTTGAGCAGGTCGTCGTGGGCCCTGGCCATCCAGTCCCGCGCCTTGTCCTCGTCGGGCGCCCAGGCATCGTGGCGGCCGGTCAGGGTGGGCATCAGATAGAGCAGACTGACGGTCCTCGCCCGCCGGCTCTGCTCATGCTCGTCGGCCTCGGGGCCGTCGTCCGCCTGGTAGGCCTTGGCGAGCCGGCGGATGGTGTCGGTGATCAGGATCTTGACCATCTGCTGTTGGTCCGTGCTCCAGCTCGTTTGGGCCGTGGCCTCGATGGCGACCCAGCGATCGTGTTTGAAGTTCTTTTTTTCAATTTCCTGCTGGATCAGGGCCTTTATGTTGGCGTCGCGGGCCTGGTCCAGGGCCTGCTTGTCCTCCGGCTTGTGAGCCACAGCCGCCACCTTGAGGAACGGATCGTCCAGCAGGAACTTGTCCACCCAGCGCTGGACGCACCGGCCGGAGAGGAAGCGGTGGAACAGCAACATGCCGTTGCCCCTGGACAGCTCGGGCCCGGAAAAGGCCTCGTCCGAATAGTCGATGATGACGCTCCCATCGGCCGCGACGCTGTTCATCGGATCGCCGATGGACCTCTTGTGCTCCTCGTCGAAGCTTGACCGCCAGGTGTTGATCGTCTTGTGGTACTCGCCGCTGCGCTCGGCCTTGATCCGTATCAGCGGCACCCGCTTTAGCTCCAGGTCAGTGAGGATCTCGTAGGCCTTGCGGGGGCTGGCCAGCAGCACCTTGAACCCGCTGCCCTTGACGTTGGGCACGAAGGAGATGATCTCGTCGGAGTGCCCCACCTCCAGCCAGAGGGTGTCCACGTACAGCGGTTTCTGCACCTCCTGGGCCTCGAGAAATGGTTTCCAGGGCTCGAAGACGCCGTGCTGTTCGTTGTATGCGCCGCTGCCGTTGTCGCCGCAGATGATGCGGCCCCAGGGGTAGCCCTTGACCGGCGGGCTGACCATGGTGTTGCCGCCGGTCATCAGGTCGGTTTTGCCGGTCTGGCCCAGCTCCATGTAGGCCACCTTGTTGGCCGCCCGGCCCAGCTCCTGCTGCTGCGGCACCTTGTACTGGGTGGTGGAGTTGTTGCCCCGCAGCAACACCGGGTAGTGGTTGTCGTCGCCCGGGCCGGTCTGGGCGCCGAAGCGCATGGCGTCGCGCAGGTACCGTGATTTGCCGGAGAGGTTGCCGGAGTAGGGCTTGAGCACCTCGCCGGCGATGCCCTGCACCTCGCCGAGCAGCCCGTCGTTGGAGATCGGCAGGCCGTTGACAATGAACCCCTTGGAGGCCGCGAACTTGAGGATGTACAGCTCCTTGGTGCCGTCGAGATCGCTGGTCATGATCCAGGGCGCGATGCGCACCACCGCTGTCTGCTGGTGCGCCGCGCTGCCGCCCCCCGTGGGGTCGTGGCTGAAGGTCAGCTTGACCTCGGCCGGCCAACCCTCCTGTGCAAACTCGGTGGCCTCGAGCCAGACCTTGAACGAGCCGTCATCGGCCCGCTGGATGGCGCCGGCCTTCAGATCCGGGCCGCCGTCCAGCGGCAGCTCGGCGTCGCCGATCCTGGGACCGACGAACATGCGCAGGTGCTTGTTCGGCTCGAGCTCCAGCTTGCAGGTCCACTGGTCGCCCGGGTCCTTTTGGGGCCCAGCGGAAGGCGACCTCGGTGCGCTCGACCACGGTGTCGCCCATCTCGTAGTCGTCGCGCTTGTTGACCAGCAGCACCGCCCCCTTGCCCGCCTTGCCCCAGGTCCAGTGGGCGTTGTCGGCCGGCTTGCCGTCCACCTTGCCGTCCCGGTCCACGTCGAGGTACATCTTGAGCACCGGCATCGGCGCGCACTGGGCGTTGGCCGTCAGCAGCGCCGCCGCCTCGGCCTGCTGAGCGATCTGGTTGACCCGGGGGGTCTTGGAGCCGGGGTAGGTGGCGGTGATGGTGAAGCCCTCGGTCCCGGAAAGATCCGCGATGACGAAGGTCACCACCGCGCGGTCGTCGGCGGTGGCCTTGGCGCTGGCCCCCGAGGTCAGCTTCAGCTCCAGCTCGGCGCCCGGCACCGTCTTTGTCAGGCCGTCGGTGTAGGCGGTGACGGTGACGCGGCACCCGGTGGGGCACTCGGTGGTGACCTTGCCGGCGCTGTCGGGGTGTCCCGGGGTTGCGGTGATACTCGGCATCAGCGTGCTCCTCTGTCGTCCGGCCGCGGGGCGTCGATGGCCTCGAGCTTGTCGGCCGGCGTGCGCTGCGGGTCGTTTAGCGCCTCCAGGGCCCAGGCGGTCTCGGCGGTGTGGCCGAAGTCGGCCCCCCGCTGGCCCAGACAGAGCACGAAGCGGTGCACGTCATCCAGCTCGAACAGGCCGTGGTCCAGGGCTCGCTCGCGGCCAGCCTCGATAAACGATTGCAGCGCCTCGCCGGGCTGCTGCTGAAGGGCCGGGCAGCGGCGGCGCAGGTCCAGCTCGAGCTCCAGGTCCAGGCGGCGGCGCTTGGCGCGCGAGAGGGCGTCCAGCTGTTTGTCGGTGAGCTGCCCGATGCGCGGGGCGCCGACGCCCTGGGGGTGGTGATCAAGGGCTCCTTCGGCCTGGACGGGGCGCCGCTTTCGCCCGATCAGCAGGCGCCCGTGGAGCCGGCCGATCGCTACACCGGCGAGCCCGGCCGCTCCAGCCTGGCTGCCGCGGGCGAGGTGCACCCATGCCGGCCCGCCACCGACGTGCTGCTGGTCGGCAGGGCCCACGCCCCGGGCGGCGAGCCGGTGACGGAGCTGGCGCTGAGCCTGCGCGTGGGGCCCATCAAGCGCACCCTGCGGGTGGTGGGCGACCGCTGCTGGCAGAAGAGCGGCGGCGGCCTGGAGCCCTCGGCGCCGGCGCCGTTTTTCGCCATGCCCCTGGTCTGGGAGCGGGCCTTCGGTGGCCCCGAGGTGGCCGAAAACCCCGTGGGCCTGGGGGCTGCGAATGGTCGCACTGACGACGAGCTCGCCGGCGCGCCGCTGCCCAACCTGGAGCGCCCCGAGGCGCCGTTGGTCTCGCCCGGCGATCCCCCCATGCCAGCCTGCACCGGGCCCGTGGCCCCGGGCTGGGCCCCGCGCGCCGCCCTGGGCGGCACCTACGACGAGGCCTGGCGGCGGCAGCGGGCGCCGTATTTGCCCGAGGACTTCGACCCCCGCTTCCTCAACGTGGCGCCCGCCGAGCAGGTGGCCCCCGGCTATCTGCGAGGCGGCGAGGCGGTGGCGCTCAGCGGCGCCTCGCCGGCGGGTGAGCTGGCGCTGACCCTGCCCACGGTGACGCCCCGGGTGGAGGTGGAGCTGGCGGGCCGCGCCGAGGCGCCCGACGTGCACCTGGAGGCGGTGCTGCTCGAACCCGACCTCGGGCGGCTGTGTTTGCTCTGGCGGGCCACGGTGCCCTGCGACGGCGAGGTCTCGCGCATCCGGTCCATCGTCGTGCAGGGAGGGCGCTGATGGCTGGCCCGGTCTCTATTTACGGCGTCGGCCTGGCCACGGCGGCGGGCCTGACCGCCCCGGCCACGGCGGCTGCGGTCGCCGCCGGCATCAACCGCTACCAGCAGAGCCTGCAGATCAAGAGCGACGGCCAGCCGGCCGTTTTGGCCCTGGCGCCCGACGAGGCCCTGCCGCCGCCGGCGGAGCCCACCGCCAAGCTTCCGCCACGCCACGCCCGCGCCGTGCGATTGGCCGGCTACGCCCTGGCCGAGGCGGTGGAGGCCGCCGCGTCGGCGGGGCCGCTGCCGTTGATGCTGGGGGCGCCGGCAGGGGCCGACGCCGAGGCGCTGCTCGAGGCGCTGTCGACCCAGGCCTCGGTGACGCTGGACGACACCAGCCGCGTCTTCGAGGGCCACCGCTGCGCCGGGCTGGAGGCGCTGGCCGCGTCCCTGGCGCTGCTGGAGCAGGGCGCGCCGCGGGTGCTGCTGGGTGGGCTGGACAGCCCCCTGGACGCTGCGCTGCTGGCGGACCTCGACAGCCAGGGGCGCCTGCTGGGCGAGGGTGTACAGGACGGCTTCGCCCCCGGAGAGGCCGCCGCCTTTTTGCTGCTCGGCGCCGCCGCAAAGGGCGACGAGATCGCCCTCTGGCCGCCGGCGCTGGCTGACGAGCCCGGCCGGGCCGGCGGCGACCCGCCCAACCTGGGACAGGGACTCACCGCGGCCGTGGCCGGCGCCCTGGAGCAGGGCCAGCGCTCCGCCGCCAGCGTCACCTGCAGCCTCAACGGCGAGCGCGGCCCGGCCCGGGAGTGGGCGGCGGCCATGCTGCGCAACGGGCAGGAGCTGACCGACCCGCTGCAGCTGGAGCACCCGGCAGACTGCATCGGCGACGTGGGCGCGGCCGCGGCGCCGGCGCTGCTGGCCCTGGCCGCCCTCGGCCTGCAGCAGGGGAGCCTGGCCGATCCCTGCGTGCTATGGTGTTCCGACGACGGCCCCCGGCGCGGCGCGATGCTGGTCGGGCGGCCGGCCCAGGAGCCCGACGATGCCTAGCACCAAGCTGGTCAACTCCCGCCCCGTGGTGCACAAGCTCAGCGGAGACGTGCACACCGTCTTCCCCGACGTCTGCAAGACCCCCTCGCCCAGCGGCCCCGTGCCGCTGCCCTATCCCAACGTCGGGCTGTCGCTGATGACCACCGGCGGGCCGAAGAAGGTCAAGGTCGAGGGGCAGATGCCCATGGTCAAGGGCGCCAAGTACAGCACCACCAGCGGCGACGAGGCCGGCTCCACCGGCGGCGTGGTCAGCGGCAAGATCAAGGGCGAGGCCGAGTTCACCCTCTACTCCTTCGACGTCAAGTTCGAGGGCAAAAACGCCTGCCGCACCGGCGACATGATGACCCACAACGCCAAGAACGCGGCGGGCTGAGAAAGCTATTAGCTTTTAGCTTTTAGCTGTTAGCCAGGGGCGAGGCGGGGGACAAGCCCCCGCCCCACGACGATTTCAAAGTATCCAGCCGTCCACGTCGAGCCACGTCTGGCCGCCACCGCTGACCTGGAGCTCCCCGAGGGCGAGGATGGAGCCCACCTTGCCCAGGCTGTGGTCCACCTCGAAGAAGACGCCGGAGAGGCTCACGTCGCCGGTGACCAGGCGCGGCTCGTGGTGCAGCCCGCGCACGGTGATCCAGAGGGCAGCGCGCACCCGGGCGCCGAAGCGGCGCTCAGCGGGAGGAGACTTTATGGTGTCACTCATGGCCTGGATGTCCTCGGCTTCAGCGGTTCGCCTCGTCCTGGCGCCGGGCGGCGTCCAGCAGCAGGCTGGTGGTGCTCACGCCGAGCACGTCCTCGCCCTCCACCGGCTGGAAGACCACCTCGAAGTCCCCCTGCTCCCGGTCCAGCAGCTCATCGAGCACCTCCCGCGGATCGCCGCCGCCTGGGGACTTGACGTCGACGATGTCGCCGTCTCGCACCATCAGGGTCGCCCGGGCGTCGGGGTCCCCGACCAACAGGTGGCAGGAGCGCCGCTCGATCTCCAAAAAGGAGAGCAGGCTGGCCAGGCCGACCTGGCCCAGCATGCCGCGCATGTGTCGCGGCGCCGTGGCCTGGCGCGCGTCCTCGGACGGGATGGCCACCTCCTCCAGCATCTGCTCCATGGCCTGGTCCAGGGAGGCCTCCAGGTCGTCGGCGTCCCCCAGCAAGGCGTCGGTGGCCGAGAAGCGCACCTGGATCGAAAAGCGCGGCGTGCCGTCACCGTAGGTCGAGCGCCGGCAGGCCACCACCTCGCCCTCCATGCCGATGACGGTGTGGGACGTCGGCGAGGTGACCTCCACGTGCATCGGCTCGCCAGGCTTCGCCGCCCAGTCGGTCTCCAGCGAGACCCCGTCCAGGGTGAGGATGTGCACCAGCGCGTCGCGCATGCGCCGCGGCGGCGTGCCCGCCCGGGCCGCCATGCCGAGGTTCACCTCCAGGGACTCGTGGCGGGTGTAGACCGCGCGGATGAACGCCTCGAGGGCCTCGCGCTGGTCCGCGCTGCGGGGCAGGAAGCCGAAGGCCAGGCCGGTGACGAGCTCTCCCTGGTACAGGTCGTCGCAGCGGGAGACCCGCACCAGGTGGCCCATGACCTCCACCTCGGCCGCGCGATCCTCGGTGGCCATGGTGAGCTTGACGATGGATCCCACCGGCCCCGGGCTGACGTCCAGGTTGACGAACACCCCAGAGACGCTGATGTCCCCCTCCACCAGGCGAGGCTCGTCCAACACGTCGTCCATGGCGATCCAGAGGTTGGTCTGGATTCGGGCGCCGCAGCGCCGCTGGCTGATCTCTTCCACGGGGAGCATTGTATAGCAAAATACCCCGAAGGCAGAGTTATCACGCCCCCATGAAGCCGAGCGAGAGCGCACCTTTGATCTTTGCCGCCGTGGGCGACGTGCACGGTCGCCACCGGGAGATGGTGGCGCTGGTGCAGGCCCGCGGCGTCGCCCCGGCCTTCGTGCTGCAGGCGGGCGACTTCGAGTGCCACCGCCACGACGAGGACCTGGCCTCCATGGCCGCGCCGCAAAAGTACCGGCTGTTGGGCGACTTCCACCGCTTCCACGACAAAGAGCTGCGCTACCCCTGGCCGGTCTACTTCGTCGGCGGCAACCACGAGTGCTACGGCTGGCTTGACCGCCACCCGCAGGGCTTCTCCCCCGCCCCCGGCTGCCACTACCTGGGGCGGGTGGGCTACCGCCGGATCCAGGGCCTGGGCCTGCTCGGGCTCTCCGGCGTCTACGACGGCGAGGCGCTGGAGCGGCCGCGCCCCGGGCCAAACGAGCTGGCGGGCCGCTCCAACAAGGCGCTGGTCGGCTTCACCGACGCCGAGGTGGAGGCCGCTGTCGAGGCCGAGGGCGTGGACGTGCTGCTGCTGCACGAGTGGCCGGAGGGCGTGGCGACGATGACTCCCTGCGCCTGCACCACCACCCGCGCATTCGCCGCCGCGGCGCGGGCAACCCCTGGGCCTGGGAGCTTTTGCAGCACCACCGCCCGGCCCTGGTGCTCTGCGGCCACGCCCACCTGCCCTACCGGCGCAAGCTGGAATGGGAGGACGGCCGCCGCACCCTGGTCTGCTGCCTCGGCGCGGTCAAGGACGGCCCGGGCGCAGTGGCTCTGCTATGCTTGGACGGCCACACAGATGGTTGCACCGTGGAGGAGATCCCGCCATGACCGACACCGCTGAGCCCGGGGCCCCCGAGCGCCTGCTCGACCTCATCTGCCTGCTGGCCCAGGTGCCGTCGTTCTCCTCCTTCGAGGAGCGGATTCACCCCCACGTGCTCGCCGCGGCGGCGCAGATCCGGGGCGTGGAGGCCGAGGTGGTGGACGTGCGCAACCTGCTGCTGCGCGTGCCCGGCGACGAGGCCCGCCGGCCCGTGGCCCTGACGGCCCACCTGGACAAGGTCAATCACTTCGATCGGCACCACAACGATCCTCTGGTCGTGGAGCGCACGGAGCACAAGCTGCGCGGCCTGCTGGACGACGCCGTGGGCGTGGGGATCTGCCTCTACCTCGGCCTGGTGGCGGCCAGCCAGTCCTTCCCGCCGCTGCTGATCTTGCTCTCGGAGCTGGAGGAGGGCACCGGCCTGCGGGAGCACCCCTGGTTGCTGCGCGGCGCGGGCCATGACCTGAAACACGGGGCGGGGGCCCGGCGCCTGAGCCGGCGGCTGGTCGACACCGGCGACGTGCCCTCCGCGGTGATCACCGTCGATCTGTCCCCGCGGCTGGAGGGGGCGCCGGGGGTGTGTCTCTACACCGATCACTGGGAGCACACCAGGGTCGAGCCCTCGGACGCCTTGCGGGAGCGCACCGAGGCCGTCGCCGCGGCCTTGCTCGCCCTGGACCCGGAGCTGGTCCGCACCAACGGCACCAATGACTACATGACCTACGGCCGGCTGCTCAACAGCCTCACCGACGAGGCGGATCGCCCCGTGGTCAGCGTGGCCCTGGAGCCGTCCATCGGGCCCTACCACGTACCCGATGAGGAGGTGTTCACAGCCGACCTGGGCCGGGTGGTGGACATCCTCGTCAGATTCCTCAACACTGGTGGTTAGCAAGTTAGCTGTTAGCAAGTTAGCTGTTAGCTATTAGCTGTTAGCTGTTAGCTGTTAGCCGGAGGTGCGGATGAGCGCAGCGAGATGGAGTGCCGCGGGGTTAGCCCTGGCGGCCCTGCTCATGGGGGCCTGCTCTGATGACGAAGAGAAGCCCGACGCGGGGGGCGACGGGCCGGTGGTGGCGGACGCGGGGGGCGATGGACAGGTGGCGTCGGACAGCGCCCCGCCCACCCCCGACGCGCCCGCGCCGGCCGCCTGCAAGGCCGGCTCCCGCGGCGGCGCCAAGGGGTCCACCGACAAGCTGTCCACCGCCGGCGGCGTGCTGTTCAACGTTCGCGCGCCGGCGGGCTACGACCCGACGAAGGGGCACCCGCTGCTTGTGGTCTACGCCGCGGCCGGCGGCACCAGGGACACCATGGAGCAGTTCACCAAGCTGACCCCGCCGGCCACCAAGGCGGGGTACATCATCGCCTACGTGGACCACGTCAGCCCGGTCAACGCCGGCAGGGTCACCGACATCGCCGCCGTGCCCGATCAGATCGCCAAAACCTGGTGCGTGGACCGGCGGCGGGTGTATCTGACCGGCCACTCCGACGGGGGCAGCGTGATCTACGTCATGCTGGCGCGCAAGGCCATGCCCTTGAAGCCCGCCGCCATCGCCCCCAGCGCGGCGGGGCTGTCGGCCCAGGCGCTGGCCACGGTGAAGTGCTTGTCGCCGGCCATCCCGGCCATGGTGATCCACAGCAAAAACGACGGGCTGTTCAAGGGCTACGGACCCCAGGCCCGGGACTGGTGGGTCAAGTGCAACGGCTGCGGCGCCACCGGCAAGGCCGGGGCCGACGGCTGCCTGGAGTACCCGGGCTGTACCGGCGGCGCCGGGGTGCAGTTTTGCGAGACCTCGGTCGGCCACGGCACCTGGGTCGCCGGGCTCAACGCCTCAATACTGACCTTCTTTTCCCGCTTCGCGCGAAAGCAGTGACCCCATGACACGCCGACTGTTGCTCACGTCGTTGCTGCTCTCCATGGCCCTGGCCTGCTCCGAAAACGACCTGCCGCCCAACCGCCCCGACGGGCCCCTGCCCGACGCGCCCGCGCCGGATCTGTCCGACGCCGCGCTGCCGGATCTGTCGCCGGACAGCGGCGCGGGCGACAACGTCTGCAAGCCTCTGGGCAAGCCCACGGGCACCATCGTCAAGGTCACGCCGGCCGAGTCCAAGAAGCTGCCGGCCATGGTGCGCAACGCGGCGCCGGGCACCACGTTTTTGCTGGAGGACGGCACCTACACCTTCACCGGCGGCTACAAGGAACGCGGCCTCTTCTTTGGCAAGTCGAACACCACCCTGCGCTCGGCCTCGGGGGTGCGCTCCAGGGTGATCATCGACGGCGAGTACAAGTCGGGGGAGCTGATCTACATCTACGCCAGCGACGTGACCATCGCCGACGTGACCATCAAGGGCAGCAGGTACCACGCGATCCACGTGGTGCCGGAGAAGGGGGACATCAAGAACACGCGGCTGCACAACCTGCACATCCTCGACAGCCGCCAGCAGCTGGTGAAGGTCAACCCCTACAAGGGCAAGTACGCCGACTTCGGCAGCCTGGACTGCTCGGTGCTGGAGCAGACCGCGGCCGGGCGCAAGCACCTGGACCAGACCACGGCCACCGGCTGCTACACCGGCGGCATCGACGCCCACGGGGCCTGGGGCTGGAAGGTGCGGCGCAACACCTTCAAGGGGATCTTCTGCAACAACAACAAGCTGGCCGAGCACGCCGTGCACTTCTGGTCCTGCTCGCGGGGCACGCTGGTGGAGCGCAACATGATCATCGACTGCGGCCGGGGCATCGGCTTCGGCATGAAATCGTCGGGCACCAACCGCAAGTACCCCGACAACCCCTACCCCAAGATCACCGGCTACATGGGGCACATCGACGGCATCATCCGCAACAACGTGATCCACGGCACCTACCTCACGGCCAAGGCCTACGACACCGGCATCGAGGTCTCCCAAAACCCCGGCGTTCAGGTGCTGCACAACACCGTCGTCACCAAGTCGCTCTACTCCTCCATCGACTACCGCTGGCCCAACACCAGCGCCGTGATCCGCAACAACATCGTGCGCCGCATCACCAAGCGCAACGGCGCCTCGGGCACCGTGGACCACAACCTGATCAAGGCCTCGGCCAACCTCTTCGTCAGCCTGCCCAACATCAACTACCGCCTCAAGGCCTCGGCCGCCGACGCCATCGACAAGGGGGTGGAGGTGGGCACGGCCGGGGGCCTGGACCTGGACGGCAAGGCCCACGCCAAGGGCCCGCCCGACCTGGGCGCCTACGAGTACGGCAAGTGAGGGTGTTCAGCGACGGAGGACGCCGGTGGAGCCGATGAAACGAGCCCGCGCGATCATGGCGTCGCTGGTCCTGGTGGTCGCGCTGCCATCCGCCGCCGAGGCCACGAAGAGGAAGCCGATCATCGTGGTGTTCACGGTGACCGCCAAGGGGGTGAAGCTGACGCCGGGGGTGCTGGACCGTTTGAGCGACTACCTGGCCACCGCCGTGTCGGCCACGGGCCGCTTCCAGGTGGTGCCGCGCGCGCAACTCAAAAAGCGGCTCGTGCGCCAGAAGACGGCCTCGTACCGGCGATGCTACGACCAGTCCCCCACCGCGCAGTACGTGTACCAGGGGGCCGGGGCGGTCTTTTTCGGCGTCGGCGTGCGGGCCAACCTCCCCGCGGGCGAGGCCTACAGCGACGCGGGTCAGAGCTACTATCCGGGCCAGGTCATGCTCTCTCTGGCCGTGGGCTTCACTTCCTCGGTTCGCTGACAGCACCATGAGGCTGACTCTGTGCACGCTGTGTTGGGCGCTGCTGGTGTTGAGCGGGTGCGACGAGGGCTCGCCTGCGGTCGACAGCGCCCCGGCCGACAGCGCCCCGGCCGACAGCGCCGCGGCCGACCTCGCATCGCCCGACCTCGCCCTGACCGACCTCGCCCCGCCCGACAGCATCCCGGCCGACCTCGCCTCGCCCGACAGCATCCCGGCCGACAGCATCCCGGCCGACCTCGCATCGCCCGACCTCGCCTCGCCTGACCTCGGCGCCCCCGACAGCGGCGTGCCCCCCATCTCCTCGCCGCCGCCGCGGGTGGCCGCGCGGGACTACGCCTACTGGTACTGGCCGGGCAACCACCGGCCCACGGAGACCTGGCCCAAGGTGGAGCACGAGCAGCACTTCCTCACCGGCTGCTACGGCATGGCCTTCAACCAGGCCACCGGTCAGCTGACCCACCTCGGCCCGCTGGCCTCGGTCGCAGGCTACGTGGCGGCGCGCCTGACGCCCAACGCCGTGGTCAACAAGCTGCCCGCCGCGGCCCTGCGCTTCGAGGCGGGCGCCAAGGGCGTGGTCGCCACCACGTTTTTGGGGCACAAGGACTACACCGTGGACCGCACCCGCATGGTGGACGGCGGGCGCTTCATGAACCGGCTGGTGATCCCCACGGTGCGCTACGCCGCGGACAAGGGGCTGACCGGCGAGGTGCAGATCGCGTCCATGCCCCGCCACGTGGTCTGGACCCACACCGTCAAGGGCAGCTCGGCCAACGCCAAGGTAGCCCGCGTCTCCCTGGGCGGCGCGGCGCTGAGCGGCTACAAGACGGTGACGTGGCTGGCGCCCGGGCGCGCGCTGCGCCTGGCCAACGGCGCCGGCGCGGGCTGGGTCTTCGTGGTGGCCGACGACAAGGAGCACGCTCTGTCGCTGGACGCCAAGGGCGCGGTGGTGGCCCAGCGCGCGGTGAAGACGGCGCCCGCCGCCGGGGTGGCCGTGTCGCTGCTCATGGCGCCGTCCCAGGCCCTGAGCGCCGAGGAGCTGGCGCTCTACCTCAACCCGGCCAAGCAGGTGCAGGCCAGCTACACGCTGCTGGATCTTTTTGGCAAGCCGGTGGGCAAGGCGGCGGCGGTGCCCTGGGACCCGACCCTCGGCGCGTTCCGCGTGACCCTGCGGCCGATATACGACACCGGCGCGCCCAAGGCGGCCAACTACGCCCAGGCCAAGTTCCACAACTGGTACGGGCGCCATCGGCTGGAGCTGAAGCGGGCCAGCGCCAAGCCGGTCTCGGTGCCCCTGGCGCTCCACGGCCCGCACAAGATCTCCTGGTACATCACGGGCGGCATGCCGCTGTGGCGCGACGTCAAGGGCAACCCCCTGGGGATCGGGCTGCAGATCTCCAAGAACTGGCACGGCCAGACCTGGTACCACCTCTACAGCCAGCCGACGCTGGCGGCCAAGGGGACCACCGCGCTGGAGCTGACCGTGGCCTCGTCGCGCTGGGGGAAAATCCACGCCGCCTCCCACGCGCAGCTCAGCCTCGTGGGCTGGAACAACGCCGGCGGCCACTGGGACGAGTCGGCCCTCGGCGCCTTCGGCGAGAGCGTGACCTACGACCCGGATATGACCCTCCGCCGGGCCATGGTCGACGACGTGCGGCCCTTCCTCGTGCAGTCCAAGACCAAGTGGTCCTGGACCGGCAACGTGGGCGGCGCCGATTTCTTGCGCTACCGCACGGCGGCCAAGTCGTACTGGCAGCGGCGGCTGGCGCGGGTCCGCAGCGTCTACCGCGCCGTGGGGCCTAACCTCACCGACGTGGCCTACACCGGCGTGTCCACCGACGGCGCCATCCTCGGCGACGTCCGCACGCAGCTGGTCGGCACCGACGACGTGGTGCGCGTCTACTTCCACCTCGACTACACGTTCCTCGAGGACGTCGACTATCACACGCTGGCCTTCTTCCAGGTGGCCGCGGACAACTACGCCGACAACGGCTTCTCGCGCTACGCCTACGGCGACGCCGCGGGCAAGCACTTCGAGGGCAAGCTGGTGGATCACAAGTCCAAGGGCTACGCCTCGGACGCCCACCGCGGCATCGCGGTCGCGGGCAAGGCCCCCTGGGTGCTGCTCTTCGACAACAAGAAGACCGGTGGCAACCTGCCCGAGCACTACGCCAACGTCGGCTTCGTGGTCCGCCGCTACGAGCTGAAGGTCGGCGGCAAGACCCTGACCACGCCGAGCCTCAACATCAGCCGCACCAACAACGGCCAGTCACAGATGGCCTTTCAGCTCGGCGTGCCCCACCAAAAGGGCGCGGCCTGGTGCGGCGCCCCCTGCAAGGGCAAACAGCGCTTCATCCCCAAGGGCAGCCGGCTGCAGGCCACCGTGGAGTACCTGGTGCTGCCCGCGGACAAGACCCGCTACTACGGCAACAGCGCCTACCTCAAGGCGACCCCCGCGGCGCACTTCGCCAGCCACCAGCTCATGCGCAGGATGGCGGCGGACAACCGCCTGCAGGTCCAGGCCACCGTCGGCACCCTCCAGCGGGCGCAGCCGGTGGAGGTGCTCGCGGCCCCCGGGATCGTGGCCGCCGACCTCACCGTCGAGGGCGGCCTCGGCTACACCCCGCTGACCGTCCGCGGCCTCTCGCGGCACGACGGCTGGTGGCTGCAGCGCCGGGTCGGCGGGGCCTGGGTCAAGGTGGACCAGGCCGTCCACGGCGCCGACTACTGGCAGGCCGGCTTCGACCCGCAGACCTCCAGTTGGTCGCTGACCTTCAGCGTCGCCAACAACGGCAAGCAGCGCTACCGCCTCCTGTTCACCGGCAAGTGACCGGGGCCGGAGCGCTACCAGCCAGAGCTCTGGCGGGCTACGGGCACTGCTTGGCGCCGGCGGCGGACAAGGCGTTGTACGCCTTCTGGGCCACCGGGTGCTTGGAGAACAGCTCCCGTACCACCTGCTTGTGCAGACAGTTCAGCAGCCCGATGCCGAGGAACCCCTGCTCGAGGACCAGGTAGTTGTGCGTGGCAGTCAGCCCCTTTTTGCCCGACGACTGGCAGTAGGAGCTGCGCAGGCCGTAGCGGTAGGTCTTCAGGCTGTAGGGGGCGAACGGTTCGTCCAGCTTGGCCGCGAGCATCGACTTCACCAGCGTCTTTACCTCGGCGGGCAGCAGGTCCAGGCCCATGATCGCGGCGTGGGGCACCACCTCGGCGTCCACCATGCACCGCTGCTTTTTGCAGCTGACGTAGTCGCCGCCCTCGGGCTCGCGAGCGTTGCTCCAGCCCCAGAACGGTAGCTTGCGCGTCTGGCCATAGCAGCGCTGGGCCAGCATCAGGTTGCGCGCGGACTGGACCAGGCTCAGGGCAGACACCGGGATCCGGTCCCCGCGGGCGAACATCAGCAGGTCCAGCATGAGGAAGAGCCCCCCGTCCTGCATGCCGGGGATCGGGGAGCTGCCGTTGCCATAGTGGCCGGTGTCGTACCACGCCAGCTTCTTGCAGCAGGTCGGCGCGGCGCTGCCGGTGCAGGGGAAGTACGCGCTCTGCTGGTCCCGATTGCAGAAGACCCCGACCTTGCTGCCCAGGCTCTTGTTGGTCTTCCACCAGCTCACCGGCACGGCGCCAGTGCCAAGCGCGGTGATGATTGGCAAGGTGGCGTCGTTGGACATGCGCTCGTTGACCCAGGTGGTGATCAGCCCCTTGGCCCGGTCCACACCGCCGAAGAACTGCCAGTACGAAAACCCGGCGGGCTTTTGGTAGAAGTGCGAAAACTTCATCGCCTTCCTCAGCGCCTCTGCCTTCTTGGTCAGGGAGTGGCCCGCGCCATAGCGGGCCTCCACCACCATCAGCGCCGCGTAGAGCTTGCCCAGGTCGGTCAGGCTCAGCACCTTGTCCCGCGGGGACGGGTAGAGGCTCACCGGGCTGGCCCAGTTCTGAGGCCAGCCGTTGGTCTTCCACGGGACCCCGCCGGCCTGACCGGTCCAGCCGGGCATCAGCGCCAGCGCGGAAAGCACCTTGTCGATGAGCGCCTTCTTGCGCGTCGTGGGGGTCACCTGGTCCGACGCGGCCATGAAGGTCAGGAACAGCGCGTGGGAGGCCACCCCGGCCTGGGGCTCGTGGCAAGCAAGGTCGAGCCACTTCTTTCCCGCGGGGCAGGTGACCGTGTTGGTCTGCAGCACCGCCGGGATGCTGCTCGGCAGGCTAGTGGGGCAGAAGCCGTGAAAGCTGAAGGCGTCCAGCACGAAAGACGCCTTGCTGCCGGCCAGGGCCTTGCTGGTGCCGAAGACCAGCTTGTTGACCTTCTTCAGGTCGGCCTTGGGGAAGATGGTGGCCACAGTGTAGCAGGCCTGCACCCACTTACCGCTGGTGCCGGGCAGCTTGAACACCTCCTCCTTGGGAGAGGCACCGTGGTTCAGCTTGACCTCGGTCACGCCGGCGCCGCTGGTGCGATACCGAACGTAAAGCACCGGATATCTGCTGATGTCCAGATCCCGATCGAGGATGACGCCGGCGAAGGTCTCGGCTGCCGAGAAGGAGAAGTCCATGGACAGCGCCGCGCCCATGAACCCCTTGCTCAGCCCGGTGAGGTCGTCGGTGATCTTCACCTTCACCGCCGTGGTCTTGGGTGGAAAGATCACCGGCTTGACGTGAGGGATCTGAGGGAACACGGGGAAGAGCTCGGCGTGGCTCAACATGGCCTTCTGGGTGCAGCCCGGTGAGCTGGATCCGGTGACCGAGGGGATGTTGTCCACGGGCGACAGGATGTTGGGCGCGTCCGCCATGTCCTCGAGGAAGGCGCGGGTGTCGTTGAGCAGCTGGGCCAGCTTCGGGTCGGCGGTGGGGCTGCCGCAGGGCGTGGAGCACACCCCGTGCAGACAGACCGTGCGGCCGCCGCAGCCGGCAGCGGCGCACTGGCTGCTGGTGCTGCAGGAGGAGGGGCAGGCCGCGCCGTCCGGCGCCGCGTCGGGGGCCGCGTCAGGGGCAGCCAGGTCAGGCGCGGCGTCGGGCGCAGCCACGTCCGGCGTGGCGTCGGCCAGCGTCCGGTCCGGGGTCAGGTCGGCGGCGCCGCTGTCCCAGTCGAAGTCGTCGAAGGGCTGGCAGCCGCATAGCGCGGCCAGCAGGCAGAGGCAGGAAAGCAGGGTCTTCATGGTCACTCCTGTCACAGGCGCAGCGAGACGCCGGCGTTGAACCCACCGATGAACGGTGAGTGGATCCCGTCACGCGTCTCGTGCACGGCCTGGCCCGCGTGGGCCTGAAGCAAGATGTAAATGTAATCGTGGAGGCGGTAGTCTCCGCCGAGCACCGCTGACCAGCGGAACAGGGCCGAGCTGATGGTCCGGGTCTGTGAACCGAGCGAGCCGCTCTGCCAGCCCCAGCTGAAGCCTGCCTCAAGGCCCATGAGCAGGCTTCAGCGATCCCGCCAGAGGGGCCGGTAGGTCAAGGCGCCGTGGGTCAGCATCTCGTGGTAGTCCACCACCACGCCGTCGTCCCGTTGATAGCCAGCGCCCCCGTAGCCAACGAGCCAGCCCAGCTCCAGCTTGCCCACGCGCCGCATGTAGCCCAGGGTCACGCGGCTGGTCACGCTGGCTTCGGCCAAGAAACCGTTGGCCAGCCCGTACCGCAGGATGATGCGGTTTACGGGAGACGCCTCGAAGGTGGCCTCACGCACGAGGAGCTCAATGTCCGCTGGCTGGTAATTGTCCACCACGGCCTGGTCGTGGGGCAAGGCGAAGAGGTTGGCCAGCAGGGGGCGGATGCTCCCCTTGAAGGTGGTGCCGGGGAGGCCACCCCTGAGCCGGTCCAGGTGGACCACTCTGGAGCCCGTGGGGATTTCCCACTCCCACTTGTCGACCCAGTTGTTACCCACCCTGGCCTGCCAGCGGAGGAGGTAGGTCTTTCTGTTCCTCGGCAACAGGATGCGCAGGTCCTGCCTGGCGCTGTTGTGGAAATCCACCAGCCTGACGAAGTTGACGTCGGTGAGGTAGAAGCGTCCGCGGCCGAAGGGCGCCGCGCCGCGCACCTGCAGCGACCAGCGCTTGCGTCACTGAATGCGCACGAGCGTGGAGTTGTTCTTACGGCTCCAGGGGTCCCTGAGGAACATGGTCGGCCGGAAGTGCCGGTTCGGGATGGCGTTGAAGCTCCGCTGCGCGAAGCTGGCCAGCTCGCGATAGGTGACGTTGCCATCGCCCGACGTGTCGGCGGCGCCCGCCAGACCGGAGAGCAGGGAGTGGCTCAGGACGCCGGCCTGCAGCTCTCTGGATTCGAGGGTGGCGGCGTCCACCGCGCTGGTGGCCGACAGCAGCCCCACGTTGGGCATGTCGGCGTAGACGAAGCGGAAGGCCGCGTGGCCGCCGGTGATGGCCGTGGTGGAGCTCTTCTTCGGGCCGCGGCGGTTGAAGGTGGAGTGAGCCTTGCACGCGTCGATGATCAGGTGCACCCGGTGGAATGTGCTCGCATTCAGCGGATCGAGGATCTCTTTGCGCAGGTCTTCGGCGGTGAGCTGCGCGTCCTCCAGCGCCAGATAGCCACGCCCCTTGGAATCCACATCTCCATGCCCCGTGAAGACGATGAAGAGTTCCACCGGGCTCTGCTTGTCCAGCCGGTTCTCGATATCTCTCTTGATCGCCGTGACCTTCTCGCGCAGTTTCTCCAGCGTTGGCGCCCAGGTCACCTTGGACCCCTGATGCAGCTTGAGAGAGTCGGCGTCCGGTCGTGTCAGCAGGTAGGTCTTGTCTCCAATCTCTTTGAAGTAGCCGTAGAACCTCAGCGCGTCGTCGTCAGCGAACTCGAGGGTGGGGTGCTTCTTGTTCACGCTGCGGTTGACCCCGATGATCAGCGCGAAGGTGGTGGTCCTCTTGCCCGGCCGCGGTGTGAGCCCGGCCAGCACGTCGGCGTCCAGCCGCGAGGGCGTGACGCACCCCACGATGCATGCGATCACCAGAGCGAGCTTCTTCATGGACGCCTCCTAATTTTTAGCCCGATGGAGGCCTGCTCGGCGCCCTCGAGGGGTACCAACGGTGTGCTGCATTTTACGCCCGAGAGCTTCTTCTCCACCTGGCGCACCGACATCCGCTGGTCCAGCATCACGACGAACAGCCTGAGGCAGGTGCTCTTCGGGTTGAGCTGTACTGTGACCTTCTGTTTGACCTCTACCAGCCCCGGTGACGCGCTCACGGCAACGGGTGGTTTTTTTTGATCGAGGTTCCATATGGGTAGGTACCAGGACACGTCGCCTCGTTGATCCACGCCGAAGATCATCACGTATGGTTTGCGGGTAGTGTTCTGATACGCGAAGCGGAGCGACTCGCCGGCCTCGATGGTGGCGCCGTTTTGCAGGGCGTCGTTGGATGACTCGCCGTAGACCCATAGCCTGGCCGCGGAGCCGCCGCCGTCTCCCCCCCTCGGCGTGTACCCGTCCATGCCCTCCACAGGACCGCCGATGAGCGCGGGGAAGAACCATATCAGCAGCGTGATGGCCGCCACCGCGGCAGCCGCGGGCAGGGCCCAGGCGATCCGTGGGCTCCCTTGTTTTTGTCGGGCCTGTTCCAGCCGCGAAAGGATCTGCTCTGCTGCCTCGCGGGGAGGGTGCGCCTCGAGGATTCGTTGGTTCGACGCCTTCAGCTCCTCCAGGCGTGCCCGGGCCTCGGGGTTTTGTTCGATGCGCTCGCGCACCTTCTGCTCGAGCTCCGGAGGGAGCTCTCCGAGGAGGTGCTGTTCGAGCAGCAGGTCTGGCACCGTCATCTTTCGTCCTTCTGTCTGGGAATAGGCGCTGAAGGCGCTTCCATTCTTTTCAGGCTTCGCCTCAGCTTCCTGAGTCGATAGCGGACTGCGCCCTCGGAGAGGCCGAGCTGTTTGCCGATCTCCTCGTTGGTCAGCCCATCCACCAGGTTGTAAACGCCCAGGACTCGTATCTCATCCCAGTGGTCCTTGAAGATACCCTGGAGACTCAGCAACGCCTGCCACCTCGGCTGGATATCCGCCGTGGCGATCTTCATCACGAGGTCGTCGGCTGGGATCTCCAACGAATGCTTGCCGTTTCGAATCATGTTGAGGCAGTGGTTTGTGGTTGTTTTGTAGAAAAAGGAAGACAGCCCCAGATTCTTCAGAACGTGGCGCTTCTCCAACACCTTGACGAAGATGTCGTTCCGGGCCTCAACCGCGAGAGCTTCGTCTCGCAGAATCTTCTTGCTGCAACGAAGGACCATGGGGCCATAGGCCCCATAGAGCGCCTCGATCACGACATTGTCGAGGCGCCCTCGGCTTCGCCAGAGCGCGATTGCATCCTTTCGGGCTTTCTCTTCATTCATCTTTCACCCCTATAGAACACAGTTCGAGCGCAAAATCGTAAAACTAAATTTTGCTACGATTACAAGCGGGTGCGGTGTTTAGCAGAAAGGAGGGAGGAAAAACCGACCTCACTTTCGGCCAAGGAGAACACCCATGCCAGCACCACGCCCTGACTCATTTCGGATTTTTTTTGGTGCCCTGGTCCTGCTCACCGCCCGCGCGCGCCGCTGGTGGTTCGACGTGCAGGACCGCCGCGGCGAGGTGCTGATGTCCTTCAGCTGGTTGGCCGGCCTGGCCGGCCCGCGAAAGGGCACGGTGCGGCTGCAGCGCAGGGTGCGGCTGGTCCCGTACCAGGAGCAGTGGTCGGTGCTGCCGCGGCGCCGCAAGCGCAGGGTGCGCCGCCCCACCACCGCCGCGGTGTCTCGCGCGCTGACCGCACGCATGGCCGCGGCGGACTGCGAGCGCCTCCCCGGCGAGCCCGAGGGGCGCTGGTGCGAGCGGGTGGCCGGGATCCTGGCCGGGGTCCAGGGCGCGCTGCTCTGCTCGCGGGACAGGACCCGCAGCCGGGGCGCCATGACGATCCACGAGGTGACCTACTGGACCGACGTGCCGCCACACCTGGCCCGGTCCGCCGGGGTCGCCGAGCCGGTGCGCCTGGTGCTGGAGATCCCCACCCCGCCCCACGCCGAGCGGTTCCATCAGCGGCTGGCGCAGGCCCTGGAGGAGCTGCCCCACGGCACCTTTATCCGGCGGGCCGGGCGCAAGCGGACCTACCTCATGCGTGACCTGGCCGTGATGGCACGCAAGAAGCTCAACGTCCTGCTCTTTCCGCCGAACCAGCCGCGCCGCTACCAGGTGGACCTGCGCGGGTGGACCGGCGGAGACGACACCGTCTGCCTGCGGTCCCTGGTGCGCCGCTTCTTCCGTCGCCTGGGTCACGCCGACGCCGACGGGGCCTCCATCACACTGGCCGAGGACAGCGTGGCCGAGGCGGTGATGTCGGTGTGGGCCACCGAGGAGGAGCTGATCCGCCAGGCCAAGCGGCGCCTCTGGAGTCGCCTGCGGGACGCCCGCTCGCCGCGCGCGCTCAAGTCCATCGACGGGGAGCTGCCGGCCCTGCTGGTGGAGGCCTACTTCGAGGAGCAGGGGCTGACCCTGGAGCAGGCCGCCCTGGGGGACCAGGCCGAGGTGCCCGCGGCGCTGACGGAGCACATGTGGCTGCGCCTCATCGGCCGCGGCGACGCCGCGCACCCCACGGACACCCTGGGGCGGCTGGCCCACAAGGCGGTGGAGGTGGCCCGCGAGGAGGTCTCCGAGCTGCTAGAGCAGGAGATCGTGGCCCTGGGTCTGACGGGGTCCGCGGCCGCTGGCTTCGCCACCCGCTGGCTGGCGGCCAACGCGGCCCACGTCCGGGGGCTGCTCAACAGCAGCTTTTTGCGCCTGCTTCTGATCCATCAGCTCCGCCAGGTCCTCGGGGCCGGCGGGCCCAACAAAGGAGGAGCGCGATGACCCGAAACACAAAGCTGGCTTCTCTTGACCAGCTGCTCGAACCCAACGACCACGTCCGCGGTCTGGCCGACCTGCTCGACAGCAGGGCCGACGCGCTGCAGCGCAAGACCCTGGCGCGCCGCTTCCCCCCGGACCTGCTCGTGGCAGCGCAGCACCACCGGATCCAGGCCCGCAAGATGCCCGCGCTGGTCGAGCTGGTGCCGACCCCTTCGCTGATCTTCATCGCCACGCTCTACCGGACGCTGAGCTTCCGCGGCGGGGCCCGGGCGGCAGGCCTGTCCACCGGCCGCATGATCGAGGCGGCCAACGCGGGCGACATCCAGGCCGACCTCCGACCTGAGCTGGTGGCCTACGTCAAGGGGGGCCGGCCCTCGCTGCTGAGCCCCCGCCTGACCATGGACCGCCTGCTGGTCCGCCTGCTGAGGAACATGCTCGTGCTGGCGGTGGAGCAGCGCACCACCGGCGAGCCCTCGCCCATCTCCCGCAGGCTGGTCTATGGTATCGAGGACAGCCTCTCACCCGGCAGGCTGACCCGCCTGGTCGCCAGGCCGAGGTCCACGGTGAGGGCCAGCATCAACCAGATCTCCGCTGCTGCGCTGGTGGCTCCCTGCCGTCGGAGCCTGCGTCAGGCGCTGCGTATCCCCCTCACCGCGTCGGTGGGCACCTTGCGGCTGGACCAACTCCAGCAGCTGGCCTTCGCCCTGGGACGCAAGGGTCAGTGCCCCGCCCGGGCTGTGTATATGCAGGCGTACCGCGAAGGCTAGCCTCGCAACTCACCCGCCCAGCAGCTCCTCCACCAGGTGCAGGCGGTCGTTGCCCCAGAACATCTCCTGGCCCACAAAGAGGGTCGGCGCGCCGAAGGCCCCGCGCTCCACGGCCTCCTCGGTGGCGGCCCGCAGGGCGTCCTTGGTCGGCTGGGCGCCGGCGGCCTGCAGCAGGGCGGCCCCGTCCAGGTCGGCGCCGGCGGCCACCTCGCCGATGACCACGGGATCCGACACGTCTCGATCTTCGACCCAGTAGGCACTGTACAGGGCCATGGCCAGGGGCTCCACTGCGGCCTCGTCGGCCAGGGTCGCCGCCACCAGCACCCGCTGGGGTAGCAGCGAGTTGATCGGGAAGCGGGTGGACATTTTGAACGGCACGCCGTAGTGGGCGGCCCAGCGGTGCAGGTCGCCGAGCATCCAGCGGGCCTTGGCCGGCACCCGGGCCGGCATCTCGTTCCCCGTGGCCTTGAACACGCCGCCCAGCAAAAATGGCCGCCAGCGTATGGCCGCTCCGGTGCGCCGGCGCAGGTCGTCCAGCTGGGTGGCCGCCAGGTAGCTGTAGGGGGATCCAACGTCGAAGAAGAACTCCAGCTCACGCTCCATGAGAACCTCCTGGCCCAAGCATGTAGCCCCGGCCCGCCGACGGCAAGCAGTGAAATCTGGCAGTGATATAATGCGCCATGGCTTTGTCACGAAGATACATCCTCGCCGCGGTCCTGGTGCTGGTGGCTGTCTGCTGGGCCCGACCCGGCGCTGCGCAGAACCTGGTAGTCAACGGCAAGACCATCAACCTGGGGGGCATCCGCAAGTACAACACCGTGCAGGTGATCAACGGCGGCCGCATCCGCGTGCCCAAGTATAACGGCAAGGACCGCACCAACACCGGCAACCTGCAGCTCGTGGCCAACAGCATCACCGTGGACGCCACCTCGTCCATCACCGCCGACGGGGCGGGGTACCAGCCGCGGCTCTGCGACGACGGCACCGGCCCCACGTCCACGGCCGGCGGCCGCGGCGGCTGCAGCGTCAAGGACTCCGGCGGCGGCGGCGCTCACATCGGCAAGGGCGGCCGCGGCACCAAGGACTGCTTCGTCTGGGGGCCCAAAAACACCTGCCAGTTCCCCCATGAGTGGGAAGAAAACTGCGGCTACAAGAGCGGCAGCAGCTGCAAGTACAGCCCCGGCTCCTGCTACAACTGGAACGCCCTGCCGTCGGTGGCCGGGGTCGCGTACGAGCACTCGATCTACAAGATCGAGTTCGGCGCCGCGGGCGGCGACAAGGGCTGTTTGGACGGCTACGACTCCAGCTGCAGCGTGGGCGGCGCCGGGGGCGGGCGCGTCGTGTTGGCGGCGGTCAACGGCGGAAAGACCGGCAAGCTGAACATCCAGGGGCGGGTGACGGCCGACGGCCGGCGGGGCTGCGGCAAGGGCAACGACTCGGCCGGCGGCGGCGCCGGGGGCTCGCTGCTGCTGGTGGGCGACACCGTGACCATCGGCGCCAAGGCACGCGTCAGCGCGGCCGGAGGCCTCGGCGGCGACACCCAGGGGCACAAGGACTGCCCGCCCTGCGCCCAGAAGGGTGGCACCTGCGACGACTGCGGCGGGGGCGGCGGCGGCGGCATCATCTCCCTGCTCTCCGGCTCGTCCGCGGCCCTGGCGCACCGGGCCCACTTCAACGTCAACGGCGCGTCGGGCGGCACCTGCAGCATTTGCAAGGGCGAGGCCGGCGGCGCGGCCGGTGAGCTGCAGCTCTCCGGCGTCTACCGCGGCGAGGTCTGCGACGGCTACGACAACGACTTCGACGGCCTGGTGGATGAGGGCCTGGGTAACACGGTCTGCGGCAGCGGCGCCTGCAAGGTGACGGTCAAGGCCTGCAACACCTCGTCCACACCGGCCAACGTCTACCCCAGCGACTGCCTGCCCAAGTCCCTGCCGGTGTGCCAGGCCGCCCTGGCCGACACCCGCAGCCGCTTCATGGTCATCGTCGACACCAGCGGCAGCATGCTCACGGACCTCAACGGCGTGCCCACCTTCGGCGACGGCTCCACCGGGCACCAGGGCCTGGACACCAGCGGCGACGGCGAGACCCACGACAGCCGGCTGTACAAGGCCAAGGCCGCCCTGACCAAGGTCATCTCGGCCTACCCCGAGATCGACTTCGGCCTGGCCCGCTTCTCCCAGGGCGTGGGCACCAAGCTCAACTGCCAGGTGGCCCACTGGATCGAGTGCGCCGGTATCTGCTGCACCTACGACAACCCGAAGAACAACTCCGGCGGCACGCCCCCGGGCGGCGCCTGCTCACTCAAGGCCGGCGCGGCCGGCACGCTCACCGTGCAGGTCAGCTCGCCGGGGGAGGAGTGCATCCACTACACGGGGAGCTGCGGTCCGCCGCGGCGCGGGGCCGACATCCTCGTCGGCTTCGAAAAGCCGATCAACCAAAAATTGATGTGGCTGGACCACAACGAAAAGTCGTTCCGCAAGAGCACCGTCGAGGGCGACCACTGCGACTACAAGGGCGGCGGCGACTGCGAACTGCGCGGCACCGGCCCCACGCCGCTGGACGGCGCCCTGCGCTCGGCCCGCTCGTACCTGGCGCGGACCAAGGCCGCGGACAAGATCTCGTCCTGCCGCAACTACGCCGTGATCCTGCTCACCGACGGCACCGAGACCTGCGGCGGCGATCCGAACAAGGCCGCGGCCGAGCTACTCAAGCTGGGCGTGGAGACCTTCGTCATCGGCTTCTCGGTGCTCTCCACGGAGAAGGCGCGGCTCAACGCCATCGCCAAGGCCGGCTCCACCTCGGGCAAGCGCAACGCCATCTTCGTCGGCAACGAGGCCCAGCTGGCCACCACCCTGGCCCAGATCGTGGCAAGCTCGGTGGTCTTCGAGGCGTGCAACAACAAGGACGACGACTGCGATCTGAAGGTGGACGAGGACTTCCCGCTAAAGGGCAAGGCCTGCACCAACGGCCAGCTCGGCGCCTGCAAAAAGAGCGGCACCTACGTCTGCAAGGGGGACGGCACCGGCGTGTCGTGTAACGCGCCCAAAGTGACGCCGGGCACCGAGGTCTGCAACGGCAAGGACGACGACTGCGACGGGCAGATCGACGAGATCGCCGGCTGCCCGCCCTGCCTGCCGGAGATCTGCAACGGCAAGGACGACGACTGCAACGGCAAGATCGACGACAACGCCCTGTTCACGGGGCTCTCCTGCGGCTCCGCCGTGGGCGAGTGCAAGGCCGGCAAGTGGATCTGCGACAAGGCGACGGCGTCGCTCAAGTGCGCCGGCGGCACCGGGCCGCAAAAGGAGGTCTGCGACAACAAGGACAACAACTGCGACACCATCGTCGACAACTTCAGCCAGCCCTGCTACCCGGCGTCCACGGGCTGCTCGTCCACCTCGGGCCTGTGCAAGGGCACCTGCAAGATCGGCAGCAAGCTCTGCGTCAAGGGCGCCTTCGGGGCGTGCAAGGGCTACCAGGGCCCGTCCGCCGAGGTCTGCAACGGCCTGGACGACGACTGCGACGGCCTGGTGGACGAGCTGGTCAGCTCCACCTGCATCAACTACAACACGTGCAAGACCTACAGCTCCTGCAAGACCTGCCCGTCGGCGCCGGTGGAGATCTGCGACGGCAAGGACAACGACTGCAACGGCAAGATCGACGACAACACGCTCTACGCCGGCACGCCCTGCGGCGCGCCCATCGGTGAGTGCACCAAGGGCACGTGGGTCTGCGACAAGACGGCGGGCAAGCTGGTCTGCAAAGGGGGCAGCGGCCCGAAGCCGGAGATCTGCGACGGCAAGGACAACGACTGCAACGGCGTGGTGGACGACAAGGTCACCGACCTGAAGAAGGTCTGCGGCACCGACGTGGGCCAGTGCGTCAAGGGCACGCCGGCCTGCGTGGCGGGCAAGCAGCAGTGCCTCGGCGGCGTGGGTAAAAAGCTGGAGACCTGCGACTGCAAGGACAACGACTGCAACGGCAAGATCGACGACAACGTCTCCTGCCCGTCGGGGAGCAGCTGCGTCAACTGCCAGTGCCTGGCCAAGTGCAAGAGCGGCGAGTTCCCCTGTCCGGGGGGCTTCGCCTGCAAGGGCGGCTACTGCGTCCCCACCAAGTGCGCCAACGTCAAATGCAAGGACACCGAGCGCTGCGTCGACGGCAAGTGCGTGCCGCGCTGCCAGGGCGTGACCTGCAAGCAGGGGGAAAAGTGCGACGAAAAGACGGGCAAGTGTCTGGACGCCACCTGCTACACCACGGGCTGCCCCAAGGGCGACATCTGCCTCGGCGAAAAGTGCGTGCCCCACCCCTGCCCGCCGGGCAAGTGTCCGCCGACCCAGCTCTGCGCCGACGGCCTCTGCTTCCGCACCTGCCTCGGGGTCAAGTGCCCGCCGGGCCAGAGCTGCTTCCGCGGCCAGTGCAAGGCGACGGACCCCTGTAAGACCAAGGTCTGCCAGTCTTACGAGAAGTGTAAGGTGATCGGCGGCAAGGCGACCTGCGTGGCCGACCCCTGCGGCGCCCTGACCTGCAAGACGGTTGAGATCTGCGTCGACGGCAAGTGCCTGCCCGACCCCTGCCGCACCACCCGCTGCCCGCACAAGTTCTACTGCCAGGTCGACCGCAAGGGCCAGTCGGACTGCATCCCGCGCAAGGACGCCGACTTCGGCGAGACCAAGGCGCTGATGGCCACCGGCGGCGGGGGGTTCTGCGCGGTGGGCGGTGATGGGTCCGGGTGGTGGGTGGTGTTGGTGATGCTGGCGCTGATCAGGCGGAGGGTGAGGGGATGAGGGGGTAAAGGGATGAGGAGAAGTTACATCTTAAAACACAATATGGAGGTTCCAATTGGCCATTCCTGACTATCAGACTCTGATGCTGCCGGTATTGAAGAATCATTGGAGAGGGCGTATCAGAAAGTTCGCGATGACCTCGCTGACGATGTGATTAGAGCGATAAAAGGAAACTCACCGGATTTTTTTGAGCGATTGGTCGTCGATGTGCTTATGACCATACCACGTCAAGAGCCTCGATTCCGATTACTTCGACGATGATTGATATCTTGCATACGTATAAATGATAAGGCGACAAATCAGGATTCAGATGAAACGCATATATCAAGATCCCCTCACCTCCTCACCTCCTCATCTCCTCATCTCGCCCAATAGAGCAATAAGCGCCGTTGCCACCGACGCGTGTAGATACCCCGCAAACCATCAAGCCAAGCTCCCCTCATCTCCTCATCTCCTCATCTCCTCACCAGCTCTGCTAATCCTCCTCCTCCTCACCCTCATCTCTGCCTGCGACAACGACCCCTACCTCCAGGTGACCTACCCCGACGGCGCGCCGGACATGGCGGCCGACGCCGAGCCGCTCAGCGACGCGGCCCCCGACGCCGACGCCTGCGTGCCGGCCTCCGGCGGCGAGGTCTGCGACGGCAAGGACAACGACTGCAACGGCAAGGTGGACGACGTGGACGTCAAGCTGCTGGCGAGCAACCTCAAGCACTGCGGCAAGTGCGACAACGCCTGCAGCTTCCCCTACGCCTTCGCCAAGTGCGAGGCCGGCGCCTGCAAGCTCGGCTCATGCGCGCCCGGCTATCACAACCTCAACGGCAAGGCCCTCGACGGCTGCGAGTACAAGTGCGTGCCGACCAAAAACAAGGTGGAGGTCTGCGACAACATCGACAACGACTGCGACGGCACCATCGACAACGGGGTCAACAAGACGACCGACGCGAAGAACTGTGGCGCCTGCGACAACGTCTGTAACTTCCTCAACGCCACCGGCTCATGCACCGGCGGCAAGTGCGTGATCAGCGCCTGCAACACCGGCTACAAGGACGTGGACGGCTTCTCCGCCACGGGCTGCGAGTACAAGTGCCCGGTCTGGCCGCCGCTGACCACCGACGGCTGCGACGGCAAGGACAGCGACTGCGACGGCAAGGCGGACGAGGACTTTTCGGCCTCGCCCTGCGGCTCGTCGGTGGGCGCCTGCGTCCAGGGCAAGTACACCTGCCTCGCCGGCAGCAAGACCTGCAGCGGCGGCAGCGGTCCGGCCGTGGAGACCTGCAACAACAAGGACGACGACTGCGACGGCACGGTGGACGACGGCTTCGACAAGCAGAACGACCCGCGCTACTGCGGCGGGTGCGCGCCCTGCAAGCTGGCCAACGCGGTGGCCAACTGCAAGGCCGGTGTCTGCGGCATCGCGGTGTGCAAGACCGGCTACGTCGACCTGGACAAAAAGCCGGGCAACGGCTGCGAGTACGGCTGCACCATCACCGGCATCGAGATCTGCGACGGCCTGGACAACGACTGCAACGGCCTGAAGGACGACGGCGTCTCCCTGGCGCTCAAGCTCTGTAAGGACACCGGCCCCTGCAAGGGGGCCAAGACGGTGTGCAAGGGCAAGGCGGGCTGGCAGTGCGTCTACGGCCCTGGCGTCGAGCTGCAGCCCTGCTCCAAGGACGCCGACTGCGGCGGCGGCTACAGCTGCGCGGGCGGGGTCTGCCCCGGGGTGGTGATCACCGACGAGAAGCTGTGCGACGGCAAAGACGGCGACTGCGACGGCTCGGCCGACGACCCGTGGAAGGCGGCGGCCGCGGCCACCCTCGGCGCGGCCTGCGACGCCGACCCGACCAAGAAGGGGGCCTGCAAGCCGGCCGGAATCTACGCCTGCACGACGGCAAAGACCGGCGTGGAGTGCAAGCAGATCACCGCCGGCGGCGCGCCGCAAAACGAGCTGTGCAACGGCGTCGACGACGACTGCGACGGCAAGGTGGACGAGGCCACCGACGACGGCGGCTACAAGGGGGTGACCGACGCGGTGGTCCGCGTGCAGCGCACGGTGGGCGGCAAGTACTACGACTTTTACATCTACGCCCACGAGGCCTCGCGCCCCGACGGCACGACGTCCAAGGCCGGCACCTCGACGGCCAGGGCCTGCTCGCGGGCCGGGGTGCTGCCCTGGTCCCAGGCCACCTACGCCAGCGCGACCGCGGCCTGCAAGGCGGCAGGCAAGCGCCTCTGCACGGGGACCGAGTGGGAGGTGGCCTGCCAGGGCAGCGGCGGCGCGGCCTACCCCTACGGCGCCGGCTACAGCACCACGGCCTGCAACGGCGTGGACCGCAAGGCGGGCAAGCCGCTGACCACCGGCAGCCTGGCCGGCTGCGCGGGCGGGCTCAAGGGGATCTTCGACATGAGCGGCAACCTGCGCGAGTGGACCAGCCACAAGGCGGGCTCCACGGGCGGGTCCAAGCCGAAGAGCATCTACGTCGTGCGGGGCGGCGACTACAACACGCCGGGCCCCGGCCTGGCCTGCACCTTTACCCTCTCCCAGGCCGTGGAGGACGTGGTGCTGCCGTCGGTGGGCTTCCGCTGCTGCTCCAACAACCCGTAGTCCCAATCGGCAATAACCGAAACCCCCGTCGCGCTGCTCAGTTGCGTTGATCACCCCGGGAAATGTAGGGCGCGGGCTTTCAGCTTTCAGCCCCCTTGGCGGCCGCTCGACGCTCTTTGCTGCAGCCTGCCATCGGAGCCCGCGCAGGCGGGGGGATGCCGCAAAGCTCAGCATCGATGATCAGCTACAGGCCGGCGAATGAGCGACCAACAAGCTGACCGCTGACCGCTGACCGCTGACCGCTTGTCACCAAGCCACCGGGGCGCCCAGTAGTCGAAATCGAATCAACCTTTTCGGGGAGCGCGTTAGTCCATCAACCTTCCAACCATTTAACCTTTTAACCTTCCAACCCTGTAGGTGGGCGGCGCCAGCCAGGCCACCAACAGGTACAGCACCAGGGAGGCGGCCGCGGCGAAGGCGGCGTGGCGGTACAGGGCGTGGCCGCCCTGGTGCTCCAGGATCTGGCCGCCCACCAGGTAGCCGGCGGTCATGCCGAGGCCCATGAAGGCCATGGTCACCGATTGCAGGCTGGCCCGCAGGCGCTCAGGCACCCGGGCCTGAATGAAGCGCACCAGGCAGAGGTACCACAGCCCGAAGGACAGCCCGTGCAGGGCCTGGGAGGCCAAAAGCAGCGGGCCGTCGGTGATCACCGACATGGCGCTCCAGCGGGCCACGGCAGCCGCGGCGCACAGCGCCAGCAGCTGGGCCGACCGCACGCGGCCGAGCACGTGGGGCGCCACCAGCATCACCGCGATCTCCACGCTCACGCCGATGGTCCAGGCCTGGCCGACGAAGGGATCGCCGAAGCCCAGGGCCCGGGCGTGCAGGCCGAAGTAGGCGTCGAAGGTGGCGTGCCCGGTGTAGTACACGGCGTTGGCCAGCAAGAACGTCACCATGCCGGGGGTGAGCATCAGGCCCAGGGCCTCGCGCAGCATGCCTTCCTGGCGCTGCAGCGGCCGGCGCTGCATGGGCAGCGTGGCCGCCGCCGAGAGGACGTAGATGCCGAAGGTGGCCCACAGCAGCAGGCCGGGGTTGGCCGAGGCGTGCAGCGAGCCGAGCAGCCAGACGAAGAAGGCGAAGCCCAGCGAGCCCCAGACCCGCACCCGCCCGAAGGAGACGCTGGCGCCGCCCAGGGCGGAGCAGGTCACGGCGTCGGCCAAAGAGATGATGGGCGAGCGGAAGGTGCACAGCAGCCCCACCGCCACGAAGTGTCCCCAGAATCCCCAGCGCGGCAGCAGGAGCAGCGCCGCCAGGCCGCAGGCCACCGAGGCCAGGCGCAGCAGGGGCACCCGGGCCTTGAGCGTGTCGGCCAGGCTGCCCCACAGCGGCGGCACGAAGAGGCCGGACACCGGCAGCAGGGCCATGATCCACGAGATCTGCGAGGCGGTGAGCCCGCGGTCCTCCAGCAGCAGCGGCAGGAAGGGGAAGAAGGCGCCCAGGGCGCCGAAGCTGAAGAAGTAAAACGCCCGCAGGGGCACCAGGGAGGCGGCCAGGTTCACGGACCCAGGCTATCAGGCTTTGTCATTCGGGGCGACCGCTTCATCGTCGGTCAGGCGCGGCCACCCGGGCGGACAGCGGGCCCGCCGTGGTATTGCCCGACAGATCCCGCGCCAGCAGGCGGAAGGTCCAGCGCCCGCCCCAGCCGCCGTGGTCCTCGGTCCAGCGGCGCTGCACCGTGCCGGCCCCGGCGGTGATGTACTGCACCACCTGCCAGGGGTCGCTGGCGGTGCGGCGCCGCTGCAGCACGTGGCGCAGCTCGCCGGCGCGGGTGGTGTCGTCAGCGGCCGCGGCGAACCGCGCGCGCCAGGCCAGCACCGAGCCCTCCTTGGCGTGGCACGGGCTGAGGTACACGGAACCACGCGTCTTCTTGACGGTGACCGAGAGCGTCCCGCTCAGGCGCGGCGGCGAGCGGTCCGCGGGTCCGGCCACGCGCACGGCGGTGAGGGTCTTCCAGGCGCCGGGCTTGCTCCCCGGCGGCAGCCGCTGCAGGCGATGCAGCCCCGGCTTCAGCGATCTGGGCGGGCGGAGTTCGGTGTAGCCGTGCCAGCGGGTCCGGGCCAGGGCCACGGTCTTGCCCGCCGGGTCCAGCAGGCGGAGGCGGGAGCTTCCTGGCGGCAGGGCGCTGCAGCCGGTGGTCAGGGTCAGCACGAAGCGCACGCCGGGCGGCACGGCGGAGCCGTTACGCGGGCCGTGGAGGTAGAGGATCTCTCTGGGTATGCACTGATCCGCCCGGGCCGGGGCGGCGCAGAGCAGCGTCAGGAGTATGGTCAGCGGCAGCCTCATCATTGGTGCTACGTCGTCCCCCGCGCTGTTCTTCCTGGATCATTGCCGCGCACGGACCGGCCGAATACAGTAGAATGACTCCATGCTGATGCGCCTCACAGCGTGGGCCCTGCTGGTGCTGGTCATCGGCTGCGCCGACGAGTTCGAGCCGGCCACCGAGGTGCTGTTCAAGGGACAGCACGGGCTGCTCTCCGGCTTCGCCCACGACACCGGCTACCGGCCGTCGGGCGGCGCCACCCAGGTCAGGGTCAAGGTGCGCACCGCCGGGTTGATCAAGGCCGAGGCCATGGGCCAGGCCGCGTCATCCGACGGCCCGCTCAAGGGCATGCCGGGCACGGGCAAGCTGGCCGTGGACGGCGAGGTCACCCTGGAGCTACGGCTGCGGATCAAGGCCGGCGGCAGCACCTTCGAGGGGCCGCTCAAGTCGGCCAAGCCTCTGCGCGTCGCGGTGAAGGCCGAGGTCCCCTTCGATCCTTTTTTGCTCGGCAACTCGAAGGTCATGACGGTGAAGGTGCCCTGGGGCAAGGTGGCCACCATCCCCATGGAGGGGCAGGTGCAGGGGGCCAAGGGCAACGTGGTGCTGCAGGCCGGCGGCACGATCAACGTTGAGCTTCGCGGGGTCTGCGCCCGGGCGGCCGGGGGCATCGCGGGTTTCTCCGCCAGCACGGTGACCGGCGGCCAGCTCAGCATCTCGGCCGGCGGGCAGATCTTCGTCCAGGGCTCGCCCAGCCACCTGCCCGCCACGGTGATGAAGGTGACCCTGCCCCAGACCAAGGCCATGATGGACCTCGGCAGCCGGCCGGTGAAGACCGGGGTGGCGCCGGGCAAGGGGCCCTGCGCGGTGACGGTGGACGCCGGCGTGGACGCGCCGCCCGGGGAAGCAGGCGCCGACGGCAGCATGGACCAGGCCGCGCCGGACGCCGGTAGCTGCGGCGCCACGGGCGGCGGCCAGGGCACCCTGTGCAAGAAGGCGTCGGACTGCAAGTGCCCGGGCACCTGCCTCAAGATCTTCAAGACGGCGCCCGGCTCATGCTGGACGGCCTGCGATCCGACCAAGACCGACCCCACCACGGGCAAAAACCCCGCCTGCAAGAGCGCCGGCTACGGCGAGGTCTGTCACGGCGGCTGCCTGCCCCTGGGGCCCGTGTCGGGCGCCTTCGAGGTGCCGGTATACACCCACCCCAACGGGCCGACCAAGGTGGCCGAGCTGGGCACCGCCAGCGTGAAGATGGGCTCGGTGACCTTCGGCAGCGGCTGGGGCACCACCATGGAGGCCAGCTCGTCGTTCTCCCACACCCTGGTGCTCTACGGCAGCACCGGTGGCACGGTGGACCAGGACCGGGTGCTGCAGATCCTCTTCCCCCGCACCAGCAAGTACGCCTCCAACCAGACCTACAAGCTGGCCCAGGGCAAACAGATCGAGGTCAGGTACCTGGAGATCACCACCAGCGGCGGCAAGATCACCCGGCGGCGGCTGCGGGGCTTCTCCTGGGACGGCACCCTCAACCTCTACGCCGCGGGGGACGGCAACAAGGCCCCGGCCAAGGGCGGTCTCACCGGCCGCCTGGCCAGCTACGAGACCGAGCTCTGCGGAGCCTTCAGCACTCCCTGCAAGTGATACCGGGATCCACCTGGATCCAGCCTGGGACCACAAGCCCCGGTCCAGGGGGGCAGGTGGGGTCATCTGTACCCATTGCTCGGCTGTAAGCTGTTGAAAACACGTGAACGGGTGCGTGGCCCGGATGGTGCACTACAGTGGGGCAGCCACCATGAGCATCCAGGACCGCAGCACCGCCCGCACCATGAAGCCCTCGGGGCAGCGCGCGCCCTGGGATCAGGACACCCGCGAGGTGGCGCCTGATCAGGCCTGGATGGAGCGGGGGGAGCTGGGCACCATCCCGGCGGATCGGCCAGACTTTCTCGACGTGGACACCCAGGTCAGCGGCCCGCCGGAGTGCACTGACTCCACGGCGGTCACCGGCCCGCCCCCGGCCATGTCGCCCGCGCCGCCCCGGCGACAGCCCAGACAGCGGCGCCAGCGCCGGCCCCTGCGCACGGTGGGAGACGAGGACACCACCAACGTCCGCCCCAGCCCGCTGTCCCGGGCCAAAAAGTCCGGCGACAAGGTCAACCGGCTCAAGGAGCTGCTGCGCCAGCACCGGGGCGACTTCGAGGTGGCCCGCAAGAGCGCCGCGCCGGACACGGCCAAACAGCCCCGGCGCCCGGAAAAGTCCGGGCCCGTGCTCGCGCCCGGGCACGCCCCCCGGCCGCGCCGCGTCACCGGCACCCGGCCGCTGCCGTCCCTGTCCGGGCCCAATCCCCGCCGGCGGGACGACGTGACCGGGCAGACCCGCGACGCCATGTCGCCGGTGCACCGCGCGCCACGCGAGGAGCCACAGCGGCCTGCTCGCCCCGGGCGCCGCCCGCCGCCCCCGCCGCCCCGTCGCCAGCCGCCCCGTCGCGAGGAGGAGCTGCGACCCTGGCTGCGCAAGCTGGAGCCCTCCGTGCCGCCGCCAGCGCCGCAGCCGCAGCCGATGCCCGTGCCGCAGCCGATGCCGCAGCCCGCGCCGCAGCCGATGCCGCAGCCGCAGCCGCAGCCGCAACCCGCGCCGACGCCGATGCCGCAGCCCGCGCCGCAACCCGCGCCGCAGCCGATGCCGCAGTCCGCGCCGCAGCCCATGCCGCAGCCGATGCCGCAGCCGCAACCCGCGCCGCAGCCGATGCCGCAGCCGATGCCGCAAACCGCACCGCAGCCGATGCCGCAGCCGATGCCACAGCCGCAACCGATACCGCAG
>PVBE011110426.1_pt1 | contig 36846 bp, 29 predicted proteins | sample 1631181 | NCBI WGS metagenome assembly PVBE01 (sample SAMN08397723, study PRJNA350692) | Marine metagenome, whole genome shotgun sequencing project. | isolation source: water | place: Pacific Ocean | collected 2012-04
CGCATCGACACCGGTTATCTCGAGCGGCATCGCGAGTCACTGATCGCGCGCTCGAAGACTCCGAAGAATGTAGTGCTGGCGCTCACCTGCCTCGATACGCTGTTTCGACGGCGTGCAGATGCCGCAGCCGCTGCAGGCGCTACCTCCGATCCTCACTCACCGTGGTCCTGGGTGGACGGCTGGCGCATGAACGGGAGGGCCTCGGACGTTATCGTGTTGCGCCATCGCGAGCGCCAGGTTTCGATCGCGATCGCCGAGTGCGCGGGCGGTTGGACGCTTGATCTTCCCGGCGGCAGGGTAGAGGCTCGAGGCCAACCCGAACCGGCCGACAGACTGAGCGCGGAAATCGACGGCGTTGGAGTCAAAGCGTGCGTCATCCGGGAGGATGCCGAGGTACACGTCGTCGTTCTGGGCGCCACGGAAACGGTAACGCTTGTCGATCCGCTGACCGCGGACGCGATTGCTGAGGGTGTGGCCCCGGAGATCGTCTCGCCGCTGCCCGGGAGAATCGTGAAGGTTATGGCCAAACCGGGCCAGGCCGTGAAGGAGGGTGCTGCGCTCGTGATCGTAGAGGCCATGAAGATGGAGCACACCTTCCGGGCGCCCGCCGACGGCCGAGTCGAGCGCATCAATTACCGCACTGGCGACATAGTGGCCGAGGGCGCCGACCTCGTCGTCTTCGTGCCTCACAAGGAGGTTGAGTGATGGAGTTGCCGGTCGAGGTGAAGTTGGTCGAAGTCGGTCCACGCGACGGGCTGCAGAACGAAGCACAGGTGGTTCCGACGACGGCGAAGACTGCGCTCATCGATCGACTCTCGCAGTCAGGGCTGAAGGTGATTGAGATCGGCGCCTTCGTCTCGCCGCAGGCGGTGCCGCAGATGACCGACACCGCGGCCGTCATGGCCAGCATTATGCACCGCGACGGCGTGCGCTACCCGGTGCTGACCCCGAACATGAAGGGCTTCGATGCGGCGCTCGCCGCTGGCGCCGAAGAAGTGGCGGTCTTCGCCGCCGCCTCGGAGACATTCTCAGAGACGAACATCAACTGTTCGATCGCCACCAGCCTCAAACGTTACGCTGCCGTCTGTAAGGCGGCCAAGGCGGGCGGCATACCTGTCCGCGGCTACGTCTCGTGTGCGCTTGGCTGCCCTTACGAGGGCGATTTGCCGGTATCTGCGACGGCCGAAGTGGCGGCGGCGCTATATGGAATGGGCTGCTATGAGATTTCGCTCGGCGATACCCTTGGCGTTGGCACACCAACCCGGGCGCGCGACATGGTTCGGGCGGTCGCCGAGCGCGTTCCTGTCGAGAACCTGGCGGCGCATTTCCACGATACCTATGGCCAAGCGCTCGCCAATCTCTTGGCGGTGATGGAGGAGGGCGTGGCGACGATCGATAGCTCGATCGCTGGTCTGGGCGGCTGCCCGTTCGCGCCGGGCGCCAGCGGCAATGTCGCAAGCGAGGACGTCATCTACATGCTCAACGGCCTCGGCGTGGTCACCGGCGTCGGGCTCGAGGTGGTGGTCGAGGCGGGGCGGGCGATCTGCGAGGCGCTGGGGCGCGAACCCGCCTCAAAAGTCGCGCAGGCGCTCGCCGCACAGTCAAGACGTGGCCCCTCGGGCGCCGCGCGCGGCGCCCGCCGCGCCGTCTGAATCGCGGCCGGGATCGTGGCGATGATCTTCGCCTCGGACCCGCCGGAGCGCGACCCACACCGCGACCGCATCTCCGAACTTGCCCGCGCCGACGAGACCGCAGTCGCCGAGGCGATGCTGACGGCCGGGCGGTTTTGCCCCGCCGAACAAGGTGCCACCACCGCTTTGGCGCGGACGCTAGTCGTCGCGGTACGCGAGGCACGAAAACGCGCGGGCGGCCTCGACACCTTTCTCCTCGAATACGGGCTGTCCAACCCCGAAGGCGTGGTCCTGATGTGTCTCGCCGAGGCGCTCCTGCGCATTCCCGATGCCGAGACCGCAAACCGATTGATCCGTGACAAGCTCGCCCCGGCCGGTTGGGAGGCCCATCTAGGACGCAGCGATTCGGTGCTGGTAAACGCCTCGACCTGGGGGCTGATGCTCACGGGCCGGGTCATCCGCCTCGATCCCGAGGCGGTAGGCAATCTCGGCGAGTTCGTGGCCCGGCTGGTGGCTCGCTCGGGCGAGCCATTGATTCGTCAGGCGCTAAATCGGGCCATGCGAATACTCGCCGGCCAATTCGTGATGGGCCGCACCATCGACGAGGCGCTCGAGCGCGCCGGCGCCGAAACCGGATGGCGGTACTCTTTCGACATGCTCGGCGAGGCCGCGTGTACCGCTCACGATGCCGAGCGCTACTTTGAGGCCTATCGCGGTGCGATCGCGGCGATTGGCGATGCCGCGCGAGGCGATGGTGAGCCGGCATCGCAGCCCGGCTTATCCATCAAACTCTCGGCGCTGCACCCGCGGTTCGAGTACGCCCAGTCCGAGCGCGTCATGGCCGAGCTCAGCCCCCGCCTGCGCGCCTTGGCGCTCGATGCGCGGAGCCACGGAATTGGGCTCACCATCGATGCCGAGGAGGCGGACCGCCTCGATCTCACGCTCGATCTCTTTGCGTCGGTGTACGGTGACGGTCGGGCACTCGCCGGGTGGGACGGGTTGGGAATCGCGGTGCAGGCATACCTGAAGCGCGCTCGCGCGGTCATCGCGTGGTTGGCCGAGCAATCGAGAAGCGCGGGTCGCCGCATCCCGGTTCGTCTCGTCAAGGGCGCCTACTGGGACACCGAGATCAAGCTCGCTCAGGAGCGCGGCCTCGATGACTATCCGGTGTTCACGCGCAAGGTGGCGACCGATGTCTGCTACCTTGCTTGCGCTCGCGATCTGTTCTCGGCCGGTTCTCTGGTTTACCCACAGTTCGCGACCCATAACGCCCACGCAGTCGCCGCGGTAACGACGCTGGCGGGCGAGCGCACCGGTTACGAGTTTCAGCGCCTGCACGGGATGGGCGAGGCGCTCTACCATGCCCTTGCCGAATGCACTGGCGAGGCGATGCCGTGCCGCGTCTATGCGCCGGTGGGCAGCCACGAGGACCTGTTGCCCTACCTCGTCCGCCGTTTGCTGGAGAACGGCGCCAACACTTCGTTCGTCAATCGCATCGTCGATGACACGGCGCCGATTGAAGACCTGGTCGCCGATCCCGCCGAGACCCTCTCTCGCCTCGAGTCGAAACCCCACCCCCGTATCCCGTTGCCGGCCCGCCTCTTCGGCGCAGAGCGGCGCAACTCGGAAGGGATCGATTTCAGCGATCCGCGCGCGCTTTCCGCGCTGGCGAAGGACATGCGAGCGGTCGACGGCGTTTGGGCGGCGGCCCCGCTGGTCGACGGAACGCCGATGACGGGTGCGACTAGGGCCATCCAGGATCCATCCGACAATCGCCGCCAGGTTGGCAGCGTGAGTGATGCCGACGCCGACGCCGTGGCTACCGCGCTGGCGAGTGCCGCAGCGGCAGCCGAGGATTGGGACCGAGTGCCAGCGGACCGCCGGGCCCAGGTACTGGAAACCGCCGCCGATCTGATCGAGGCGGAGCGCCCCCGGCTTATGGCACTCGCCGTTCGTGAGGCCGGCAAGACGATCCCGGACGCCCTGGCCGAGGTGCGCGAGGCGGCTGACTTCTGCCGCTACTACGCCTGGCGCGCCCGTATTGACTTTGCCGAGGCCCTTGTCCTCCTGGGGCCGACGGGCGAAGACAATCGGATCACGCTGCACGGTCGAGGCACGTTTGGCTGTATTAGCCCCTGGAACTTTCCGCTCGCCATCTTTGCCGGTCAGGTGAGCGCGGCGCTCGCGGCCGGCAACGCGGTCATCGCAAAGCCGGCCGAGCAAACCCCGCTCATCGCGTACGCGGCGGTCGAGATTCTTCAGCGCGCCGGCGTGCCTGCCGAGGTTTTGCACCTGCTTCCCGGCGGAGGTGAAAGCGTGGGCGCGGCGCTGGTGCGCGACCCTCGTATCGCAGGCGTTGCATTTACCGGCTCGGCGGAGGCCGCACACCGAATCAACCGGGATCTCGCGGAGCGCGGCGGGCCGATCGTGCCGCTGATCGCTGAAACCGGCGGTCAGAACGCGATGATCGTCGATTCCTCGGCGCTGCCCGAACAGGTGACCGCCGATGTCATCCAATCCGCGTTCCTGAGCGCCGGCCAGCGGTGCTCGGCGCTGCGTGTATTGTTCGTGCAGTCAGATGTGGCGGAAAAGATTCTCGACATGGTGGCGGGCGCCATGGCCGAACTCGTCGTCAGCGACCCGGCGCTGCTGTCGAGCGATGTTGGGCCGGCGATTGATCGCGAGTCCGTCGCCACCCTCGAGGCGCACGCCGGCCGGATGGCCAAAGAGGGGAAACTCATCTTTGAGACTCCGCTTGGCCCGGGCACCGAGCATGGGTCGTTCTTCGCCCCCCGGGCCTTCGAGATCGAGAGCCTCGATCTCCTGAAGCGTGAAGTTTTCGGCCCCATATTGCATGTCGTGCGCTATGACGCAGAGCATCTTGAAGCGGTGTGCGAAGCGATCAACCGCACCGGCTACGGGCTGACGCTGGGGATCCACAGCCGCATCGACGAAACGGCGCGGCAAATCACTCGGATGGTCCGCGTGGGTAATACCTACATCAACCGAAACATGGTCGGTGCCGTTGTCGGCGTTCAGCCTTTCGGCGGCGAGGGGTTGTCGGGCAGCGGGCCCAAAGCCGGCGGACCGCGGACCCTTGCGCGCTTCGCCACCGAGCGCACCGTCACCATGAACACCACAGCGAGCGGCGGCAACGCTGCCCTAATGTCGCTCGGGGACTCCTAGTCGTACCGCTGCTCGCGGGACCGTGCCCCGATGCGAGTGTCGGGGCTGCACACGCGAACGTTGCTCGCACTTCTATCTTCGCTAGCCAACCGCTCTCGAACGCCGGTCTGCGCCACCGCGGATGGAACGCCAACAATTCTGGACGCCGGACGCCTCGATCCTGAATCCCTCGGCTTCGCCGACCCGGTCGGCGTCGAAGGTCCGCAGGTCCTCGCAGTGGGCGCGGGCGAACAGCACCGCTCGCCCTTGGACCTCAGACTCGCGCACGGCGCCGATCATCGGGCGCTGATCCAGATCAATCGGCCGTGGGGGAGGTCCCGTCCCGATCCGACTCAGGCGGCGAGGGCTCTTCCAATGGCCGGAACCACCGCCAGCAGCCCGGCGCGTTCCGCCTCTGCTTTGAGGCGGGCGAGGGTTGCCAGCGTTTCCTCATCGCGAGAGCCTCGGCCGTGCGCCGCCAATGCGCGGCCGCGCGCGGCAAAGAACTCGGCCCAGGGCAGGCGCTCGTTTCCGACCCAGGCGGCGAGCGCGTCCGCGTAGCGTTGGGCTTCGTCCCACTGCCCGGCGTGTAGGCCGACCGCGATGGCGTCGCGATAGAATCCGAAGTAGTTGTGGCCGACGCAGCCCTGCTCCAGAATCTCCTCGGCCTCCGCGAGTGACTTTCGCGCCTCGGCCCAATCGTCGGTGACCAACGCAAGCGTTCCCAGTACCCAGGGTCCGAGAAACTGGATGCCGGTTTGGCGGGCGGTTTCGACCGCGTCTTTCATCATGGCTACCGTCTGCGCCTGGTATCCGGTGCGCGCCAAACGTATGCGGCCGATGTAGATCGACATGAACGGCTTGAAGCGCTCGGCGCCAATGGCCGTGGTGAGTTCGAGCCCACGCTCGCAGTGCTCCGAGGCGGCGTCGAGATCGCCCTTCTCCGCCAGCACCCCACCCGCGGTGAGTCGCGCCACGATCTCGGCCCGCCGATGCCCGACCCTAACCGCGCTGTCAACGGCGACGAGCGCGTCCTCCAGCGCTCCCTCAACCTCGTTCATGTACAGCCGGTTCCAGGCCACCATGTACTGGTTACCGACCTCGATGCGCGTGAGGTCGTGCGCGCGGCAAAGCGCGATGCAGCGGCGAAAGTACTCGAGCGCCGTCGTCGTTCGCCCACGGGAGTAATAGGCATCGCCGAGCCCGCTCAGGGCGCGTGCCTGGCACTCGGGCGAGTTGGCCCGCTCCGCACTCGCGAGTGCGTGCTCGTGCTGATCGAGGCAATCCTCAATGTTGCCCAGCGGGAAATGGAGATTGCCGCGGTAATAGTGGATTTGCGACAACTCGGTATCCAGGCCGCGAGCGCGTGCCACTGTCTCGGCACTGTCTAGCGCGCGGAAGGCCTCGTCGTAGTCGTCGGTAACACGCATTCCGGCGGCAAGCCCGATCCAAGCGCGGCACCGCTCGTCCTCGGCCGCCGCCGCCTCCAGCGCGTCGCGGTAGATGGCGATCGAGTCCGCGGGTCGACCGCTCTCGCGCAGGGACTCGCCATGGAGCATCAGCAGCCCGTAGCGGTGCGCCGGATCGTCCGCGAGCGCGAGGCCACGCTCGATGAACGCTATGGCCTGTTCGAAATGGAAAACGGCCGCCTGCTGCTGTGCCGCCTTCAAGAAAGCGAGCGGCGCCCGCGCATCGCCTGCACGATCCAGATGCTCGGCGCATACGCCGGGATCTCGCTCGTCGTACCACTCCGCGGCACGGCGGTGAAGCTCACGCCGCCGCGACTTGAGCACCGAGGCATATACGCTCTCCCAGATCAGCGCGTGTGCAAACATGTACTCCTCGCCAGCGGACCGAATGACGTGGTTGGTCACCAGGTTGTCGCAGCGATACGCGGGGTCTTCGATCAGATGATGGAGCACTTCGAGCGCAAATCGTTGACCGAGCACGGCGGCTGCGTGCAAGGCCCGCTTGTCACCGTCGTCTAAGCGATCGACGCGGGCCAGAACGATGCTTTGCACCGAGCCCGGAACCTCTTCATCCTCGACGTCCTCGGCGTTGCGGAGGAGCTGTTCCAGGAACAGTGGGTTTCCCTCGGCACGGGCAATACAGTTGAGGGCGAAGGTGTTCGCGGAATCGACGAACTCGCCGGCCAGACTCAGCGCCTCGTCCTGCCGCAGGGGTGCCAAGTCGACCGTGATGAGGGCGGCCCCGGCCGCTTGACGCCAGGCGCCATCCAGTGGATCGCCTTCGACGCGCGACGTCATCACCAAGAGTGCCGGAGCCTCGGCCGTAGCCGCCGCCATCGAGGCGAGATGGTCGACCGTCAGCGGATCGGCCCAATGAAGGTCCTCGACAATCACCAGCAACGGCCGGCGCGCGCTGAGCCGCTTCACGAGTGTGGCCATGCACTCGCTCTTGCCAAGATTGCGCCGGTCGTTGTCCATCGCGTCGTAGATTGCTCGCGTCGCCTGCTCCTGCGGGATGTCCAACAGGTCGTACAGAAACACCGCTTGCTCCTCGGCAATCAAACCCTCGGTCACCGCGAGAGCCGCTGCCTTCGCCCGCGCCGCCTTGCCGGTCCCCTGCGGGATGCCAAGGAGGCTGCGGGCGATACCGCGGATTGCATCACGCCGGCGACCCACTCCGAAATCGAGCGCCCATCCGGTGTGACGAACAAAGCCGTCCCCAGCGGACATCGCGGCGAACTCCTCGACCAGCCTTGACTTGCCGATGCCGGCTTCGCCGCGGACCAGAATCGCCTGACCCGTTCCACTCTCGCGGAAGGTTTCGAGGGCGCCCGCGAACTGGCGCGTCTCGGCGCGGCGGCCGACGAACCGGGTGGTGGCCGAGCCGCCACCGAGCGCCACAAGCCGCCATACCTTCACGGGTTTGCTCAGGCCCTTGAACTCGACTTCGCGGACTTCGATCGCCTCGACGAGGTGGGAGAGGGTGCGATAGACGGCATCCGAGATCAGCGTTTCTCCGGCCGCCGCCATCTCCACCAATCGCGCCGCGAGGTTCACGGAATCGCCGAGGACGGTGTATTCGTGGTGGGACTCGCTACCGATGCCGCTGGCGACGACTTGGCCGCTGGCGATGCCGGCGTGGACGGTGAGCGCAAGATCGGTGTCGGTACTAAGGCCACGCATCGCGGCATGGATATCGATGGTGGCTCGGCACGCCCGCTCGGCGTCGTCGGCGTGCGCGACCGGCGCGCCGAATAGGGCCATGACGGCGTCGCCGATGTGTTTGTCGACAGTGCCACCGTAGGACTCGACGATCCCGTCGACGGCGGCGAAGAATCGGCTCAGCACATCGTGCGTCTCTTCGGGATCGCGCGTACTGGAAAGTTTGGTAAAGCCGGAAAGGTCGGCGAATAGGATCGTGACCTGGCGGCGTTCGGCCTCTACCGGGGGTGCGGGAACCGCGGCCTCGCTCGCGGCGGTGCTCCCCTCATCGAGGCGCTCGCCGCAGCCGCCACAAAACGAATCCCCCGCCTCGTTGGCAAAGCCGCAGGCCGGGTAAGCGACATTCAGTGCCGTCCCGCATTTGGCGCAGAAGCGGCGTCCTTCGCGGTTGTCGTGCCCGCACTCCGTGCACTTCATCGGGTGCCCGCCAGCTCCGCCGGATCGTAAAGCGATGACGCTGCCGCGGCCTCAAGCCGAGGTATCGCGGCAGCGCTTCGTTCGAGCCACGCGTCCAACCCGCGCCGCGCGGCCGCAAAGTTCCCCTCTTCGGCCAGCGCCGCGACACTTTGAAGCGCGCGCGACCAGACCACGAGCGTTGTTCGGGCCTCCTCGTGAATCGGGTCCTGCGGGCGATGGAAGCGTTCGTGAACCCGGCCGATCTGGACGCGCACCATATCGGAGATGCGTTCGGCCAGCGCCGCGTCCTCGTTGCCCAGCGGGTCGATAAGGAGAGTGACGAAGTCGCGAATGTCGGCAACCTCCGAGATCAATGTCACACTCGCAACCGGCATCGTTTCGCCGCCCACGATTTCCAGGAAGGCGATAAGGTCGGCGGCGTCTTTCGCTTCGTAGCCGAGGCTGAACGCGCGTTCGAAATGGCCGAGCACGGCCGCGAGATTTACCGCGCGGCCATCGTGGAAATAGGGGGCGGTATCGCCGATCCCGAGCAGTGTCGGTGTGTCGAAGCGTCCGCCCGTGCCGACATCGTGGCTGCGGCGGTCGAGGAACAGGGCGGACGGGATGTGACATTGGGCGCAGTCGCGACGAAAGGATTCCTGACCGCGTCGCGCGGTGGCCGGGGCGCCTGCTGAAAGCTCGCCGGCGATGCCGAGGCCGGAGCTGGCGGGCATGTCGAGTTCGTGCTGATAGGCGACCAACGCGTCAAGGATCAATGACGTCGGCTCTGGCCCGCCGAACTCACCGACGATCACTTGTCGGGTGAAACTCGCCAGCTCCGCCAACCGCCCATCTCTGCCGTAGGGCGCGCTAAAACGGATCCCGCGTAGCGACGGAATGTTCACTGCATTATCGATCCCGTTGTCGCTTCGGGAATTCCAGAAACTATGGCTGGGGTCAACATTTCCTGGGCGATCCGACACACCGGGCACGAAAAAATCCTTGTTCGCGCCGCCGTTGGGGTGGCAGGTGTCGCATGCGAGACCAAGCTTTCCGGCGGTGCCACCGAGGATCGTTGGCGAGCGGAAGGCGAGCCTCCCGAGGCGGACAAGGAACGAAGGCGTGCCGCCTGCCGAATCCGTGCGCAACGCCTCGATCGGTCTGAATGCGAAGGCATCGATGACATCGGTATCGGGCGCCAGCCACCGCGCGTCGCCGGGCAGAAGGCCGCTATCGCCGAGCGCGTTCTCGTCGACCGGCGGAGTCTGCGCCTCAGCTGCCGAGACGCCGAGGACGCAGCCAAGAACTAGTATCGCGCACCGCGCTATGGCGATCCGCCGCTTGCCTGCGGACTCCTGGATGCACGAGACCATGCGCGGGCTCAGGGGTCCGATGTCCGTGAGGCGAAAGTCGTCGGGTCGGCGAGTTCGTGGCCCGAAGGTAACGCCGCCTCGCTATCGACGGTCCAGGCGACCGCGTCGCGCCAGACCGCTCCGGCCCCGAGGTCACGCAGCAGCATGTGGTAGCCGCTCGGGTAGAGGGCAACGCGCAGTGGACCGGTCCACTGCCTGACCATCATGTCGGTCGGGTGGGGCGGGATGATCTCGTCGTGGGCGCCATAAAGGAGAAGTGTCGGAGTTCGAATCCGCGGCGTTGCCGCCATTGCCGCATCCATCAGGTTCACCATACCGAAGACGGCGTCGATTCGGGTCACCTTGATGACAAGTGGGTCGGCGGAGAGGGCGCGCAGCATCTCCACGTTGTCTGACGGGACTATGCCCAATCCAGTTCCGGCGACCGTGGCCCAGGGAGCAAGGTGTGCGCCCAGCCAAAGCGCCGTGCGATAGAGCGGGTTGAGACTGGCCCGGCCGCGCACGGCGGGCGCAGCCAGGATTAGTCCGGCGAGCCCTTCGAATTCACCGCAACTCGGTTCGGCCGCGGCCACCATGATTACCGCGCCGCCCATACTCGCGCCCAGTGCGTAAACCGGCGTTGCCGGGTGAACCGCTTGGACCTCGCCGATCACCGCGCAGAGATCGCGCACAAGCGGTTCGACGCCGGGCCAGACTCCGGCGTGCACATCGCTACCGAATCCCCGTTGATCGTAGGCGTAGGTGGTGATGCCCTGCGCCGCCCACCAGGCGCCGGGCAGGGCGAAGGCGTTGGAATAGTCGTTGAAACCATGCAGTGCGACGATTGCGGCGTTGGTCACCCCCTCCGCCGGCCACACTCGTGCGGATAGCGCGAGCCCGTCCGCAGCCCGGAACTCCCCTTCGTTGTACACCGGCCACGGCGCGGATCCGGCCGTCCCTTCCGCCGGAGCCTGCACGTGCGGGGTACATGCGGCCAGCAACAGCGTTATAAGAACCAGTGTCCTACGCGGCAACGTGTTCGAGCTCCAGCGACGGCGCCATCATTGTAGCCTTGGCTGCGGCCAGGCCCAAACGAGGGATGCCGATGACGGCTGCCGGGAAATGCGCTTTAATGCTCCAAGGTCGGACTGCGCCAGCCCAAGGAACATCTTGATGGTTACGCTCAGGGGCGAGAAGCTCATTCACCTCTTCACCTCGCCAATTCTCAAGCACGAGTGGCCGCGCAGCCAAGCGCTTAACCGTGAGTTGACCGCCTCAATCATCGGCCACGCCCGCACCCAAGGTGGCGAGCGCAATCCTTCCGTCGGGGGGTGGCAGTCGAACCAGGACTATCGCAAGTGGGCCGGCAAGCGAGATCAAGCAATGCTTGGCCGGGTCGCCGAGATGGTCAAACAGGCAACCCAACAGATTCACACCACCTATCGCCACGACGAGGACCACACGGAGTGGTCGATCGCCATGTGGAGCAACGTCTACAGCCCTGGTGACTATCATCGCAACCACTGCCATCCCGGCTCAACCTGGTCGAGCATCTACTTCGTCGACCCGGGCAACCCCGATCCCAACAATCGACAGAGCGGGGCCGTGGCGCTCATCAACCCGAATCTGGGGGCGCCGATGAGCTTCTACCGGGCGGCGATTCCCATGCGCTACATCATCCACCCCGAGCCGGGTTTGATGGTCGTGTGGCCCAGCTACGTCCTTCAGATGGTGCACCCCTACACCGGCCGCCGGCCACGCATCACGATCTCCTTCAACGTCCGCAAGGATCCCTACCCCTAATCACCCGCCTTCCGTCCCAACCAAATGCCTCACCCGGGCGCGTAACGCGGGTACGATCTCGCCCTCGAACCAAGGATTCTGGGCGAGCCAGCGGTTGTTGTGCCAGGAGGGATGCGGCAGCGGCAGGGATCGCGGCAGGTAGGATTGCCATGCTCGTACCGTCTCGCCCAGCGTTTTCTTCACGCGCGGTCCCAGGTGGTAGGTCTGTGCATATCGTCCGACCAAGACGTAGAGTTCGAGCGCAGGCAGCATCGGAAACAACTGCGGATGCCACGTTGCCGCGCACTCCGGGCGCGGAGGAAGATCGCCGTTCTTGCCCCGCCCGGGGTAACAAAAGCCCTGGGGGACGATGGCGATGCGCTCGGAATCGTAGAAGGTCTCGCCGTCAATTCCCATCCATGTCCGCAGCCGCTCGCCCGAGGCGTCGTTCCACGGGATGCCGGTCGCGTGCACCTTGGTGCCCGGCGCCTGCCCGATCACCGCGATTCGCGCCGCGGTTGAAGCGACGACGATCGGTCGTGGGCCAAGCGGAAGGTGCTCCTCGCATATCCGGCAGGCTCGGATTTCGCCCAGAAGTCTGGCAAGCTTGCGGCCCATCCTGCCTACGATAGGATCGCCGCCCGTGGACGAGCAACAGGCGAAACTCGAGGAAGCGCGGGCGTTGCACCGCGCCGGCAACGTGGCAGCGGCGGAGCCCGTGTACCGCGACATTCTCGAGCACGATCCGGCACACCCCGAGGCACTTCATCTCCTTGGGGTGGCGGCGCTGCAAACTGGTGACGCCGGCGGCGCCCTGGCGCTGGTCGAGCGTGCCATCGCGGCGGACGAGTCGGCGTCGAGCTACCGCAACACCGCGGGCAACGCTCACATGGCGCTTGGTGATGCTGCGGCGGCGGAGCGCGCCTTCCGCCGCGCCGTCGAATTGGATCCCGCGTTTGCCGGCGCCCGGTTCAACCTCGGCTGCGCGCTCCAGGCGCTGGGTCGGCCCAGCGACGCGCGCAAGGCCTACGAAGAAGCGATCGCGCTTGATCCCGATTACTTCGATGCCTTGAACAACCTTGGCGGGCTGCTGCAGGGCGAACGCGACGTCGCCGGCGCCGTCGAGTTCTATCGCCGGGCCCTGGCCATACGGCCCGATTCGCCCGATGCCGGCGCCAACCTGGCGGCGGCGCTCGAACGGCTGAACGAAACCGGCGAGGCGCGCCGGATCGCCGAACGCGTCCTTGCCGAGGTGCCCGACCACGCCGTCGCCAATCTGGTCGCAGCTACCCTCGATCGACGGGCGGGCGAGTGCGAACAGGCACGGGCGCGGCTTGATCGGCTGCTTGCCGCCGACCATCCGCCGCTCCTCGCTGCCAACGCCGAGATGGAGATGGGGCGGTGCTGCGATCGGCTTGGCCAGGTCGACGCGGCCTTCGCCGCCTTCACCCGCGGCAACACCGTGCGCGCCGGGCTCGATGACGCGAAAGCCTATGATCCCGATCGCTACCTGGAAGCGGTCGGCCGCAACCGTTCATGGTTCACTCGAGTACGAGTCCAACAGTGGCCGGCGGGCGGGGGGGACACCGAATCTGAACCGGTGTTCTTCGTCGGATTCCCGCGCTCGGGCACGACCCTGATGGAGGAGATGCTGCGCGCCCACCCGGGTCTCGTGACGACCGAGGAGCGCAGCCCGTTGCCACACATCAGGGACGGGATCGCTGGCACCTATCCCGAGACCCTCGGTAATCTCACGGTGGCCGAAGCCGAGGCGGCGCGAGCCTCGTACTGGGATCAGGCGCGGGCCACGCTTGGCGCCGAGCTAGAGGAGCGGCGGCTGGTGGACAAGCTACCGCTCAACATCGTCGAGCTGGGACTGGTGGCCCGGCTCTTCCCGCGCGCTCCCGTCATCGTCGCGCTGCGCGATCCCCGTGACGTGGTCTTGAGCTGTTTCATGCAGCAGTTTCGCCTCAACGACGCGATGGCCAGCTTCCTCACCCTTGCCGGGGTCGCTCGGCTCTACGCCGCGGTGATGGATCTGTGGCTCCACTACCGCGAGATACTGGATCTCAAGTATTTGGAGTATCGCTACGAGGACTTGGTGGCCGAGCCGGAGCAAACGGCGCGTGCGGTGATCGAGTTCATCGGCGAGGCCTGGGCGGACGCGGTCCGCGATTATCGCCGCGCCGCAGCCGAGCGCTACGTCGCAACGCCCAGCCGTCAAGCGGTCGCCGAGCCACTGACGACCCGAGCGGTCGGCCGCTGGTATTGCTACCGCAAGCACCTGGCACCGATTCTGCCGACGCTCGACGCCTACGTGCAGGCGTTCGGGTACGATTGCGAGTTCGAGCCCCAGTCGTGAGCGAGAACAACCTCGATGAGGCGCGCGAACGGCATCGCGCCGGCGATCTGGCAGCGGCCGAGCTGATCTATCGGCGCATCATTGCCGAGCATCCCGAGCATTCCGAGGCGCTTCACCTTCTGGGCGTTGCCGCACTACAACGCGGCGAGAGCAAGACGGCGATCGACCTGATCGAGCGGGCGATCGCGGCCAAGCCGAACGAGGCTGCATTTCATGGCAACCTCGGAAACGCGCACTTGGCCGCGGGCGCCGTGGCCCAGGCCGAGGCCGCGTTTCGGCGGGCGATCGAGCTCGATGGCGCTGGAGTCGAAGCTCACTTCAACCTGGGTGTCGCGCTCCACACCGGGGGGCGGCACGAGGGGGCCGAGGATGCGTATCGTCGCACCCTCGCACTCGATGGCGACCATTTCGGCGCGCTGAACAACCTGGGCCGAATGCTGAGGCTCGAAGGACGAGCGGCCGAAGCCGCCGACTTGCTGCGTCGCGCCATGGCGCTCAAGCCCGATTCGCCTGATACCGCTGCCACGCTGGCGGCGGTGCTCGAAACGGTGAACGCCTTCGACGAGGCGCACGACCTGGCGGCGGGAGTTCTCGCCCAACGCCCCGATCATCGCGCCGGCAACTTGGTCTTGGCCATCCTGGACCGTCGCGCCGGACGGATCGAGGAATCCCGCGCGCGGCTCGAGAAGCTCCTGGCTCTTCAACCTCGCCCGGCAATGGCAGCTAGCGCCCAGTTTCACCTCGGCCAGGCTTGCGACCTATTGGGTGATCCAGACGCCGCCTTCAGCGCATTCCTCCGCGGTAATAGAGCGCAAGCAGAACTTCCCGAGGCCGCGGGCGCAAAGCCCGAGCGTTTTTTGGAACGCCTCCGCCGAAATCGCGAATACTTCACCGGCGCCCGAATGGCCGCCTGGGAGCCGAGCGCCACCAACGGACGCCCCGCGCCAGTCTTCTTCGTCGGATTTCCGCGTTCGGGCACGACGCTAATGGAGGCGATGCTGGATGCCCATCCCGGCCTGTCGACCACCGGCGAGCGCAGCCCCTTGCGCGAGGTGCGGCGGCGGTTGACGGACCGTCATGGCCGCGCCGCGTATCCCGAGTGCGTCGGCGAGATGGGGGCCGAGGCACTGGCCGAAGCGCGCGGATGGTTCTGGGAGTACGCGGAGAATGCCATCGGCGCGGCGCCGTCGGGGCGGCTCATCGACAAGCTCCCGCTCAACATCGTCGAGCTCGGGCTGGCGGCGCACCTCTTTCCCGATGCCCCCGTCGTAATGGCACACCGCGATCCGCGCGATGCCGTCCTAAGCTGTTTCATGCAAGAGTTCGAACTCAACGACGCGATGGCCTATTTCAGCACGCTCGAAGGCGCGGCCCATCTCTACTCGGAGGTGATGGATCTATGGCTGCAATACCGCGAGAGCTTGGGTCTGTCGGTCCTGGAGTACCGTTACGAGGACTTGATCGCGTCGCCGGCCTCGACCGTTCGCGCCGTCGTCGAGTTTATCGGCGAGCCCTGGTCGGACGCGGTGCTCGAGTACCGCACTTCAGCGACAGCACGCCCCATCGATACGCCCAGCCGAGCGGCGGTTGCCCAGCACCTCAGCATTCGGCCGATCGGGCGCTGGCGAGCCTACGAGCCGCACCTTGGAGCCGTGCTGCCGATGCTGGCGCGGTTTGTTCGGGCCTTCGGCTACGACGAATAGCGGCGTCTCACACCGCGATTCGTTCCGACGGAGCCGTTTCGCTGAGCGACGCCAGCGCCGCCTCCAGCGCGGCCATCGCCGTGTCGTCGAGCGGCTGTACCGGCAACCGGCAGGGTCCGACCGGGCGCCCCGAGAGGTTGGTCGCCGCCTTGGCCGCGGCGTTGTAGACGTGCTCCCACAGGAACAGTTGCAGCGGCAGCATGCGCCGCCACAACGCGCGCGCCTCGTTGAGCTTGTCCGCGCTCACTAGGTCGTAGAGCGCCACCGCCTCGGCGGGTACGGCGTTGACCGCGCCCCACACGGCGCCCGGGCAGCCAGCGACGAAAGCGGCGAAGGCGATGGGGTCGGCGCCGTTGAACACCGTGCCGCCGGTGGTCAAGAGCTGCTGGATGCGCACCAGGTCGGCGGTCGAATCCTTGATGTACTCGATGTTGTCGATCTCCAGGAGCTCGCGAAAGAAATCGGGAGTGATGTCGATGTTGGTCGCCTGCGGGATGTTGTAGACCATGATCGGCGTCCGCGTCGCGCGGGCGATGCGCTCGTAGTGGTCGCGCACCCCGTTCTGGTCGGGGCCCTCGAAATAGGGCGGCAGCACCATCACCGCGTCCGCCCCCAGCCCCTCGGCGTGCTTGGCGTACTCGATGCCATCGGCGGTGTTGATGGCCGAGGTCTGGACGACGAAGCGGGCGCGGCCGGCGATGTGTTTCGCGGCGATCTCGGCGATGCGCCGCTTCTCGTCCGGGCGCAGGTAGGGAAACTCGCCGGTGCCGCCGCAGGCCAGAACGATATGGACGCCGGCCTCGATCATGGAGTCGATATGGGCGCGCAAGGCGCCCTCGTCGAGGCGTTCGCCGGTTTCGTCGAACGGCGTGCAAATCGGCACGCAGATTCCGCCTAGTTTCGTCATCCGCCTTCCTCCTGGCCGCGGTCCGCAGCATCGCCCATCATAGCAAAAACGAGGGACGCGCGTGCCAAAGGTTGAGGTCAACGGGATCGAGGTCGACTACCGCGAATGCGGCCGCGGCCAGACCGTGGTGCTGGCCCATAGCTCATCGAGCTTCAGCGGTTAGTGGCGGCCGCTGATCGAGCGTCTGCGCGATCGATACCGCGTGCTCGCGCCCGATTTCGTCGGCTACGGTGGTACCGGCGCGTGGCCCCCCGGGCGTGACGATCTCGTCGCCGACGAGATCGCCATCGTCGATGCAATGGTGGCTCTCGGCGGTGCACCGGCACACCTTGTCGGGCACTCCTACGGCGGCGCCATCTGCGCGCGAGCCGCATTGCTCCACCCCGAGCGCGTGCGCAGCCTCACGGTGATCGAGCCGGTGATGTTTCATCTCTTGAGCGAGCCAGAGCATCGGGCGGCACAGGCCGGGATTCGCAAGGTCACCGAGAACGTGGCCCGGCGGGTCGAGGCGGGTCGCCCCGACGCCGCGGCCGAGGGCTTCCTTGGCTACTGGATCGGACCCGACGCCTATGCGGCGCTGCCGCCGGACCGCAGCGAATTCGTCCGTGCCTCGATGACCAAGCTCGCGCTTGAGTGGCCGTTCTGTATCGACCGCGGTGGGCCGACGCGAATGGATTTGGCTGACCTTGGGACGGCGACGCTGATCGTCAAGGGCGGCGGGACGACGCGCGCCGCGTCCGCCGTGGTGGATTCCTGCGGGGTTGCCTGCCCAATCACACCTACGCCGAGATCGCGGGCGCCGGGCACATGTCGCCGATCACCCATGCGGACGCCGTCAACCCGCTGATCGAGGGACACATCGTGGAGCACTCGTGACCGGTTAGCCTCAGTGGAAATCGCGGGAGGGGAAGTTGGCCGGGTTGATGGCGGGCGGGCCGACCGGATGCGAGCCGCGGGCGGGCGGCGGGTCCAACGGGGCGGTGGGGCCGTCGTCGTGGGGGCGGTCGGTGTGGATGAGATCGGCGAGGCGGTGCGAGAGGTCGACCAATTGGTCCGAGACGACGTGGATGACGATGCCCTCGCGCTCGACCTTGCCGATAACGCCGATCAGGCGGGCGCGCAAGACCACCTTGCGGAAACGCTCGAAGACGCGCGGCCAGACGATGACGTTGGCGATGCCGGTCTCGTCCTCGAGCGTCATGAAGATCACTCCCGACGCGGTGCCAGGACGTTGTCTGCAGACCACCAGGCCGGCGACCCGTACTCGGCTGCCCGCCGGCGTCTCTTCAAGGCGCGCGCTCGGCATGTAGCGCTCGGCGGAAAGTACGGTGCGCAACAGAGCCAAGGGGTGCTTCTTCAGCGACAGACGGATCGCGCGGTAGTCCTCGATCACCTCCTGGCCGAGCGGCATCGGAGCGAGTTGGACGGCCGGCTCGATCCCGGTCTCGCGCGCCGGCTCGCCCTCGCCGGCGGGCGCGGCGGCGAACAGCGGCAGGGGCTCGGGCCCCAGTCCTTGCACCGCCCACAGGCCCTGGCGTCGCGACAATCCCATCGAACCAAAGGCGTCCGCTCCAGCAAGGCGCTCCAGCACCGCCGGTCCCAAGCCCGTCCGCCGCCATAGGTCGTGGACCTCGCCGTAGCCGGTGCCGCGCGCCGCCACCAGCTTCTCCGCTTTCGCCTCGGCCAAGCCCTTGACCTGGCGAAGCCCCAAACGAAGCGCCACGCCGTTGCCCCCGCCCGGCTCGAGCGTGCAGTCCCAGTCGCTGCGATTGACGTCGACGGGGTGCACCGCGACGCCGTGATCGCGGGCATCGCGCACGATCTGCGCCGGGGCATAAAAGCCCATCGGCTGGCTGTTCAGCAGTCCGCAGGCGAACGCCGCCGGATAGTGGCACTTGAGCCAGGCCGAGACATAGACCAGCAGCGCGAACGAGGCGGCGTGCGATTCGGGAAAGCCGTATTCACCGAAGCCCTCGATCTGGTGGAAGCAGCGCTCGGCGAAGTCGCGCTCGTAGCCGCGCGCGGCCATCCCCTCCACCAGCTTCTCGCGGAAGGTGTGAATGGTGCCGGTGTGGCGGAAGGTGGCCATGGCGCGGCGTAACGAATCGGCTTCGGCTGAGGTGAATCCGCCGGCGACGATGGCGATGCGCATCGCCTGTTCCTGAAAGAGCGGCACGCCGAGCGTCTTGCCCAGCACCCCGCGCAACGCCTCGGAGGGGTAGACCACCGGCTCCTCGCCGCGGCGGCGGCGCAGATACGGGTGCACCATGTCGCCCTGGATGGGGCCGGGGCGGACGATCGCCACCTCGATCACCAGGTCGTAGAAGCTGCGTGGCCGCAAGCGCGGTAACATCGACATCTGGGCCCGGCTCTCGACCTGGAACACGCCCACCGAATCAGCCTCGCACAGCATGTCGTAGACCGCCGCGTCCTCGGCCGGCACGGTGGCGAGATCGACGGTGCGGTGGTGGTGGCGGGCGAGAAGATCGAAGGCTTTGCGGATACAACTCAGCATGCCCAGTCCCAAGACGTCGATCTTGAGGATGCCGAGCGCGTCGAGGTCGTCCTTGTCCCATTCGACTACGGTGCGATCCTCCATCGCCGCGTTGGCGATCGGCACTAGCTCGCACAAGGGTCCGCGGGTGATGACGAAGCCGCCGACGTGCTGCGAGAGGTGGCGGGGAAAGCCGATGAGCTCGCGGGAGAGCTTGAGCGCGAGGCGCAGCGTGCGGTCGTTCGCATCGAGCCCGGCCTCCCGCACCGCGTCCGCATCGAGGCCGCGGCGGTCCGAGCCCCAAATCGTGCTCACCAGTGCGCCGGCGGTATCCTGCGAAAGCCCGAACGCCTTGGCCACCTCGCGCACGGCGCTACGGGTGCGGTAGGTGATGAGCGTGGCCGCCAGGCCGGCGCGGTCGCGGCCGTATTTCTCGTAGATGTACTGGATCACCTCCTCGCGGCGCTCGTGCTCAAAATCGACGTCGATGTCGGGCGGCTCGTTGCGCTCGGCGCTGACGAAGCGCTCGAACAGTAGGTCGATACGGTTGGGATCGACGGCGGTCACCCCAAGGCAGTAGCAGACCGCCGAGTTGGCGGCCGAGCCGCGTCCCTGGCACAGGATGCCCTGGCCGCGGGCGAAGCGCACGATGTCGTGGACGGTCAGGAAGTAGGGCGCGTAGGCAAGCTTGGCGATCAGCGCGAGCTCGTGTTCGAGCAGGTCGCGGACCTTTTCGGGCACGCCGCCCGGGTAGCGTTCGGCGGCGCCCAGCCAAGTGAGTTCGGCAAGCTCGACGTCGGGCGAGCGGCCGGTGTCGGGATACTCGTAACGCAGTTCCTCGAGGCTGAAGTCACAGGAATCGGCGATCTCAGAGGTGCGGCGCAGCGCATCTTCGTGGCCCGCGAACAGGCGTGCCATCTCATCGGGCGGCTTGAGGTGGCGCTCGGCGTTGGCGAACAGACGCCATCCCGCCTCCTCGAGGGTGCAGTGCTCGCGGATACAGGTGAGTACGTCCTGTAAAGGCCGGCGTGCGGACGCGTGGGCGTGCACGTCATTGGTCGCTACCAGGGGCGTGCCGCACTCCGCGGCCAGTGTGGCGAGGTCGGCGATACGCTCGGCATCGTCGCCGCGGTAGAGGTGGCTCGCCGCCAGATAGACGCGCGGCGCCGCCTGACCAAAAGCGGTCAGCGCGGCGGCGAACGCCGCCTCGGGCCGCGGCGGCGCCAGGACGACGAAGATCTGCCCCTCGGCGTACGCCAGCACGTCGTCCCGGGCGAGGTGGCATTCACCCTTGGGTGCGCGCCGCATACCCAGCGTCAACAGCCGCGCCAGCCGGCCATAGGCGGCGCGATCGGTGGGGAAGCACAACAGGCTCGCATGATCACTGAGGTCGAGCCGCACCCCCACCACCAGCCGAATCCCGACCCGCTTCGCCGCCACGTGCGCGCGCACCACGCCGGCCAGCGTGTTGCGGTCGGTGACCGCGATGGCGCCGTGCCCCAGCGCAGCCGCCATTTCGACCAGCTCGCCGGGATGCGAGGCCCCGCGCAAGAAGCTGAAGTTGGTCGTCACTTGAAGCTCGGCATAGGCGGTCATGGGTATGACCGGACGCGGAAAGCGGCAATTGGACTCGGAAGAGAGTTTCTCACGGGAAAATTCCGTGCACGAACCAGCATGGCGGCCGGGCTTGGGGGCGGGGGGGCTGGTAGAGGCCGTCGCGGTAGAGCCAGTAGCGACCGCCGTTTGAATCCTCGATGCGGTAGTAATCGTGGCTCTCGGTGCCGCGGGCATCCTCGCGCCACCATTCCGGAGCGATGCGCTCGGGCCCCTCGGCACGCCGCACCCGGTGGAGGACGCGATGCCAGCGGAACAAGACTGGGGGGCCGTCGGGCAGCGGCGCTACCGCCTCGACCGGCTGCGGCCGCTCGAACAGGCGTAAGGGCCGTCCGGGCTCCTCGGGCCAGATGGCGGCCGCGGCCATCGGCGCAAGCGCGGGCACGGCGACGGCAGCGCGTTCCGGGAGGTGGCTTTCGCGCGCGGCGACGCGGGTAACGTTGCCCGATCCCAGGCGGCCGCTCAGCCGGTCGACGAGAAGCCCGAGCGCCGCCTCGAGCTCGCGGTTCTCGGTGGTCGGGCGTGCTCCTGGGATTGTAAGCTGGGCCCCTGCCAGAGGCTCGGTCCTCAGCGCCGACAGCACCATCACCTCGATCCCGAAGCCAGCCTCAATCTCGGCCAGGGGCTCGGCGAACAGCTTCATCAGGTGATCGGGCTCGCGCACCGGGCGGCTGGTGCCGATGGCGCAAGTGCGGCGTGCGCCATCGACGAGATAAAGGGCGAGTTCGAGCCGGCGGGCGCCGCGATGACTGGTGCCAAGCCGGGTGCATAGACGCTCGACCAATCGCCGCGTGGCGGCGCCGATGTCTTCGGCGCGGCCCACCGGCTCGGGAAAGGAAAGCCGGGTGCGCCAGCGCGGCACCGGTCGACGCGGCGAGACCGGCTCGGCGGCAAGCCCCAGCGCCTGGTCAAGCCGCTCGATGAGGCGGGCGCCGAAGCGGGCGGCCAAGGGGGCGCGCGCGAGTCCCACCAGCTCGCCGATACGGCCGAGACCCACACGTTCGAGCCCCAGCGTGGTGTCGGCCGCAAGGCGTAGGGCGGCGACCGACAATGCCGCCAGGGTCTCGCGCGCACCGCCCGGCGCGATGATCGCTGCCCCGCCCATGAAACGGGCCGCCGCCCAGGCCGCGCCCGGGGTATCGGCGAGCCCGGCACGAGCGGTGTAGTCAAGCCCGGCCAGGCGCGCGGTCATCTCCTCGACCAGCGCGGCCTCGCCGCCGAACAGATGCGCGCACCCGGTAACGTCGCACACGATGCCGTCCGTCCCCTCGGCGGTGGTCCAGGGGGTGTAGCGCTCGCACCACGAGGCGAGCGAGGTCAGCGCTCGCGCATCGCCGCCGGGGTCGGCCTCGACGACCTTCAAGCTCGGCACCAGCGCCCGCGCATCGGCAAGCTGCATGTCGGGTGCGATGCCGCTCGATTGCGCGAGCCCGTTGGCGGCGGCTATCCTCACCCCGCCCTGGCAGGCATGTACCGTCGCCAGCGGTTTAGCGCGCCACGCCGGCTCGCTGCGGCATAGCCGGTCCGTTGCGAAGGCCGGAAACCACAGTGAGATTACCCGTTTCATCGTTCCACTCGATCGTCCATTCGCCGCATCGTCCGCCGCGGCAACGCATTAGCTCGGCCCGCCAGCGCACGCGATGTCCCGAGACGCTGGGCACGGAAGAAAGCCGCCAGCGGGTTAGCGCCGCCGTGGGGCCTGTGCCCGCTCGCCCGCGACGCAGCAAAAAGGCGGTCGTACACGTGGTCTCGGCGGCGAGCTGCAGGCGGCGGCTTGCGGTAAGGCCAGGGGCGCGCACCTCGCCCAGTACCGCGGCTAGGCGGACGCAGCGCAGCCCTTCTTCCATCGCCCACAAGACATCGGTCTCGCGACAGCCGCGCGCCACGACGAGGCGGTCGGGATCGAGCCCGCCAGCGGCCACGCCGGGACCGTAAAGACTGCCCGTCTCGAAAAGCGCCGGCCCCAGGCACCACAGCGCCACCCCGCGGCCGTTTTCTTCGCCATTGGCGCACAGGCGCCCGAGTACGGCGACACAAAACGCGTCAGCGGCGCCGTCGGCCCCTCCCATCACCTCGTGCAGCCCCCCGAGCGGCAATCCGCCCCAGGGCAGTGCGGCGTCGATCTCCTCGACGCCGAAGGGCAAGACGCCGCCGATTCCAGACCCACGGTGCTCGATGGCGCCGATGCGGGCGCGCAGAGTATCGAGGAGCGCGGCCTTACGCTGCCGCGGGCGCAGGCGTATGGGGATGCTAGGCATACCCTGGGTGTTTCCTATTTGTTTGTTCTTTATTTGTTCTAACGTGGGGCAGTTCCTATGTCAAGGGGAAGATGGTACCGCCTATTCTTTCGACGATGGTACGGCAGATGTGCAGGCCAAGCCCCGTACCACCCTTGGCGCGGCTATCCGAGGAATCCGCCTGCCCGAATTTGGAGAAGATTCGTGCTCGGAATACTTCGGGGATTCCGGGTCCGTTGTCCGCCACCGTGACGCGCACGAGATCGCCCTCGCCGCCAATCGAAACTGTGACCGCGTCGCCGGGCGGGGAGTACTTGGCGGTATTTGAGACCAGGTTGGTGAGCACTTGTATGAGGCGGTCGTGGTCGGCGTCGACCCTCACTCCGGGTTCGGGCGCGTGGAATACGAGCGCGACATCGAAGGATGCCGCCGCCGCGACGTTGGTTTCGATTGCCTTCGAGACCACGGCGCCGAGGTCGAGGCTCTTGATCTGGAACTCCATGCGCCCCGATTTCATTTTCTCGACGTCGAGGATGTCGTTGATGAGCCGCACCAGCCGCTCGCAGTTGGCGCGCGCCACCGACACCAGGTGTAGTGCTTTCTCTGGCACCTTGCCTGCAAGACCGCCCTCGATTAGCCCCAACACGCCCCCGATCGAGGTAAGGGGTGTGCGCAACTCGTGGCTAACCGTCGAAATGAACTCGTTCTTCATGCGGTCGAGCTTCTGGCGCTCGGTGTCGTCGCGCACCACGGCGGTAAACTTGCGGGTGCCACCCAGCCACATTTCGCTCACCAATAGCTCCATCGGAAAGGCCTGGCCGTCGCTACGCCGGCCTTGGATAGGGTCTTGTCGCCCGGCCATTACTGCCGTGGTGTTTCGGGCAAGATCTCCCGAGATGAACGCATCGAGCGCCTCTCTGTGCGATTCCGCGACCAGTGCGTGGATGTGCTGGCCCACCACTCTGTCCGCGGCATAGCCGAAGATGCGCTCGGCCGCCGGGTTAAACGACTCGATCGTGCTATCGGCGTTGATGGTGACGATGCCGTCCAGGACGGTCTCAAAGATAGCCCGCAGCCGTTGCTCGCGCTCCTTGGCCGCCCTCATCGAGTGCTTCTCTTCGGTGACATCGGCGTGCACCGTAAAAACGGTGCCACGAGTGGTCTTGTAGTCAGTCGTTTTGAGCCAGCGTCCATCGGGGAGCTGGTGCTCGAAGGTTCCTTCCGGTTCGCGATGACCGCGAAGTCGGCGCTGGATCCAGGCTTCCCATTCGGCCAGCTGTGCCGATGCCAAACGCTTGACCGCGCTCCGACGCAGGACCGATTCAAAGCTCATGCCCGGGACCACGATCGAGTCATCGTGCGAAAAATACTCGCGGTAGCGATTGTTGCAGCGGATCAACCGGTCGTCGGAATCGAATAGCGCGTACGCATCCGAGGAGAGCTCGATGGCGTCCATCAAGTCAGCCCGGGCCTCTTCCAGCGTCTCGAGCAGGGTTTTGTCCTCGGGGGCTGAACGCGCCGGGCTGCGCCCGCGTACGACGCCGGGGCGGCGGCCGCGAAGCAGCCGGGAAATCGGTTTTCTAGCCACTGGAAAGCGTCGCACGATGGGCACCACGGTTGGCCTTGCCGCGTGTGCTCTCAAAAGGAGAATAAGGAAATGCTAATTGCTAGTGTGGGTTGTGGATCGCGGCCGAGCGCTATCCGTGCGCTCGCTCAGTCCATGGCCAGAATGTCTTGCACTGTGCTCAGGAGCTGCGAGTCGCCAAAGGGTTTGGCAAGGCCTCGGGCCGCCCGAATTTTCTGGCGATTTCCAGGAAATCGTAGCCACTCACGCGTCCGGCCCCGGAAATTGCAATAATCTTGAGCGCCGGGTCATATTGTCGCAACATGCGAATCGTTTCGATCCCCTCGCGTCCCGGCATCACGATGTCGGTGATGACGAGGTCGGCGGATCGCGCCTCAAAGGCTCGAAGGCCGGCGTCTCCGTCGGCCGCCTCGGAAACCTCGTGGCCGGATCCTTCCAGCGTGTTGCGGACGAAAGCGCGAACCAGCGGTTCATCATCGATAACAAGGAGGCGCGCCACGAAAGACCTACTCGCTGATGAGCAACCATAGCAGGACTACACGTTACGATCAGCAATTTTGTGGAGAGTGAGATGGGCAAATTTCCCGTATGAGGAGCATGTCAGAATCCTTGACCGAATCGCGAGCCGATGATCCATTCGCTCCGCCAAACAGCGGTATCTCAAGAGTTGCGCGGTGATCGACCTCGCAGAGGTCCGGTGAGCGCGTCGGCGGTCAATCTTGCGGCGGTCACCGCTTTGGCGCTGGCTGCTGGCGAAGTGATCGTGCGTCACTACCACGATACCCAGGTAGTTCGTACCAAATCCGACCGTTCGCCGGTCACCGCCGCCGATATCGCTTCGGAGGATGTCATCTTCCAGGGCCTGCGACACCTGACGCCCAAGATCTCGGTGGTTTCCGAGGAACGCGTTGCGGCGGGGGACATACCCGACGTCTCGGGCGGCCGATTCTGGCTCGTCGATCCCCTGGACGGCACGCGCGAGTACCTGAATCGCAATGGCGAGTTCACCGTCAATATCGGACTAATCGACGGCGGCCGCCCGGTTCTCGGCGTCATCCATGTACCCGTAACGGGGCTGACGTGTTACAGCGCCGGCCCAGGTACGGCGTACAGCCGCTCCGGCGACGGGGCGCCGCGCCCGATCGCGGTGCGCCGTCTCGACGGTCACCCGCCAGTGGCGGTGGCCAGCCGCTCTCACCGCGATACGCGCACCGATGCCTGGCTCGAGTCCGCGGGCGTCGAGCGGGTAACGCCCGCGGGCAGCGCGCTAAAGTTCTGCCTGCTGGCGATGGGGGAGGCCGACATCTACCCGCGCTTCGGCCGCACCATGGAGTGGGACACTGCGGCCGGCCACGCCATCGTATCCGCGGCCGGCGGCAGTGTGCGCACCCTGGAAGGCGACGACCTCACCTACGGCAAGCCGGATTTCGAAAACCCCCATTTCGTGGCACGCGGCGGGGAATAGCGCGCCACCGGACGCCGTGCCTCAGGTTCGTTCGTCGATCCGTAGGTCAACCGCCGGGACGCTCTCGGCGATGGCGCGGAACGCTTCGTCCGAGCCATCGAATCTATTCCCGAGGATGAGGCGGAAGAGCTGCGCCCAGGCGCGTGGGTGTCGGGAGGCATAGTCGCGAAACGCCTGCTCGCCCTCGCGCGCGCTCAGGGGCACCGCCAGGGCCCGGCGGCGCCTCGCGCCAACCGTGATCTCGACGTCGGGCGCTTTCTCGATGTTGCTAAACCAGTGTGAGTCTCTGCCACCGAACGCCGAGGCGACGGTATAGGTTGCGCTCTCGGGGTCGCGCCTGACCACCTCCAGCACCGTCCGACGCAGCGCGCCGCTGCGGCGCCCAACGTGCCCGAGCATCACAAACCGCTGCCCAAGCAACCAGCCGAGGCGCAGCTGGTACAGGAGGATGGGGGCACGGAGAAAGGCGCGCCTCCACCCGCGCGGGTGGCCGGTCAGGATCGTCAACGCGGGGGCGCGGGCGCGGTCCTGTCGATCCGCATGAGGTCGATTAGGAGCGCGTAGCCGGTCGGCGTGCGGCCGGCGCCGGGGCCGACGATGGTGATCTCATCCAACAGGTCGGTCCTGAGCGTTAGCGCGTTGGTCGCGCCCGAGACGCCGGCAAGCGGATCGGTGAGCGCGATCGCCTGTGGCGAAACGCGCCCGCGGACGGTGCCGTCCTCCCGGAATACGCTGCCGATCAACTTGTAGCGGCGAGACTCGCGCTTGGCGCGCTCGATGTCGTCGGGGGTGATGCCGGTGATCCCCTCGCACGGGACCTCGGCCGGAGTGAGCGCCCCGCCCATCAGCGTATTGGCCAGGATCACGACCTTGGCCAGGGCGTCGGTGCCGTTGACGTCGGCGTCGGGTTTGGATTCGGCGTAGCCGTGCCCCTGGGCCTGCTTCAGCGCCGCGTCGTAGCCGACGCCGGCCTCCATCTCGCACAGGATGAAGTTGCAGGTCCCGTTCAAGATGCCGCTCACCGCCTCGATCTCATTGCCCACGAGGCAGCTCTCGGCGAGGTTGAAGAGCGGGGTGCCGCTCAGTGCCGCGCCCTCAAACAGAAACCCCACGCCGCTCCGCGCCGCCTCCTCGCGCAACTCGCGCACCGCCAACGCGGGCGGTCCCTTGTTGCTCGTGACTAGGTGCATGCCGCGCGCGAAGGCGGCGCGGCAGTGCGAGGTCGCCGGCTCGGCGGTCGCGAGGTCGGTGAAGGTCATCTCCAGCACCGCCGTCGCGTCCGCCTTGGCGATCGTCTCGAGGGCATCCCAACCACACCCGTCGGCGAACTGCCCCTGCGAGCGAACCTCCTCCAGCCGTGCCGCGAGGTTCAGCCCGCCCGCCTCATAGATCGTGCCCCATCGTCGGTCGCAGATGGCGACGACTTCGCACTCGAACCCGTGACGGGCGCGAAAGTCCTTGCCCTTGCGGATCAGGATCTCGGCCACGGACTGGCCGACGATCCCGAAACCGATCAGCACCACGCGCTGCTTCATTTCCCGCCGCGACCCGCGCGCCGCGCCTAGGCGTTGATGTCGATCACGGTGCGGCCCCGCACCTTTCCGGCGACGATGTCGGCGGCCAGCCCGGGGAGTGCCGCGAAGGGCGCCACGGTGGCCATCGCCTCGAGCTTGTCGCGCGCCAGGTCACGGTCGAGCCGCTCCCAGACCGCCCGGCGTTTGCTCTGATCGGCCAGCACCGAGTCGATTCCCAGCAGAGATACCCCGCGCAGGATGAAGGGCAGCACCGTGGTGTTGAGCGCGAGACCGCCGGCGTTGCCGCATGCCGCGATCGCGCCGCCGTAGTCGGTCTGGCGCAGCAGGGCAGCGAGTATGTCGCCGCCCACCGCGTCGATCCCACCCGCCCAGCGTGCCGATTCGAGGGGCCGATCGGTGGGCGCAGCCAGTTCCGCGCGCTCGACGATGCTGGCCGCACCAAGTGTGCCCAGGTACTCGTGCGCGTCCTTGCGGCCGGTGGCCGCGGCGACGCTGTGGCCGAGTGTGCTCAGGAGCGCAACTGACATGCTGCCCACGCCGCCGCCGGCGCCGGTGACGATGACCTCGCCCGCGCCCGGCGCAACGCCTGCACCCTCGAGCGCCATCACCGCCAACATCGCGGTGACGCCTGCCGTACCGATCGTCATGGATTGGCGGAGGTCCAGACCCGGCGGAACCCGCACCAGATACCCCGCCTTGACCCGCGCCTTCGCGGCGAACCCGCCCCACGTCGTCTCCCCGAGGCCGCCCCCGGTCGCCACAACCTGATCGCCAACGGCGAACTCCTCTGTCTCCGATCGGATGACGGTGCCGGCAAGGTCGATTCCCGGCACCATCGGCAGTCGCCGCATGATGCGGGCCGTGTTGCCGTTCAGCGCCAGGCCGTCCTTGTAGTTCAGGGACGAGTAGGCGACATCGATGGTCACTTCGCCGTCGGGAAGATCGGCGGTGTCGAGTTCGCTGAAATCGGCCGTTACGGTGCCGTCGCGCTCCTCGGCCACGAGCGCCTTGAAGGTTTCGCTCACCGCGCTAGCGCAGGCGCTCGAGGACGGATGCGTAGTTCGCGACCATGGTGCCGCCCATGTTGAGGATGCCGACCAGCGCCGCGTCGGGGATCTGGATCTCGCCGGCGCTGCCGCATAGCTGGCGGGCGGCCAGGACGTGCATGCTGAGCCCGGTCGCGCCCACCGGGTGGCCCTTGGACTTGAGCCCACCCGAGGGATTGACCGGAAGCTTGCCGTCTTTCTCGGTCCAGCCCTCGTCGATGGCGCGTCGGCCCTCGCCGGGCTCGGTCAGACCCATCGCCTCGTAGATCAGTAGCTCGGCGATGGTGAAACAGTCGTGGACCTCGACCAGGCTCAGATCATCGAGCCCCACCCGCGCCGTCTCGAGCGCTTGCCGCCACGCCACCCGCGGTCCCTCCATCGCCAGTACGTCGCGCTTGGCCATCGGCAGGAAGTCGTTGACGTGGCGGATGGCGCGGAAGACTACGGCCTTGGGCATGCCGAGCGCGGTGTCGACGTCGGTCAGCACCGCGGCCGCGGCGCCATCGGCGATCGTCGAGCAGTCGGTGCGCCGCAGGGGCTCGACAACGATCGGATTTTTTTCCGAGACCGTGTTGCAAAACTCGAAGCCGAGGTCCTTTTGCAGGTGCGCGAGCGGGTTGACCGAACCGTTCTTGTGGTTCTTGGCGGCGATATGTGCCAGCGCGTTCCCGGCGTCGCCGTACTTTTGAAAATAGAGCTGGGCCAGGCGCGCGAAGATGCCGGGAAACGATAGCCCCTGTCCGGCTTCGTCCTTATAGTAGCTCGCCTTGGCTAGCGATTCGGTAACCTTAGGCGTGTCGGCGCCGGTCATCTTTTCGGCGCCGATGGCCAACACGAAGCGGGCCCGGCCCGCGCCGATGGCGTCGACCCCGGCCGAGATCGCCGCCGAGCCCGACGCGCACGCGTTCTCGACCCGGGCCGCGGGCTTGAATCGCAGCTCCTCGTCGATCCCGAGCGCGAGCGATGCGGCGAAGTCCTGGTTCTCCATTCCGGCGTTGAAGGTGCCGAGAAAGATCGCGTCGATATCGCCCGGCGCCAGCCCGGCATCGGCGATGGCCTCGCGCCCCGCCGTCGCCACCAGCGTCTCAAGGTCCATGTCCGCGAGCTTGCCGAACTTTGTGTGGCTCCAGCCCACCATGCAGACACTCATGCCGCTCTCCTCGTTTGTCTCTCTCCACCCTAGCAAATCCGGACGGCCCGCCATAGCGCCGCCGCCGAGTCTGTGTCGCTTCTAAGAAAGAACATCGCCGCCAACTACGTCGGCCGGGCGTGGATGGTGGTGATGTCGGTGGCGTTCATTCCGCTCTATCTCGACTTTCTCGGGGTCGAGGCCTATGGGCTGATCGGCATCTTCTTCGTCTTGCAGACGACGTTCTCGCTCTTGGACCTCGGGCTCGGCACGACGCTTAATCGCGAGCTTGCGCGCCGCAGTACGGACCAAGCCGATGCCGGCGCCATGCGCAGCCTGGTGCGCTCGCTCGAGCTCTTGTCGTGGGCGTTGGCGGCGGTGTTGGCGGCGGCGCTGATCCTGGCGGCGCCGATCATCGCCAGCGATTGGGTCCAGCCCCAAGACCTCGAACCCGCCGCCATCGAGCAGGCCATCGTCATGATGGGCCTCGCGCTCGCCTTTCGCTGGCCGCTCGCGCTCTACACCGGGGGCATGATGGGCTTGCAGCGCCACGTTGCGCTCAACCAGATCATCGTCGTCGCCGCGACCATCCAGGCCGGCGGCGCGGCGCTGGTGCTGTGGTGGATCGCGCCCACCCTCGAGGCGTTTTTCACCTGGCAGGTGATCGCCGCCGCCGCGCAAGCCGGCGTGACGATGTTGGTGCTGTGGCGCGGCCTGCCCCGCGGCGCCCGCGCCCGGTTCGATCCGGCGCTGATGCGCGAGGTGTGGCGGTTCGCCGCCGGCATCACCGGTACCACGGTGATCGCCGTCCTCATGACCCAGCTCGACAAGCTCATCCTCAGCCGCCTGTTGGCGCTGGAAACGCTCGGCTATTACTTGCTCGCGTGGCTGTTCGCGAGCGGGCTCATCCAGATCACCACGCCCATCACCACAGCGCTCTTCCCGCGACTCTCGCAGATGGTCGAGCGCGGCGAGGATGCCGACCTCAAAGCCCTTTACCACCGCAGTGCCCAGGCGATCTCGGTCCTGGTGGCGCCGCCAGCCGTCGTGCTTATGCTGTTCGGCGGCGACGTCATCCGGCTGTGGACCGGCAGCGCCGAAATTGCCGCCAACACCGCCCCGCTCCTCGCGCTTTTGGCGGCGGGCACGATGCTTAACTGCGTCATGATCTTGCCCTTCGTCGCCCAGCTCGCCCACGGCTGGACCCGGCTTTCGGTGATCTACCATATTGCTGCCGCGATCGTGCTGATCCCGGCGGTCATCGCGCTCGCTCGGGTCTACGGCGCGGCCGGGGCGGCCGCCGTGTGGCTGGCGCTCAACGCCGGCTACGTGATGATCGTGATCCAGCTTATGCACCGCCGCATCTTGGCTGGCGAAAAGCGACGCTGGTACCTGGTCGACATTGCCGCGCCGCTCGCGCCGGCCTTGATCGTGGCCGGCCTATGGCGGCTGGTCGCGACCGACTCGATGTCGGCGCCTGCGCTCCTCGCGCTTCTGATCGGCGCCTCGCTAACGACGGCGTTGGCCTCGGCGGCGGCCGCGCCCGAGGTCCGCGGCGCGATCGTGCGGCGCCTTTTCGCGGCGAGGGCGGCATGACGGATCGGCCGCTGGTCAGTGTCGGGCTGCCGGTGCGCGACGGCGAAGCGACGCTTGCCCGCACCCTCGAAGGACTGCTCGCTCAGACCCACGAGCCGTTGGAGATCATCGTCTCCGACAACTGTTCCTCGGACCGCACCGCCGAGATCGCAGGTGACCATGCGGAGCGCTTCACGCAAATCCATTACGTGCGCCAATCCGAACCGCTGAGCGCTTTCGAGAACTTTCGTCGTGTCCTTGGCGAATCGCGGGGCGAGTACTTCCTGTGGGCGGCCGATGACGATCACCGCAACCCCGAGTACGTCGCCAACCTCCTGGCTCGCCTGGAAGCGGACCCCCAGGCCATTCTTTGCTTCGGCGACCTCGCGGTTTTTTCCGGCGAAATCGCCGATTCGCGGCTGGTGTCGCTCGACTTCGAGAACGCGGGGCGCAGCATTCTCGCCCGATTGGCGCGATCGGCCTTCCAGCCTTGCTACCATATCTACGGGGTGTGGCGCGCGGCGCCGCTAAAGGAGATCGATCTCGTCGATTGCTGGTACTGGCCGGACATGCAGATCGTGCTGGCCGCCGCGTGCATGGGTACCTTCGTCCGTGCCGATGGTGCTACCTTCCATTACTTCGACGCCGGAAAATCGCTGCGCGAGTCCGAGTTGCGCCAGACGGGCCGCACCGGTGCCTCGTGGCTTTTCCCTCTGCAGGTGATCACCTCGAGCTTTCACTCCGTCCGGCACGCGCGCGGCCTTGGACTGGCCCTCATCGCGGGTGCTTTCCTGTCCTTGCGAGAGATTCGCAATCTCGCGTGGTACCTGATTCCCGGCGGCGCCAGGGCGTCGGTTCGCCGGCTCATCGGGCGCGAGTCCGCCAGAACCTGACGGCCTCGGCCAGACCTTCGCGCAGCGGCACCGCCAGGGCGAAGCCGGCTTCCTCGCGCAGCCTGGCGATGTCGGCAACCAGCGTCGCCGGTTCCCCCGGGCGGTCGGCGAGCCCGCCCAGGCGGAGGAGTTCGGGGCGGCCGACCAGCTCGGCGATCGTCTGGGCCACTTCCGCGATCGTGTGAGATTCGCCCGAGGCGACGTTGCACGGTCCCTCGATCTCGGAGTCGATCAGCGCGGCGAAAGCCGCGCCCACGTCGCGCGCCTCGATGAAATCGCGCCGTCCCGTGCCCGAGCCGCACTTGGCTTCTTCACCGGCAAGGAGCGCGCGGGCGACTGACGGCACCAGGCGTTGCTCTGGCTCTGGCCCGCCGTAAACGTAGAAGATGCGGCCCCAGGCGTAGCTCAGTTCCCGCGGGCGCGCGAACGCGGCAATCGCGACGCGAAGCGCGTGCTTGGCAGAGCCATAGAGGCTCGCCGGGCGGCAGGCGAAACCCTCGTCGATCGGAGCGTCGGGAAGCGTCTCCCAATCGTACTCGGCGCAGCTTCCGGCGATGACTGCGCGGCGCCCGCCGGCGGCGTGGAAGGCGCGCACCAGATCGAGGCTGGCAGACTGCCATTCTAGGTTCTCGGGCGCCGTCCAGTACCGCCCTGGCTCGGTAATCCAGGCGAGGTGGAGAAGGTGGCTCGGCCGCACGGTCTCGAGACAGGCGCGAACGGCCTCGCCATCGAAGAGGTCGACCTCGTGCTCCGCGCCCTTGCGGGCGAGTCCGTGGACGCGAAAGCCGCGCGCCGTGAGCGCCGCCGTGGCGTGCCGTCCCACCAGCCCGGTCGCGCCGGTTACCAGGACCGCGTTCACCGGCGGCTCATCGTACGAAGTCCGCGAACGCAGCGTCGCGTGCCGAAATCACGCTCGGCCGCAGCGGCCACTCGATGGCGAAGGCGGGGTCGTCCCAGCGCACGCCGCGTGCGTGCTCGGGTGAATGCGCGCGGCCCATCAGGTAGAAGACCTCGCTCTCGGCGGCGAGCGTGATGAAGCCGTGGGCGCAGCCCTCGGGAATCAGGTGCGCGCGATGCTCCTCGGGCGCTAGCTCGGTCCCGGTCCAGGCGCAGAACGCTTGCGATTCGGAGCGAAGGTCCACCGCCACATCGAAGACGCGCCCGCGCGTGCATCGCACCAATTTGGCCTCCGCCACGGGCGCAGCCTGATAGTGCAGTCCGCGCAAGGTTCCTGGCGCGTGGTTGAACGAGGTATTGCACTGGGCGATACGGACTGGAAATCCGGCATCGCGGAATTCCTCGGCGCAGAAAGCGCGCGCGAAGCTGCCGCGTTCGTCCTCGATTGGCTCGGACTCGACGACCACGACACCTGGAACCCGCGTCTCGACGAACTGCATGTGTCCGCTAACTTAGCCCACAACCGTACATTCGGGGATCGGAATCACGAAGCGGCCGCCCCACTCGGCGATGTGCGCCATGTCGCGCACGATCTCGTCACGAAGGTTCCACGGCAGAATCAGGACGAAATCCGGTCTGGTTTCGTCGATCCGTTCCGGCGGGTGGACTGGAATCCGGCTACCGGGAAGCAGCATCCCTTGCTTGTGGGGGCTGCGGTCGACGACGTAGGCGATGGATTCGCACCCCACGCCGCAGACGTTGAGGAGCGTGTTGCCCTTGGCCGCCGCGCCATAGGCGGCGACTGCTTTGCGCTCTTGCCGGGCCTGGGTGAGGAAAGCGCAAAGCGAGGCCCGGGCGTGCTCGACCCACGCCGCGAAGCCAGCGTAGCCCTGCGGTGAATCGAGCCCCGCGGCGGCCTCGGCCGCATGCACGGGGGTGCTCGTGTGGCCGGCCGCGCCGGTGCGGCGGGCGTGGACACGTAGCGAACCGCCGTGGGTTGGCAGCTCTTCGACGTCAATGACGGTCAGCCCCTGGGCGGCGAACACGCGCTCGACGACCCCAAGCGAGAGGTACGAGACGTGCTCGTGATAGATGGTATCGAACTGCACCCCTTCGATCAGCCGCAAGAGGTGAGGGAATTCGACGGTGACCGCGCCGTCGGGCTTCACCAGCACCGCAAGTCCGGCGACAAAATCGTTGAGTTCGGGCACATGGGCGAGAACGTTGTTCGCGACCACCAGATCTGCGGCGTGCCCGGCCGCGACCAGGCGCTCGGCGGTTGCCCGTCCGAAGAACGCGACCTCGGTCGGGATCCCGTTCTTTCTGGCCACCTCCGCGACGTTGGCGGCGGGCTCAATCCCAAGCACCGGCACACCGGCGGCCGTGAAGAAACGCAGCAGGTGGCCGTCGTTCGAGGCCACCTCCACAACCTTGGAGTCCGGGCCGAGGGGGTAGCGCTTGCGCGCCATCTCGGCAAAGCGTTCGCAGTGCTCGAGCCAGCTGCGGGAGTACGAAGAGAAGTACGCATACTCGGAAAACAGTACCTCGGGCGGCACCGTGGCGCCGAGTTGGACCAACAGGCACCCATCGCACACGTAGACGCACAGGGGATAGCGTGGCTCCGGCGCGGCGGCGTCCTCGGGGGCGACGAAGCGGTTGGCGAGCGGCGTCTCGCCGAGGTCGACGAACACCCGGTCCAACGCCGCGTCGCAGAATCGGCAGCTCGGTGCGGCGCTCACGTGCGGCCCATATACCGGTCGATCTGGTCCATGGTATGGGCGCGCATGTCGGCGCCGTCGACGAACGAGCGGTACCAATCGGCGGTCCACGCGACGATATCTTCGATCGCCAGCCGCTGGCGCCAGCCCAGCGATTCGCGGGCGAGCGAGGAATCGAGGGTGAGCGTGATCTTCTCGGGCGGCGGCTCGCCGTCCGCCTTGCGCCAGCCCTGCGCGCCGGGCAGCGCACCGAGCAAGCGCTCGGCGAGCGCGGCGGTCGAGATCTGTCCCGCCGCTTCGGGACCGAAATTGAGTGCTCGCCCCAGGCCGGCCGCGGCGGTGGCAAGTCGCTCGGCGTACAGCAAATACCCGCCGACAAGATCCAGGACGTGCTGCCACGGGCGCCTCGCGTCGGGATAGCGCAAGATCAGCGGCTCACGCCGGCGCACCGCGTTCCACAGGTCCGTGATTAGCCGGTCCTCGGCCCAGTCGCCGCCGCCCAGCGCGTTGCCGCCGCGTGCCGTCGCCACCGCCATACCCTCATCCTCAAGGAAACTCCTCGCGAAGGCTGCCGTCACGGATTCGGTCGCCGCCTTCGAAGCGCTATAGGGATCGTCGCCGCCCAAGGCATCGCCCTCCGCAAACGGCGCTCCGTCCTCGCGGTTCGCGTAGGTCTTATCGCTGGTGACCACCAACACCGCCTTGAGATTCGCGCGACCCCGAAGAGCCTGCAACAGGTTCGTGGTGCCCATAACGTTGGTCGCGATGGTTTCCACCGGCTCACGGTACGAGCGGCGGACCAGCGCCTGCGCCGCCATGTGGATGACGATTTCGGGGTCCGCTGCGGCCACCGCCGCGGCCACCGCGCCGGCGTCTCGAACGTCGCCGATGCGCGAGGTGAGCGCGGGCCACGGCTCAAGTAGCGCGAATAGGCTGGGATCGGTCTCCGGCGCCAGGGCGAAGCCGGTGGTCTCGACGCCCAAACGCTCCAGGCAAGCCGCCATCCAAGCACCCTTGAAACCGGTGTGTCCGGTGAGAAGCACCCGCCGCCCGGCCCAGAACGCGGGCTCGATCACCGATTCAGTCCCAGACCCGCCACGGCGCCCGCCCCTCGGCCCACAGGCGCTCGAGCTCGTTGCGCTCTCGAAGGGTGTCCATTGGCTGCCAAAAACCCTCGTGGCGAAAAGCGGCGAGCTGACCCTCACGCGCCAGTCCTTCGAGCGGCCCGCGCTCCCACACCGTCGCGTCGCCTTCGCCGATGCGGTCAAGCACTCGGTGTTCCAATACGAAGAAGCCGCCGTTGATGAAACCCTCTTCGCCACCCGCCGGCTTTTCCGCGAATCGCTCGACCCGGTCGCCGGCAAGGAGCGTCGCGCCGAAGCGGCCGGGCGGACGCGCCACGGTGACCGTGGCCTCGAGCCCGTGCCCGCGGTGGAACTCGAGCAACGCCGAGATATCGAGGTCGGCCACCCCGTCGCCGTACGTCATGCAGAAGCTCTCGCCGTCATCCAGATGAGGCGCGGCACGTCCGAGCCGGCCCCCGGTCATGGTCTCGGCGCCGGTATCCACCAGCGTCACGCGCCAGGGCTCGGCTGGGCTTGCGTGGTACTCGATCGCGTTCGCGGCCAGGTCGACCGTGATGTCGGCGCGGTGCAGCACGTAGTTGGCGAAGTACTCTTTGATCATGTAGCCGCGGTAACCGAGGCAGACCACGAAGTCGGTGAGGCCGAAGTGGGCATAGCCCTTCATGATGTGCCACAGGATCGGCCACCCGCCGATCTCAACCATCGGCTTGGGCCTGAGATGCGATTCCTCAGCGATCCGCGTACCCCGACCGCCCGCCAGGATGACGACCTTCACGACAAACCCTCCGTACCTGCCCGCGATGCCTTAGCGCCGAAACCGCGCCCTGGCAAGATCGGAACCGCTGCCGCGGGGCGGTGACGGGGATCCTAGGCGGCGGCGATCAGCGCTTCGATCAGTTTGTTGACTTGCGCGGCGCGCTCCATGTGGGCCATGTGGCCGGCACCCTCGTTGCGGTGCACTGCGATGCCCTCGGGAACGGTATCTGCTTGACCCACCGCGACGATCTGGTCGTCTGCGCCCCAAATCACCTGTGCCGGTGAGGCGAGCTCCGACAGGCGGCCGCCCAACTGGAGCGTTTGACTC
>PVBE012534393.1_pt1 | contig 36843 bp, 31 predicted proteins | sample 1631181 | NCBI WGS metagenome assembly PVBE01 (sample SAMN08397723, study PRJNA350692) | Marine metagenome, whole genome shotgun sequencing project. | isolation source: water | place: Pacific Ocean | collected 2012-04
CAGCTTCATGAGCGCCAATTCGATCATCGTGGCGAAGGTGATGTTAGGCCGGGCCGCAGACCGGCGCATCAGTTCGACGGTATCGAAGGTCAAGATTAACGTCACCAAAATTAAGAAAATGATGGCGAAACCCACCAGGAACTGGCGTCCTATGTAAACCGAGAGGGTGGGGGATAGACGCATGTTTTACGGCTTTCTCGTTATCTCATGGAATTCTGGGTGGCCAGACCGGTCCTGGCACTGCCCCTGGGTCGCCACGGCCGGCGCAGCATCAAGACGTAGCCCAGGATTAGGGGGAGCGCGGCACCGATATACATTGAGGGAATCAATTCCAGCCTTTTCGCGGAAACATTCTCCAGCCCCAATGCCAAAGCCTGAAAGACGATGACGATGGCGGCGGCAAGAGCGATGCGCCCGGACTGACCGCGACGGCTGATGCCACCCGAAATTAGGCAGGCAAGCCCGATGAGTGTGAAACAGGCGGCGAACATGGGCCAGATCAACCGCTTGTGGGCCTCGACGACGAACTTCCCGTAATCCCGTGGGTCCATGAGACTATCTTTTTTGATGGCAAGCAGCTCCGCCAGAGTCCGCTCGCGGGGCTCGCGGTAACGAACCGCCGTCTGATCCTTAGATCTGTCCAATTCAATCGTATAGCGGTCGAAATAGAGGATTGAGAATTTGTTAGTTTTCTTGTTCCTCTCCTGACGGTTGCCCTCGAACATGATGACCCGCGACGATCCCTCCGATTCGACCAAGGCGCCGCGCGAGGCCATGACAGTCGAGGGTTTCTCTCCATCGCGTCCATCGTGCACCAAGATGCCGTGCAATTGTCCATCCTTGGATCGTTCTCGCACATATACGGTGACGTCCTTGGAGACGGTGTTGAAAGCCCCTTCTTGTAGCAAGATGTGAGAATAACTGTAGCGGATGTCCCATTGTAGTTCGCGGAACAAGCGATAGGACTGGGGCACCAAGAAGATATTCAGCGCATACCCGGCGAAGACCACCAAGAGCGCCGTCATCAGGGCCGGCTTGGCGAGGGCGAACTGGCTCATGCCCGAGGCGCGCATGACCACCAGTTCGCGGTCGGCAACCAGCTTGCTGTAAGTGAACATGACCACCGTAAACAAGGCCACTGGCAGGATAATGGAGAGGAAATTGGGCAGCAGCAACATGGTCAGATAGAGGAACATGCCGCCCGTCACGCCGCGGTTGACGATCATCTCGACAAAGCGCAGGGACTGGCTTAGCCATATGATGCCGGTGAGGCCGATGGTGACAAGGACCATCCCCAACAACAATTGGCGCAGCACGTATCGGGTTAATTCGTTCATGGTGGCGAACCGGCTCGCTTTCGCTCCCGACAAAATGTGGGAAAAATGCTCGTAAATCAAGGGTTAACCGCGTGATCCAGAGAAGGAAGGTGAGCTTAATTGATAATTCCGGAGCGAAATGCGCGATGGGTTGTTGTCCCTTTGCCGCCGCCCTTCCTTACAGCACCTTGCCGGGGTTCATGATGTTCATGGGGTCCAGCGTTCTTTTCAGGGTCCGCATCAGATCCAATTCGACGGCCGATTTGTAGCGTACCAGCTCGTCCCGCTTGAGCGTGCCGATGCCGTGCTCGGCCGAGAAGCTGCCGTCCATTTCGGCAGTCAGGTCGTGGACGATGTGGTTGAATTCGTCCCAGCGGGCGACAAAGGCGTCGGTGTCGGCGCCCACCGGTTGGCTCAGGTTGTAGTGGATGTTGCCGTCGCCGACGTGGCCGAATGCCAGGATGCGGACGCCGGGCAGGGCCGCCTCGACTAATGCACCGGCGCGGCGCACGAACTCGGCAACCCGGGAGACCGGCACAGAGACGTCGTGCTTGATGCTGCCGCCCTCGAACTTCTGGCAGTCCGAAAGCACCTCGCGGACACGCCACAGCTCGCCTCTCTGGGCCTCACTGGCGGCGATCACCGCGTCTTCGGCAATGCCGTCGTCGAGGGCCTGGGCGAGGATCGTCTCCAGCGCCTCTCTCAGTCCCGTACCGCCCTCTGGTCCGGTTAGTTCGATGAGTGTGTAGAAGGAATGGGCGTCGGCGAAGGGATCGACGACCCCGGTCATGTGCTTGACGGCGAATTCCATCCCTAAGCGGGGGATCAGCTCGAAGGCGGTGAGCGCATCGCCGCAGGCGTCGCACATGCGCGAAAATAAGGTCAGGGCCTCCTCGGCGCCGCTGACGGCGGCCATCGCGGTCTCGCGCGAGGGCTGTTGGGGATAGAGCTTCAAAACGGCGGCGGTGATAACGCCAAGTGTCCCTTCGGCGCCGATGAAGAGGTGCTTGAGGTCGTAACCGGTGTTGTCCTTGCGTAGTCCGCGCAGGCGCTCCCACACTCGGCCGTCGGGCAGCACGACCTCGAGGCCCAGCACCAGATCGCGGGTGTTTCCATAGCGCAGAACCTGGACGCCGCCGGCATTGGTTGAGAGATTGCCCCCTATTTGGCAACTGCCCTCGGCGGCCAGGCTGAGGGGGAACAGACAGCCGGCTTCGTCGGCCGCATCCTGGATCGTGGCGAGGACGCAGCCGGCCTCGACGGTCATGGTGTGATTAAGGGGATCGACGTCGCGTATGCGGCTCATACGGCCCATGGACAAAATGACGCCGCCGTCGGGAACGGCGCCGCCTTGCAATCCGGTATTGCCCCCCTGGGGGGTGACGGGAACACCGGCCTTGGCGCAAATTTCAATTACCCGCGCTGTCTCTTCGGTCGAGGCGGGGCGGATCACGGCGGTGCAGGTGCCGCGCCAGAAACCACGAGCCTCGATCAGGTGCGGTTCCATTTCGCCTTTGTCGTCGATCCAACCCTTGCGGCCGACCACGCCTAAGAGCGCTTCGGTCACACCTTCGGGTACAGGCTTCACCGTCACAGCACCTTCCCCGGATTCATGATGGACTTTGGATCGAGTGTCCTCTTCAACGTTCGCATGAGGTCCATCTCGACTTCGGATTTGTAGCGTTCAAGTAGGTCGCGCTTGTGAAGGCCGATGCCGTGCTCGGCTGAAAAGCTGCCGTCCATCTCGGCGATCAGATCATGGACTCCGTGCACGACGCGATCGGTCTCGGCTAAGAAGGCATCGGTATCGGCGCCCTCGGGTTGGGTCAGGTTGAAGTGAATGTTGCCGTCTCCGACGTGACCAAAGGCGACAACGCGCCCGCCCTGCACCGCGCCTTCCAGAATTTTTGTGGCACGGTGCAGGAATTCGGGCACCCGGGAGACCGGCACCGAGACATCGTGCTTGATGCTACCGCCCTCGGGTATTTGGGCCTCGTTGATGTCTTCACGGATAGTCCACAATTCCTCGGCCTGGGCCTCGCTGGTGGCGATCACGGCGTCTTTGGCGACACCATCGTCGAGGGCTCGGGCGAGAGTTGCTTCCAAGGAGTCGCGCAAAGCGCCTCCGGGCCTGGGGCTGGTCAATTCGATGAGGGCATAGAATGGATGGGGCGCATCGAACGGGTCGCGCGTACGCTCGACATGCTTGAGGGCAAAGTCGAAGGGCATGCGCGAGATCATCTCGAAGGCGGTCAGTGCCTCACCGCAGGCAGCGCGGACGCGGATGAAGACGTCGAGCACGGCTTCTGGATCGGGAAGGGCGACCAGCGCCGCCTCGCGGGCATGGATGGCGGGATAGAGTTTCAACACGGCGGCGGTGATTACGCCCAGCGTCCCTTCGGCGCCGATAAACAAATGTTTGAGGTCATAGCCGGTGTTGTCCTTGCGCAGGCCGCGCAGACCCTCCCACACCCTGCCGTCAGGCAGCACGACCTCCAGACCCAGCACCAGGTCGCGGGCATTGCCGTAGCGCAGAACCTGGATGCCACCGGCGTTGGTCGACAGGTTGCCGCCGATCTGGCAGCTGCCGTCGGCGGCGGCCAGGCTGAGGGAAAACAGACAGCCGGCTTCGGCCGCCGCCTCTTGGATGGTGGCGAGAACACAGCCCGCCTCGACGGTCATGGTGTGGTTGAGGGGATCGACGTCGCGGATGCGGCTCATACGGCCCATGGACAAGACGATGCCGCCGTCGGGAACGCCGCCGCCCATGCCACCCGTATTGCCGCCCTGAGGGGTGATGGGAACCCCGGCCCCGGCGCAAATCTTGATCACCCGCGCAGTCTCTTCGGTCGAGGCGGGGCGGACCACGGCGGCGCAGGTCCCGCGCCACAGGCCGCGCCGCTCCACTAGGTGGGGTTCCATCCCGCCTTCGTCGTCAATCCAACCCTTGCGGCCGACTACGCCCAAGATGGCATCGAGGACGGATTGAGGAACGGCGTTGGGCATGGAAGTATGTCTCCGTGATTTAAGAGCGGCCCACAATAGGCAACGGCCGGCGTGGTGCAAGGCACGATTGGTGGGCGCCCAAACGGCCCGTACCACTTGCCTTTCGTTTGCCTTACAATCGGGCGCGGCGATACGAAGGAGAGACGCGAGCCATGAAATTAGATTCCATCTTGCTTGAGATCATGAACGCCAAGCTTTCGGCCATTGCCGGTGAGATGGCGGCGCATCTGCAACGTGCTTCGCGGTCCATGTATGTAAAGGAGGCGGCCGACTTCGGTGTCGGCATCGTCGATGTTGAGGGCCGCATGTTCGCCTATCCCCCGGGCGCTAACATGTTTTCCATCGACCGTCCTTGCGCGCACACCATCCGCGCCGTTCCCAACGTCGAGGATGGTGACGTCATCGTCACCAACGACCCCTACTCCTCGAACGGGCTGTCGACCCACCTTCCCGATCTCCACATGCTCAGGCCCATCTTTAACAAAGGCCGCATTGTTTGCTATGGCTGGGCCTTCATCCACTTCACCGACGTCGGCGGCCGAGTACCGAGCTCGATTTCGCCGTCGAACCATGAGATTTTCCAAGAAGGTATCATTGTCCCACCGATGAAAATCTTGCGCCGGGGTGTCATCAACCAGGACTTCGTAACGATCTTCACCGCCAACTGCCGCACGCCCGAGATCAACATGGGTGACATCGGGGCACTGTTGGGCGCACTCGAGACCTGTGAGAAGCGTGTCCTCGACGTGGTCCAGGCCCACGGAGTGGAGACCGTTATCACCGCCGAATCCGATCTTCAGGACTATTCCGAGGCCAAGGCGCGTGCCGTGCTGCGCCGCATTCCCGACGGCGAGTACGAGTTCTGGGATTATCTTGACGATGACATGGCGAGCCGCATTCCCGTACGCATCCGGGTCAAGATGACGGTGCGCGATGGCACCGTGCATCTAGACTTTGCCAGCACCGATCCGCAGGTCTCGGCGTCGTTCAACGTGCCCACCATGAACCGGCTGAGCTACTGGCTTTCGATGCGCCTTACCACCTTTATCTGCTCGCACGATAAGTCGATCCCGCTGAACGCCGGGATGTACCGGCCCATCACGTGCACCAACCCGGCAGGCACCATCCTCAACGCCGAGTTCCCGGACGCCGTCGGCATTCGCTCGGCCGCCGCCATGCGGCTTCAGGACGCGATCACCGGGTGTATCTTAAAGGCGGCGCCCGATCTGATGGCGGGCCCCACCTGCGGGGCCAACGTTCCTTTGGTCCTGTCCGAGTTCGACGACAGCGGTACAAAGCGCAAGGTTCAGGTGATCCAGCCCATGCGGGGCGGAATGGCGGCGGCGCAAGGCGTCGAGGGGGTCGATGCCAGGGATGTCACCATCAACAACATGAACAACCATCCTTTGGAGTCGGTCGAGGCCGATGCCGGCGTCATCATCCGCAATTACGACATCTGCACCGATTCGGGAGGCGCCGGGGAATGGCGCGGCGGCGTCGGCCAGCAGATCACGGTGGAAATCGTGCGCGATGGCGGCAAGGTGCTGGCCCGCGGTATGGAACGACAGCGCTTCCGCTCCTGGGGGACTATGGGGGGCAAACCGTCACAGCCTCTGAAGGTGCAGTTCAACAAGGGCCGATCGGACGAGCGCACCCTGGCCAAGATCGACGAATTGGCGGTGAGTGCGGGCGATACCCTGACCATTTACATGCCGGGGGGCTCGGGCTACGGCGATCCTTATCGCCGCTCGCCGGAAAAAGTTTGGAGCGACGTGGCGCTCGGCTTCGTAAGCCGTCGGGCGGCGAAGAACGACTATGGCGTCGTCTTGGGCGACGACGGAAAAGTGGACGCGGCAGCGACGCGACGAACCCGGGCAGCGCGACTGCGCGATAATGTCCGTGCCGACTTCGACTTCGGGCCAGAACGCGAAGCGTGGGACGCCGCCTTCGACGACGACCTCATGGCGGTCTTCAACCGAAAGCTATACGCCCTTCCCAAATCGGTGCGCGGCGAGCGCCGCCGCCGGGTGTTCGAGGCGGCGCTGCCCGACCTTCCGCCTTCAGGCGATCCCAAGTTCCTTGATGTGGTCAAGGACCCGGACGCAATTCGCGCCCGCTTCGTTGCCGCTATCGACCGCCTGCTCGATTGAGTCGCTACAGCGGCTAGGTAAGGGGTGCGTCAGATTCCTTGCGCCAAGATCAGGGTCGTGTCGGTGGCGGTCTTTCGGGCCTCTCGATAGGGCTCGTAGTGCGGGTGGTTGTAATGGGCCTCGGTTTTCTCAATGGTGGGCCATTCCACAATTACTGCCTCGTCGGGTGGCTCGCCCAAGCCCTCAATTTGCCTGAGTTCGGTATTGCGCACCAGGTACCGTCCGCCATGTTCATGAACCAGGTTCGAAACTTCTTGTCCAAGGGGCGTCCAAGAAGGACTCTTGCGTTTGATTAGAACCATGGCATAGACAGGCTTCAGTCCCTCTCTTCGTTGTAGATCGGTCGCCGGATGCGCCGAGCGTAGTACGTTAATTCCTTCGACCAAGACCAGGGTCGTGTCGGTGGCGGCTTTGCGGGTTTCCCGGTAAGGCTCATAGCGGGGGTCGTTGTAATAGGCCTCGGCTTTTTCGACCGAGGGAAACTCGACGAGTACCGCCTCGTCGGGGGGCTCGCCCGAGCCCTCGATTTGCCTGGGCGCGGTGTCACGCACCAGATACCGTCCGCCGTGTTCATGAACCAGGTCCACGACTTCTTGTCCGAGGGGCGTCCAAGAGGGCTTCTGTAGCTTAATGAAAGCCATCACATAAACGGACATTGATCCACCTTTCCGTTGTTGAAGGATTATCTGTGTCAATCCGGCGCCGTGGCGGCGCGACGCAGGCGGTCGTTGATGGCGCGCCCGAGGCCAATTTCGGGCACCGCCATGACGGCGATCGCGGTGGCACTGGCCGCGTCGAGGACATGCATCATGGCGAATAGATTGGCCGCCGCTTCGTCGACGTCGCCGGTCGCACTCAGGTTCAGGACTTCGCCCGGTGCCAGCGTCGGGGCATCGGGGCCAAAGGCGAGCAGGACCTCACCGAGACGGGGATTTCGGGCGTCGAGTCGAAGTGGCGTTCGCGGGGCGTAATGACATCCGATCATGCCGGGTGAACGGGCGGGTCCGGCCTCCGATTCGGGTTGGGCGAGGGGGCCGATCTCGGCTTCGATGGCTTCGGCGGCAATGCCGCCGGAGCGCAAGAGGACGGGCTCGGCGGCGCTTAGATCGATGACTGTCGATTCGATACCGACCCGGCACGGCCCGCCGTCGAGAATGAGAGCGACGCGGCCGCCGAGCGAAGCTGCCACGTGGCCGGCGGTGGTTGGGCTGACGGTGCCCGAGCGGTTGGCGCTGGGAGCCGCGATTGGACACCCGGCGATTTCAAGAAGTGCCCGGCCCACCGGGTGATCGGGAACGCGGACGGCAAGGGTGTCGAGGCCGCTGCTGGTAAGGAGTGAGATCGGGTTGTCAGGACTGCGCGGCAACACCAAGGTCAAGGCGCCCGGCCAGAAGGCGCGCGCCAGGGCGTGGGCGCGCTGATCGAAGATGACGGTTCGCGCTACTGCTTGCGTATCGGCGAAGTGTACGATTAGGGGATTGAAATCAGGTCGGTCCTTGGCCGCGAAGACGGCGGCGACGGCGCTGTCGCTGGTGGCGTCGGCCCCTAGCCCGTAGACGGTTTCGGTCGGGAAGGCAACCAACCCACCGGCACCGATCACGGCCGCCGCCTCGGCAACGGCTTGGTCCGTGGCGGGGTGGATTTGGGTCACTCGGTCGCTCATCGGGAAACGAGGCATCGGGAAACGAGGTCCGAAGAAAGAGCCGCCACAAAGTGACGGCCCTTATGTCTCTCATTCTGCTTTTGGCTCGGACCATCCGCGGTCATGATCCGGCACTACAGTCACCGCAAGGGATTGCGGCGGCTAAGGCGTGACCGGAACCCCGGTCCGCTATGTATCGAGCGCTTTTTTTAGGAGCCTCCAATACAATATTAATTGTGCGCCCGAAGGGGTCGACAGTCAAGTATCTTCGTCATCGAAATCTTGCCCGGTGGCGACGAAATGCGGGTTCTCGAACCCCGACTTACCATAGGCCAGATCTCCGCCTTTGAGGGTCCTCACATGGCCGCCGGCAAAGTTCAGAACGGCGTGCCCCGCGGCGGTGTCCCATTCCATGGTCCGTCCGAGGCGCGGATAGAGATCGGCCCTTCCCACCGCCACGTGGCAGAACTTGAGCGAGCTGCCGGCGCTGATCTCATCGGTGATGGTGTAGGCGGTCAGAAACGTGTCCACCTCCGCTGAACGGTGCGAGCGGCTGACCAGGGCGACCAGGCCGTTGGCCGGCGCCGGCCGGGCGGAAATGGTTTGCACTTCGGTCCCGCCGATGGTGGCGAAGGCGCCGTCGTGGCTGCCCCAGTATGTAGCCTCAAGAACCGGTGCGTGGACGACGCCGACTACGGGGCGGCCGGCCTCGATGAGGGCAATGTTAACGGTGAACTCGCCATTGCGCTTGATGAATTCCTTGGTGCCGTCAAGGGGATCAACGAGCCAGAAGGGCCCGTCGCCAACGGTCGGCGCCAGGCCGTCGGAAAAGGCCTCCTCGCCGACGATCGGGAAAGCGTCCGTCATCGCCGTTATCTCCTTAGTGATCAAAGCCTCGGCTCGCTTGTCGGCCGCCGTGACCGGCGACGCGTCGTTCTTGGTCTCGACGTCGAAGTCTGAATTGTAGACCTCCATGATCTCCTTGCCGGCGCGCTCGGCGATGTCGCGCAGTTTGTTGATGTCGCCAAGCCCGAAATTAACCGTCACGGCGTTGTTCCTTTTTGCTGGGCCGCGCTCCACAAGGCGGCGGGATCGTCTAAGTCCGCCGCCGACATCTCCTCGGCGATAAAGCGCGAGGCCTGGAACGTTTTGGACCAGTGGTCGGCGGCGAAGCCGGCTTTTAGTTTGAGACGATGAAGGAAGGTCTCGGGTTGGGGCAGGCCCTCCCAGACCGAGGGCAGAAACACCGCCCGCTTGCCCTTGTCTTGGATGATCAGCCCGTCGATGCCGGGGCGCAATTGGGCCAGAAGATTGGCTTCGTCGGCGATGGTCATGGCAGAGGGCGGGCTGAGGACCGAGATCGAAAGTTCCAGCCCCGCCACTTCGGCCTCTTTCAGGCCCTTGAAACGATGGTCGCGGAAGGCGGCGGCAAAACCGTTTGCGGCGGCATCCATAGCCAGTGCCCGATGGGCGAGGATCGAGCCGATGCAGCCCCGCAAAATGCCGTCGCGCTTTAGCGTGATGAAGCAGGCGCCGTTCTCGCGCAGCTCCGGGGCATAGGCGGCGGGGTCGACCTTCAGCGGGCCGTTATGGGCAAGGCCGTGTTCGATGGAAGCGGCGGCAATCCCCATCAGTGTTGGGCCGTGGGTCTTCAATAACGTCCGGGTACTTCGGGCGAAGTCGTTCTTCTCGACCTTTTCATTGGCGCCTTCATCGAATATCCAGGCGCCATAGCCGACGACCCGGTCACGCGGCCCGGCGGTGTCGCCCGAATTACGCAAGTCCACCGTCGTTACCCCCATGCCACGCCGCTTGGCCAGGGCCAGGAGGCCGCTCATGGGAATGCGCCCGCAGGCATCCTCGCGGCCGATGCCGGCGCTGTCCATGGCCTCGATGGCGTGACACGTCGCCCGGTCGCGGCGGCACGCTGCTTCGTAGTCCAGATGGTGGCTCAGGTCCGTTGAGATGACGATCAGGGTTTCCGGTCCGCCCCACAAGTGTTCAAGCACCTCGGCCACTTTTTCGGCGCCGGCCTCGCCGACCACTACGGGTACGATTGAGAACGCGCCCAAGATGACTTGCAGGAATGGCAGGTGGACCTCCAGGCTATGTTCCTCGCTGTGGGTGGCGTCGAAGACTTCGACCTGGGGCAGGGTCAGAATGGCGGCGATTGCTTTTTTGTCCACGGGAACATCGCCAAGCAGGGTTGCGAAGGCGTCGGCGCCGCTGACCGCCAGTCCCCGTACTGCGACCCGGTGGCAAGGTCCAAGCAGCACGACGCGCTTGATCACGTCGCGGGCCGGCCGGATTCTGGCATAGGCGGTCGCCGCCACCGGGCCGGAGTAGATGTAGCCCGCATGGGGCGCGATGATCGCCTTGGGCACCGGCGCGTCGGTCGGTTCAACCTGGGACAGGTGGTATTGGACCGTGGCGTCCAGTTCCTTCGGATTACCCGGATAGAATGCGCCGGCGACCGCTGCTGGCCTGACCGATGTCATGGCATTGCCCTTCCCTGGTGCTTACTTAGGACCCTCAGGGCGACCTGTAAAGGGATGGCTGAGCTTAACGTGAGCACGTTGACTCGCGCCGCCGGGGGGCCCAACTATACGGGGCCGGCGTTGATCGGCGACCCGGCGCATAGGGGAGACGGTTATGGAGGCTGCGGCTCCGCCAGAGGACTTCGGCGAGGCCTTCCCCGGGCGCTATTGGCGAACCCTGGACGACGGCCGTGTCCAATGCGACTTGTGCCCGCGCGAATGCAAGCTTAACGAAGGCCAGCGAGGTCTTTGTTTCGTCCGCGCCCGTCACGATGGGCGCATGGTGCTGACCACCTATGGACGCTCCAGCGGCTTTTGCGTCGATCCCATCGAGAAGAAGCCTCTCAACCACTTCTTGCCCGGCACGCCGGTGCTGTCGTTCGGCACAGCGGGCTGCAATCTGACGTGCAAGTTTTGCCAAAACTGGGATATCTCGAAGGCCCGCGACTTCGATCGGCTGGCCGACCGGGCGTCGCCCGAGGCCATTGCCAAAGCTGCCCGGCGCTTAGGCTGTCGCAGCGTTGCCTTCACCTACAACGACCCGGTGATCTTTCTTGAATACGCCATTGACGTGGCTCAGGCCTGCCATGAGGTCGGTATCAAGACGGTGGCCGTGACGGCGGGCTACATCTGCGACGAACCGCGCCACGAGTTTTACCGCCACATGGACGCCGCCAACGTCGACCTCAAGGCCTTCAGCGAGGATTTTTATTGGCGGCTCTGCACGTCGAGCCTCGGGCCCGTGCTGGAGACCCTTAAATACCTCAAGCACGAGACCGACGTGTGGTTCGAGATCACCGACCTCCTGATCCCCGGAGAAAACGATTCGGAGGCCGAGATCGAAGAGATGACCCAGTGGCTGATGGAGAATTTGGGCCCGGACGTGCCTTTGCACTTCTCGGCATTCCACCCCGATTGGAAGATGCTGGATAAGACCAGAACCCCGACCTCGACACTGACCCGGTCACGCGCCATCGCCATGAAGAACGGGCTTGGCCACGTCTACCTGGGCAACGTCCACGACTTCGACGGCAGCAGTACTTACTGCCGTTCGTGCGGCGCCCTGCTCATTGGACGCGACTGGTACGAGCTTTCGACATGGACGTTGGACGACGAAGGCCATTGCCGGGCCTGCGGCACCCGTTGCGCCGGCGTCTTCGACGGTCCGCCCGGTGCCTGGGGCCGCAAGCGTCAGCCGGTGCGCATGGGACGCCCCGTCCCCGTTCGGCGCAGGGTGCATGACAGGTCGCCGCCAACCTGTTAAACGTGTCGCGCCATTTCATGAAGCCACAAGTGCGGCCGAGATATGTCAAAAAAACAACTGGCCCTGATTCTGAAATTCGGGGTGTCGGCGGTACTGATTTGGTATCTCCTAAGTTACAAAGTTGATCTCGATGCGGCCAAAGCACGTCTGTTGGAAGTCGATTTCAACATGGTGCTCCTGGCCGTCTCCCTCTTGTTGATCCAGGCGGCGATCTGCGTCATGCGTTGGGGCGCCGTGCTTGATGCTATCCGCGAGCCCCTCGGTTTCATTAAGGCGCTCAAGCTCTTCTTGATGGGGTCGTTCTTTAGTCAGGCCTTGCCATCGTCGGTCGGTGGCGATGCCGTGCGCGTCTATAAGGCCTATCAAGGCGGTCTAAGTTTGAGCGGCGCCGTCAACGGCGTCATGTTGGAGCGCGCGGCTACCGTCGTCGTTATCGTGCCCCTGGTCGCCGCTTTGATGCCGATTTTTCTGACCCGTGTCGACGATCAGGCGGGCGCGTGGATACTTTCCACCCTCATTCCTTTCGCTGTAGCGGCGGTCGGCGGCCTGACCCTACTTATGGTCCTCGACCGTTTGCCGGAAAGGCTCATGCGCTGGCGGGTGATCCGGGGGCTGTCCTATCTTGCCACCGACACGCGCCGTTTGTTCCTGGCCCCACGGCATGCGGCCAAGGCCCTTGGCTGGGCAGCCATCGGCCATGCCAACATAGCACTGGCAATTCTGGTGCTGGCCCGCGGCCTCGACATCGACGTCGCCTGGATCGACTGCCTGGTCCTCATGCCCTTGGTGCTGCTGGTGACCACGTTACCCGTTTCCATCGGCGGCTGGGGTGTGCGCGAAGGTGCCATGGTGTTCGCCTTCGGCCTGGTCGGCGTCTCCGGGGACAGCGCCGTCGTACTCTCGTTCCTGTTCGGCCTCTTGGTTATCGCCGTCAGCGTACCCGGCGGACTGATCTGGCTGATGAGCGGCGAGAAGCGGGCCGACGTAATCGCCGAATCCAAGGCGCTGTCGGGCGAGCCTGGCGCTAGCTAAGCAGGCGCGAGGGGGAAGAGTTAGCTCGCTATTTGTGAGGCCACGAGCGGACGACGCGCCAGCCGTCGTCGCCGGTCCGTTCCAAAAGATGCGAAGCCCTGGTCGGCAGGTCGATGGCCAGGACCTCGCGGACGGCTGCTGTCTGGGAATGCACCAAAATGTGCGTCAATTCGTCGGGGGACTGGACGGCTTGGCGTATGGCATCTGCGCTGCCATCGTGAAAGGCCGCCAAGTAGCCCCGCAACTCGTCGCGCCGTGCTCCCAGACGGTATTTCGTCATGACGCCCGACTCTCCCGTGCCACGGAGATCGAGGATCAATATCTTTGATCCCTTTGGTACGACCTCGGCCAAATTCGCGCCGACCATCTGGTAAAGGGGTTTAAGGCCTTCCAGATCGAAGCGAACCTTTTTGGCAAATGCCAGCGGAGCGACCAGGACCACGATAATCGGCAGCCACACGACAGCGCGCTGGACGGGCCGCCCGCTGAGCGTTTGTTTCCACAGCACGGCCAAGCCATAGGCGCCAAAGGCAACACTCATCAAACCGAGGTGCATGTTGTAGCGCCAATAAGAAGCGACGCGCAGCGCATCGTATTCGCCAAACTGGGCCACGAAAATAAAGTACAAGAAGGCGTTGTAGCCGAGGAACGCACCGCCGACGATGATGGCCAGGCGATCGAAGTTACCGCGAAAGCGAATCAGCCCTTTTACGCCAATCCCGACGGCCAGAGCCATGATGGCGAAATAGACGCCCTTCTTGCTGGCGACCACCAGCATTTGGAGGAAAATTTGTCCGAGGATGTGAAAATTCCAGTCCGCAAACGGCCTCAACGTCGCTTCGGTTCCGGGTATTTCGGTCACCACGTGGTATCGCCACAGCCCAAAGATCAGCAGCGGCGGCACCACCATGCGCGGCAGCATCCGGACCAGATTCTTAAAACGAATCCCGGGATCGCGCAGACCGGCAAGGCCGATTCCGCCAACCAATATGACCACCAAGACAGGGTTGGCCTGTTTGATGTTGACCAGCACCAGCATGACCAATCCGAACTGCCAGGCCAGGGACCGAGCCCGAATTTGATCGCCCTGGGCCTGGGCTTCCAACATGAACCACCCAAGTACGGCGCCCAAGCCTACGGCCACGGCGCTACTCGCGTCGGCATAGGCGGTCAGCGCCACCTTCTGGGCAAAGGTTGGATTAAAGATCGTGCTGGCCAGAACGGCGGCGGCACTCAGACTCCATCCACGGCTTTGGTTTTCTTCCCGGCCCGCGCCGAGAAGCACAAGGCGGACAACCACCAGACTGAAGGTCAACAGGAGAAGGGCATTGAGAACGCCGCCGGCGTTCTCGACGTATCCGCCGGCCAAGCGGTTGGCCAGATAGCTGAGCAGGGGCCAGTGATAGGGGTAGGCGGGAAAGGCACCGCCGGTTGAAGATGTCTCGGCCCAGGGAAAGCCATGGGTCTCCGCCAGGAAGCGGGCTGTGGGAACCCAATGAGAGAACTCGTCCCACTCCGATACCCCCTTGGCCGAGGTCAGCAATAAGAGAGGCGCCGCAAGCAACAGCACCTTAGCGACGCCGGGAGAAAACAGGCGCCCCTCGCGACGGTAGAGGATGACGCCGGCGATTGGCGCCGCGATGAAAAACATCCAAGCAAGAGCTTCGAACGGAGCGACGAAAATGACGCCCAGAGCCGTGAAAACCAGACATACGGCGGCCCATCCATAGAGCGTGTCGCCTTCTCTCAAGCGCTCCTGACCGCCGACGAGTCCGCCGACGGATGTCAGTGCTGCCCAGACCGCCAGCGTCGTCACCAGGGTGACGATCTGACCGCCGTCGGAGAAGAAATAGTCGAGATAAAGGCTCATGGGTGTGAAAAACTTTTCATTCCGCTAAACAGGTCGTCTTTCGGACAATGCAAGGGAGATCGCCTTCAGTGCGCCGATTGATGTTCGCCTTGACGGGCCGGTTGTCCTACCACTTCGCTACGCAGCCGGTTGCGGCGAAGCACGTTGGCGATGCCCATCTCGGCACGAGACTCCTGCTTGCCCCGGTACAAGTTGTAAAGGATCTTGAACGGCCGCCCCGGTCGGTAGAGCCACGAGGTGCCATAAAACAGGCACAGACCGAATATGCGCATGATCTTTAGATTTCGATCGGAGAAGTTTTCACTGTACGACTTGGTCATCGACGCATCGGCATAGGAACGCAAGCTGTCGTAATAGGCGTTATCTAGCTTGATATTGCCCTGTTGGTAGATTTGGTCGAACAATTCGGAACCCGGATACGGGGAGAACGCCCAGATGCTCAGATCATAGGCCCCGGCGAGGGCCATTCGCATGGCAAAGCCGAGCGATTCGCGAACCTCTTTGTAAGTTTCGCCGGGGAAGCCGAGCATGATATTGCATTTGACGTTAAGTCCGGCCCGGTAGCTGCTTTTGATCGAAGCCAGAACGGCGTCCGTCGTAATTCTCTTCTTGATGCGCTTAAGCACCGTTGGCGAACCGCTCTCTGGTGAATAAGACAGATTTCGGCAGCCTGACTCGAAAAGCAACTCCGCCACCTCTTGGTCGATGGCTTCCGATCGGGTTCCGCTTGGTAATTGCCAGGTAAAGGTCAGGTTGCGTTCCTTGATCTTGCGGCAGAAATCGACGATCCACGACTTCTTCACAATTGCCGTGAGGTCATAGAAATCAAAGTTCTCGGCCCCGAATTCACGCTGGTAGTATTCAAGCTCGTCCAGCAGCAGGTCCGCATCGCGGGGGATCCACCGCGTCGTCCACATCTGAGGGTTTGAACAAAAGGTGCATTGATAGGGGCATCCACGGCTGGCCATCACGGGCATGGACCGGCCGCGATTGATGCCGAAACCGTATCCGCGTTCAAGATAAGCCTCGATGGGCAACAAATTCCACGCTGGCCACGGGATGCCGTTGATGTGACGCGTTCGGGCCCGTCGTTGGTTTGTGACAACGGTGCCGTCCTTGGCTTTGTAGACGACGCCTTCAATGACCACCGGGTCGAGTTTGCCCGAAGCGTACATTTGCACGAGCGTCAGAACCGTTTCCTCGCCTTCACCCAGAATCCCGATGTCTAGCTCGCTTTCGCTCAGGCTTGGTTCGGGCATCGCGGTGATGTGTTCCCCGCCGCCGATCAGCAGGGCATGGGGAAATCGCTCGCGGATAAGGGCGACGAGCTCGCGGCACGGTGGCCACTCGAACGAGAATCCGGCGGCGACACCGATGATGGTGCAGCCGGGATCAATACGCTCAATGGTCTGCCCGGGCGAAAGGCCATAGAGGAAGCAGTCGTTGTCATAGGGATGGCGGGTATCAAGGGATTCACCGACGGCATCAATAACATCGACCTCATAGCCGGCGTCCTGCAACGTCCCAGCCACATATGCCAGGCCGAGCGGCGGCGTGAACATGGTTGTAATGTTATGCCGTGGAACGACAATCGACGGCCGGATCAGGCAGATCTTTGTGGCCTGCCCAGGGGATGGCCCGGTGGCTTCCGTGCGGCGTGATGCGGTGCTGTCCGCGGTGATTTCGTTCATTCAAGTCTTTCCTATCGATTCGCGGCGCGAAGGTATCAAAAAAACGAAACCGCGAATACCCGCTATTGAATGGGCGCCGATCAATCCTTTTTCATTCTCGGCGTTACGGGTACTCTCTCCGCCATCGAACACCAAGGCCCGGACGCGGCCATCGCCCGAGGGAGGTATCCATGAAGATTGCATTTTCCCAACCTGCTCTGCCCGAGACCGGAGTTCTTGTGGTGACGGCGCTTGAGGGCGCCAAACTGTCCGACTCCGCCAAGCAACTTGATAGGCGGATGAAAGAAGGGCTGACCCGGGCCATCAAGGCCAGCCGCTTCAAAGGCGAGAAGTCACAAAGCCTCTCTCTCCTGGTGCCGGCGGGAACTCGGCTCGACCGGGTCTTGGTGCTCGGCTTGGGTAAGGCGAAAGAGATTGACGCGCCCGGCCTGCAGGCGGCTGGCGGGCGGCTCTACTCGACGCTTGGGCGTAAGGTCAAGGCCGCGACGGTGGCCGTCGACGCTGTTGACAAGTGTAAGCTGAGCGCGGCCCAGATAGCGGCGGATTTGGCTTTCGGCGCGCGGCTTAAGTCCTATCGCTTCGACAAGTACCGAACTAAGGAGAAGGCAGAAGAGAAGCCGACCCTGCAGCGTCTCATCTTCGCGTGTTTGGGCACGACGCGCGCGCGCGCGATTCATCGGGGATTGGACAAGGTGGCCGACGGCATCTTCTTCACCCGTGACCTGGTCTCCGAGCCGCCCAACGTGCTTTACCCCGAGACCCTGGCCCGCCACGCCCGAAGCCTGGCCAAACTGGGCGTCAAGGTCGAGGTCCTGGGCATTGCACAGATGAAGAAGCTTGGCATGGGGGCGCTGCTGGGTGTGGGCCAGGGCAGTGTCCGCGAGTCGCGCCTGGTGGTCATGCGCTGGGACGGTGGAGGGCGACGCGGGCCGGGCCGGGCGTCGGCGCCTATCGCCTTTATTGGCAAGGGGGTCACCTTCGACACCGGCGGAATCTCGATCAAGCCGGCAGCCAATATGGGTGATATGAAATGGGACATGGGCGGTTCTGCTGTCGTCATTGGCCTGATGAAGGCGTTGGCCGGGCGCAAGGCCAAGGTCAACGCCGTCGGCGTGGTCGGCCTGGTTGAAAACATGCCCGATGGCAATGCTCAGCGGCCCGGAGACATTGTTACTTCCATGTCGGGCCAGACCATTGAGGTGCTCAACACCGATGCCGAGGGGCGCTTGGTCCTGGCCGACGCGCTGTGGTATTGCAAGGAGCGTTTCAAGCCAAAGTTCATGATCGATCTGGCGACGCTTACCGGCGCCATCATCATTGCCCTCGGTCACGAGACGGCGGGCATGTTCTCCAACAACGACGTCCTGGCCGGCCGCCTCGCCGCCGCTGGCAAGGCGGTCCGCGAACCGGTATGGCGCTTGCCCCTTGGCGAGGACTACGACAAGGCTCTCAAGTCGACAATTGCCGACATGCGCAATATCGGCGGCCGTGCCGCCGGCTCGATCACGGCGGCCCAGTTTCTGCAACGCTTCGTCGGCAAGGTCCCGTGGGTGCATCTCGACATTGCCGGCGTTGCCTGGTCGGAAAAGGAGGCGCCGACGGCGCCCCGGGGTGGTACCGGCTTTGGAGTGCGTCTCTTGGACCGCCTGGTCGCCGATCACTATGAGGGACGATAGGAGAGAAGGTGGCGTGACCGAGGTCGCCTTTTACCACTTGCAACGCTCACCGCTCGATGCGGCTCTGCCCAAGCTTTTGGAGAAGACCTTGGCAGCGGGCAAGCGGGCGGTCGTCATGGCGGCGTCGACGGAGCGGGTAGAGGCCCTGAACGCGCTTCTGTGGACCTATCAACAAGATTCCTGGCTGCCCCACGGAAGCGCCCGCGACGGCAGCCCCGCCGAGCAACCGATCTGGCTAACCACCGACGACGAGAACCCCAACGGGGCGGGGTTCCTGTTCCTCACCGACGGCGCCACCAGTGCCCGTGTTGCCGATTACGAACGTCTGTTTGAACTCTTCGACGGCAACGATCCAACCGCCGTCGAAGCGGCGCGCGGCCGCTGGTCGGACTACAAGGACGCCGGCCACGGACTCACCTACTGGCAACAGATCGACGGTGGCGGCTGGCAGGAGAAGAGTTAGGGTTCTTCCCGGCGAAGATAGGCGGGAAGGTCCACCCCTTCGGCCAGTCGCGTGTCGGCAATGGGTTCCCCCAATGTTAGGCGCGTCGGCACGACGCCGGCCCAGACGGGAAGGGCGTAGTCGAGCTCGTCGTCGACCGGCGGGCCGGTGCGGATCTTGGCCGAGACCTCGTTTAGATCGACGGCCAGCACGGTGGTCGATTTGATCTCTTGCTCGGTGGTCGGGCGTAACTCGGACCAGCGTCCCGGGGCGATCTTTTCCATGAAGAGTTCCAGGGCGTCCAGCTTCTCCGCCGCGTCCTCGATCAGTTCGGCGACGCCGTAGACGATCACCGAACGGTAATTGATCGAATGGTGGAATCCCGAGCGCGCCATCACCAGTCCGTCCATCAAGGTGACGGCGATGCAGACTTCGTTTCCCTTAGCGGCGCGCAGCATGCGGCTGGCCTTCGAGCCGTGGATGTAAAGACGGTTGTCGCAACGCCAATGGGAGGTCGGGATGACGGCGGGCTTGCCGTCGATGACCGCGCCGATATGGCAAATCAGCGCTTCGTCCAAGATGGCATGGACGGTCTTGTGGTCGTAGTGGCCCCGCTTGGCCGCCCTGACCAATTTCGTGCGCTTGGTTTTCTCGAACTCTTCCATGTTTTTACTCCGATTCGTTAAAATTCGTGAAAAGGTTGGCGTTGCCGTCAACTGGCTATCTTGGCGTTCTCCAGGGCTTCGTGGGCTTCGATCCAGACCGTCTCGGCCGCCGCCAGCCCCGCTGACACCTCGGCCAGGCGGACGTGCCGCTTGGTCAGTTCGTCGGCGCGGCCGGCATAAACCGCGGGATCGGCAAGTTCGGTCTCGATGGCCTCTTTCTGTTTTTGCAGTTTTGCTATGCGGGTCTCGGCGGCAAGGGCTGCGCGGCGCAACTGGGCCGTCTCGGCACGGGCGGCGGCACGCGCTTGGCGCGCCTGGCGCCGCCCAACCCCGTTGCCAGCGCCGGCGCGCCGTTCGACGCGGCGTTGGTCGAGGAGGCGCCGGCGATAGTCATCAAGACTGCCGTCGAAGGGCTGGCAGGTCCCTTCGGCGACCAACCACAGACGATCGCATACGAGGTCGATCAGGTGAGCGTCGTGGCTGACTAAAACCACCGCGCCGGGATAGGCGTTGATGGCCTGTACCAAGGCTTCGCGGGCATCCACGTCCAGGTGGTTGGTGGGTTCGTCAAGGAGCATCAGATGAGGCGCGCCGACACACATCATGGCAAACAAAAGGCGCGCCTTTTCGCCGCCCGATAGCCCCCTGACGTGCACGTTGGCCCGTTCCTGGGAAAAGCCGAAACGTCCCAGGTGGGCTCGTACTCGGGCCTCGGGCAGCCCCTCTCGGGTGGCCTCCGCGAATAGCTTGTTGACGTGGGTGAAGGGTGTTCCCAAGGGCTCTAGCTCTTCGGCCTGATGCTGGGCGAAGTATCCAGAGCTCAGCTTGCGCGACCGTACGACCTTGCCGCCCAGCGGTTGGAGGCGCCCGGCAATTATCTTGATCAGGGTCGACTTGCCGTTGCCGTTGGCGCCGAGAAGCGCGATGCGGTCGTCCATATCAATTCGTAGATTGAGATCGGTCAGGACCTCGTCACCGGGGGAATAGCCGGCGGCAACGTCGTCGAGGGCGATCAGGGGCGGAGCCAGGGAATCGGGTTCGGGAAAGTCGAAGGCGACGGTTTTCTTTTCCACGACCGAGGCGATGGGTTCCATGCGGGCCAGCATTTTAAGCCGGCTTTGCGCTTGGCGCGCTTTCGTGGCCTTGGCCCGGAAACGATCGACGAAGGCCTCGATGCGCTTGCGCTCGGCCAGTTGTCTCGACTTCATCGCCGATTGGTGGCGCAAGGCCTCGATGCGCGTTCGCTCGAAGCGGTCGTAGCCGCCGCTGTAAAGAGTGAGCCGGCCGTCGTCGAGGTGGACGATGGATCCCACCGCTTCGTTCAGAAGGGTCCGTTCGTGGCTGATAACGATAACCGTGCCGCGGCTTCGCGCCAGGTGGGCTTCGAGCCACAGAGTGGCCTCCAAGTCGAGGTGGTTGGTGGGTTCGTCAAGGAGCAACAGGTCGGCCCGGCTGAACAGGGCAGCGGCCAACGCCACGCGCATGCGCCACCCCCCCGATAACTCGCCGCAGGGCTGTCCCTGGGTTGTTTCGTCGAAGCCCAGGCCGGCCAGGGTGGCGGCGGCCCGGGCGGGCGCCGAATGGGCCTCGATCCCAGCCAGTCGGTCATGGACCTCGGCCAGGCGCGTCGCGTCATCGGGATTTTCAGCCTCGGCCAACAGGGCGGCGCGCTCGCCATCCGCCGCCAGGACCGTATCCAACAAGCTTTTGGGGCCGTCCGGCGCCTCCTGGGCGACACACCCGACGCGCGCACCTCGGGTCAGGCCGATGGTGCCGGCGTCGGCCTCCACGTCGCCCGTGATAAGCCGGAACAAAGTCGACTTGCCGGCGCCATTGCGGCCTACCAGACCTATTTTATGGCCGCGCGGCACAGCCATCGTGGCGCCGTCGAACAGCGTTCGTCCGCCGATACGGTATGTAAGGCCATCGATTCTCAGCATGGATGGCGTCTTAGCACGGCCGGCGGCAGCTATTCAAAGGTCTCGTCACCATGTCATGAATCAGTTGCCAGGCGCCTTCGATCTGTTTATAAGGCGGCGCTTCAAGCGAATCTGCACTCAAGAACTTGGTACGAGTTCCGGCAGGACAATCAAATTAATCATTGATGGCAGTGGGAGGGGCTCACGGCATGGCTGTCGAACGAACCTTGTCGATTATTAAGCCGGATGCCACGGCGCGTGACATCACGGGTAAAATCAACGCCAAGTTCGAGGGAGTGAGCTTGCGCATTGTCGCTCAAAAACGAATTCGTCTCACCTTGGCCCAAGCGCAGGCGTTCTACGAAGTGCATGCCGAACGGTCGTTCTATGACGAACTGTGCGAATATATGGTCTCGGGGCCAGTGGTGGTTCAGGTCTTGGAGGGCGAGGACGCCATCTCTCACCACCGCGATGTAATGGGTGCCACCAATCCGGCCAACGCTGCCGATGAAACCATCCGCAAGGAATTTGGCGTCACCGTGCAGGAGAATTCGGTGCATGGCTCCGACTCGCCGGAAACGGCGGCCCGCGAGATCGCCTTTTTCTTCTCTCAGGTCGAAATCGCCGGGTAAAAAAATTATCGCCGGTCGATGGGATTGATCAGCGTTTCCTCGGACGAGTGGACGTCGTCGATCAGCACGCGTTCACTCGCCACGCGGACGCGGCCCTCGGCGATCAGGCTGACGACCAGCGGATAGATGCGGTGCTCGTGGGTCAAGACCCGCGCCGCCAAGGTGTCGGCGTCGTCGTCTGGATGCACCGGCACTGCCGCTTGGACGATGATCGGACCGTCGTCCATGGCGGGCCGGACGTAGTGAACCGTGCAGCCAGCAATTCGGACCCCCGCTTCCACGGCCCGTTCATGGACGTTGATACCCTTGAATGCGGGCAGCAGCGACGGATGAATGTTGATGAGCCGGTCATGCCAGCGATTTACGAATGTATCGGTGAGTAAGCGCATGAAACCGGCCAGGCAGACCAGGCCCACTCCACTTGCGCGCAGGGTTTTGTCCAGTTCCGCCTCGAAACTTTCCCGGTCGTCGAAGTCTTTGTGGTCAATAACCGCCGTCGCGATGTTCGGCTGCCGGCACCGCTCCAGCCCCTTGGCATTCGGGACGTTGGAGACGACGAGGGCGATCTCGGCCGGGTAATCGGGGTTGGCTGAAGCGTCGATGAGGGCCTGCAGATTGCTACCCCGTCCCGAGATCAGGACGCCCAGTTTTAGCTTTGTGCCGCCTTTCCGTTCCGCCATGCTTCTTCCATACCCTTGATGGTTATTGCCGGTTCGTCGGCTTGTCGCGCCGTCACCACGCCCAACGTGGTCACCTCTTCGCCGGCCTTGCGTAGCGCCGCTTCAATCGTGTCGCCTGCATCGGCCTGGGCGATGACCACCATACCGATGCCCATGTTGAAGGTGCGCGCCAATTCGGCTGTCGGCACCTCGCCCTTGTGCGCCAGCCAGCGGAAGACCTCTGGTACGGTCCACGCGCCGGCGTCGATCTCAACCATCAGTTCGGCGGGCAGAACCCTGGGCACGTTTTCCACGAGCCCGCCGCCGGTAATATGGGCCAGGGCCTTGACGCCACCTGTCACGATGGCGGCGAGACAGCCCGGTACATAGATACGGGTCGGCTCGAGCAACGCCTCGCCGAGGCTACGCCCGTCATCGAAAGGCGCCGGCGCGGCATAGTCCAGCCCGGCCTCGGCGACGATGCGCCGGACCAGGGAAAAACCATTGGAATGGAGGCCGCCGGAGGCCAGGCCGAGCACGCGATCGCCGGCCGTCACAGCCTCACCGGTCAACAGCTTGTCTCGTTCGACAGCACCGACGGCGAAGCCCGCCAAATCAAAATCGCCGCTGGCGTAGAGGCCCGGCATTTCCGCCGTCTCGCCACCGATCAAAGCGCACCCGGCCTGTCGGCAACCTTCAGCGATGCCACCGATCACCGCGCGTGCCACTTCCAGCTCAAGCTTGGCGCTGGCGAAATAGTCGAGGAAAAATAGCGGTTCCGCGCCTTGCACCACCAAGTCGTTGACGCACATGGCGACGAGATCGATACCGACGGTATCGTGGCGTCCCGCCTCCACGGCGATCTTGACCTTGGTGCCCACACCATCGGTACAAGCGACCAAGATGGGGTCGGCGTATCCCGCCGCCTTGAGGTCAAATAGACCCCCAAAACCGCCTAGTTCCGAGGCAACACCAGGGCGTCTAGTGGTGCGGGCTAACGGCTTGATGGCCTCGACCAACGCCGCGCCGGCCGCAATATCGACGCCGGCATCCTTGTAAGGGCTGCGAGTAATGTCTTTTCCCTCCGCCGCTACGTGGTAGGTTAAGCGCCCTTAAGGTATGGGGCACTCGATTGAGGCGAAGATACTGTATCCGGGACGGTTTTCAATGACCCATCGGCACCGATTTCATTCTGTCCGGCGATGTGTCCAGGCGGGGCTTTTGGCTGCCATCCTCACAGTCTTTACGGCGAAGGCAGCCGAGGCGCAGGCTCCGGGCGTCTTCGAGGTCAAGGGGGTGGCCGTGGACGTGACGGCGGAAACCGCCGCTCAGGCACGCGGGCGGGCCCTGGCCGAGGGCGAGGGCGTGGCTTTCCGCAGACTATTGGAACGACTCACCTTGCGCGTCGACCATCCGCGCTTGCCCAGGCCGACCCCGCGTGAGATATCGGTCTACGTTAGAGACTTCGCGGTGGCCGACGAAAAAACTTCGGCGGTGCGTTATCTGGCGCGCTTAAGTTTTCGTTTTCGGGCTAGTTCGATTCGCCGCCTGTTGAGCGATAGCAACGTGGCATTCGCGGAGACCCCAAGCAAGCCGGTCCTGGTGCTACCCGTCTATCAGGCCGCCGGGGCCCTGCTTTTGTGGGACGACCCGAACCCTTGGCGTGATGCTTGGAAGGCGGTGCCACCCCTCGATGGCCTGGTTCCTCTGTCCCTGCCCCTGGGTGATTTGGCCGACATTGCGGCAATTGGGGCGGAACAGGCGGTGAAGGGAGAAGCCCGGCGTCTGAACGCCATAGCCGCCCGCTACGGCGCCGGCGACGCGATCGTCGCACACGGCACTCTTGGCATCAGCGCCCGCCTCGGTCGGCCCGAGTTGGAGGTCTTCGTCACCCGTTACGGTACCGCGTTGCAAGAGCAGACCATCGTCAAGTCCTTCTCGGCCACCGAGGGGGAGGAGATCGACGGACTGCTCGGACGCGCCGCCTTGGAACTGGCTCGCCAGGTCGAGGATAACTGGAGGAAGGGCAACCTCCTCCAATTCGAGACGAGCGCGGTGGCAGCGGCAAAGGTTCCCATAGGGCGCCTTAATGACTGGCTTGAGGTGCGCAAGCGGCTCTCGCGTATTGCCGTGGTGGGCCGCGTCGATATGATCTTGATTTCCCTCGACGAGGTGCGCATCAACCTTCATTATTTCGGCTCAGAGGAACAACTTGTCGTCGCCCTCGAACAGGCCGATCTGGTAATGTCGGAGGAGGACGGCGAATGGGTGCTTGGTTTGGCTTCCTCTTCAGTACCAGGAAAAACGTAGTCAGGCGCCCGTGAATATTCCTAACCTGATCTCTCTTGGACGTCTGTTGGCCGCCCCCGTCATGGTGTGGCTAATTCTTGATGCGCGTCTGGCAGAAGCCTTTGTGCTATTCATCGTGGCCGGCGTCAGCGATGCCGTCGACGGTTTCATCGCCAAGCGCTTTAACGCCGAAACCGCCTTCGGTAAGTTCCTTGACCCTCTCGCCGACAAGGCGCTCTTGGTCTGCGTATACGTTAGCCTGGCCCAAGCCGGTCACTTGGCGATCTGGTTGGCGATCATGGTCGTTTTCCGCGACGCCGTCATTGTCGGCGGCGCCATCTTATTTCACACTTTGAGCCATTCCCTATCCATGCGCCCGCTACGCATCAGCAAGGTCAATACCGCGGCTCAGATAGTCCTTGCCGCCGCCGTATTGGGGTCTTCGGGTTTTGGGGTCGAGGGCACGCTTTTGATCAACATCTTGGTCTATGCGGTGGCGACTACGACGCTGGTCTCGGGGGCCATGTACGTGGTGACCTGGGGCCGCATGGCCGCCCTCTTGGAGAACGGTAAATGACCCGCGAGATGCGTGCCATTGCCTGGCTGGTCGGGATAAGCGTCTTTGCATTCCTCCTTTCTCTCCTGTCGAGCGTGTTAATGCCGTTTGTCGCTGGCATGGCGGTTGCCTACTTCCTCGATCCCTTGGCCAACCGCCTAGAGAAATGGGGCTGTTCGCGGGTCGTGGCGACCAGTTTGATCACGACCCTATTCTTCCTTTTGGCGGCGGGCGTCGCGGTGCTTTTGTCCCCCCTTTTGCAGGCCCAGGTGGTGGCTTTCATCTCTCGGGTTCCCCATTACGCCGAGGTACTGCGCGAGCAGGCGGCACCCATTCTCGAACATCTTCAATCAAACCTTCCCGCTGACGCCGTGGAGCGTCTGCGCGGGGCTGCCGGCTCATACGCCGGTGAGGCAATCCAATGGGTCGGGACCCTGCTCAAAAATTTGTGGAGTGGCGGCGTGGCACTGCTTAACATGCTTTCGCTTGTCGTCATTACGCCTCTTGTTACCTTTTACCTGCTGCGCGACTGGGACCGCATCGTGGAGCGCCTCGACACCCTTTTGCCGCGCCGCGCGGCGCCCACAATCCGTACCCAAGTGCGCGTGATCAATCGCACCTTGGCAGGCTTCATGCGTGGCCAAGCCACGGTCTGTTTGCTGCTCGGTATCTTCTACGCCATCGGACTGACTCTGGTCGGACTCGACTTCGGGCTCCTTGTCGGCCTGGGTACGGGGCTGATATCCTTCATTCCTTATTTCGGTATGCTGGTCGGCCTGGTCACAGGTCTGGGCATTGCTTTTGTCCAGTTCGCGGACATGGGGACCGTTGCCCTGGTGGCCGCCGTTTTTGCCGCCGGCCAGGTGATCGAGGGCTACGCGTTGACGCCGCGTCTGGTCGGTGATCGGGTCGGGTTGCATCCGGTATGGATCCTCTTCGCCTTGTTGGCAGGTGGGGCATTGTTCGGGTTTACCGGTGTCATGTTGGCGATCCCGGTGGCGGCGGTGATTGGCGTTCTGGTTCGTTTTTCGCTCGACCGTTACATGAAGGGACCGCTCTACGGTGAGCTCGAAGAAAGGGAGGGGGACGGTTCCTCTTGACGGGGCAGCGTCAACTGCCCCTCGACTTCGACCACCGCCCGGCTCTCGGTGGCGAGGATTTTCTGGTCGCGCCCAGCAACGCCGAGGCGGTTGCCTGGATCGACCGCTGGCCCGACTGGCCGGGGCCGGCGCTGGCCCTCCACGGCCCACCCGGTTGCGGCAAAACCCACTTGGCGCAGGTTTTCGTGGCGGGTAACCGGGCGTGCCTCGTTGGCGCTCGCGAGCTTTCGGCCGCCGGCCACGCGGAACTGACGGCGCCCGCCTGCGTCGTCGATGACGCCGAGACTGTGCTCGCCGAAGGGTTGGAAGAGGCCTTGCTGCACCTCCACAACCGTCTTGCTGAGGCGGGGCGTCATTTGTTGCTTGTCGCCCGTCGTCCGCCGGCCCGTTGGACTGTGGCGTTGAGCGACCTTAGCTCACGCCTAAAAGCCGCTTCCGCGATCGCTATTAAACCACCCGACGACACCTTGATAACGGCCGTATTGGTCAAGTTGTTCGCTGACCGCCAGCTCAGAGTGGACAGTGATGTGGTCTCGTTTATGGTGGCGCGCATGGAACGCTCGTTCGATGCCGCGCGCCGGTTGGTGGCGGCCCTTGATGTGGCGGCCTTGGCCGAACGGCGCAACATCACCGTGCCGTTGGTGCGGCGGGTTCTGGATCAAGCGATCGAAGAGGACTGAGGGGGAAGCGATGGATCTCGGTATCGCCGGCAAGACGGGATTGGTAACCGCGGCGAGCCGCGGATTTGGCCGTGCCTGCGCCCAATCCCTGGCCCGCGAGGGTGTGAAGGTGACTATCGTTGCTCGCACCCCCGGCCCGCTTCAAGACGCGGCCGATGAGATCTCCACCGCCACCGGTACCGAGGTGAGCACAGTGGTCGCCGATATCGTCAGCGAAGCCGGCCGGGCGGCGGTGCTGGCGGCCTGTCCCGATCCCGATATCTTGGTCAACAACAGCGGTGGACCCCCGCACGGCGACGATTTTCGAAAGTGGGACCGCGACACCTGGATCGCCGCCATGGACGACAGCATGTTGACGCCTATTTTCTTCATCAAAGCGGCGCTCGACGGCATGATTGAACGGCGCTTCGGGCGCATCGTCAATATCACCTCGAACTCGGTCAAGGCGCCGATTCCCAACATGGGGCTTTCCAACGGTGCGCGCACCGGGCTGGCCGGCTTCGTGGCCGGCTTGGCGCGCCAGACGGTGCGCCACAACGTCACCATTAATAATCTTCTGCCCGGGCGTAGCGCCACCGACAGACTGTGGCGCAATTTGGAGGCGGCGGCAAAAAAAAGCGGACGAACGGTCGAGGAGGTCGAAGCCGAGCAGAAGGCGGCGCACCCGGCGGGCCGCTTCGGCGACCCCGCCGAGATGGGCGATGCCTGCGCTTTTCTCAGCGGCGTCCAGGCCGGCTACATCACCGGCCAGAACCTGCTGGTTGACGGCGGCAAGTACCCCGGGACGTTTTAGGCAAGGATTTTCAAACCATGGACCTAGGCCTTGCCGGAAAGACGGCGCTGGTCTCGGCCGCCAGCCGGGGCCTGGGCCGCGCCTCGGCCTTCTCGCTGGCCCGCGAGGGCGTGGACGTGACCATCGTCGCCCGCCGCTCCGGGCCACTGGAGGAAACGGCGGCTGACATTCGCGCCGAGACCGGCGTAGGGGTGACCGCAGTCACCGCCGACATCACGGGCGTGGAGGGCCGGGCCAAAGCCCTGGCTTCGTGTCCCCAACCCGATATCTTGGTCAACAACAGCGGCGGACCACCCCACGTGAGCGACTTTCGCCGGCTCGGACGGGACGACTGGACCGATCTTCTCGACGCCTATCTGGTGGCCCCGGTTCTGCTTATCCAGGCGACGCTGGACGGCATGATCGAACGGCGCTTCGGACGCATCGTCAATATCACCTCGATCGTCGTCAAGATGCCGGCCGGAAGTTTGGAACTATCGGCTGGTCCGCGTGCCGGCTTCACCGGTTTCGTCGCCGGCCTGGCGCGCCAGGTGGTGCGCCACAACGTCACCATTAACAACCTCTTGCCCGGGTCACTGGACACCGACAGGGTGCGTGAGAACATGGAGGTGCGCGCCCGTGACGCCGGCTGCACGATTGAAGAGATGTACGCCCGTCGTGCCGCCGTGGCGCCGGCGGGGCGCATCGCTGATCCGGCGGAGTTCGGCGACACCTGTGCTTTTCTGTGTGGTGCCCAAGCCGGTTATATCACCGGCCACAACCTGCTCCTTGACGGCGGGCGCTATCCGGGGATGTTTTAGGGTATAAGCGGGGCTTGGGATAAACGTCGAACTGAAGGGAGTGTTTCCATGGATTTAGGGATTGGCGGGCGAACCGCCTTCGTTAGCGGTGGCAGTAAAGGTCTCGGCCGGGCCTGCGCCCTGGCCTTGGCCACCGAGGGTGTGAATTTGACCATTCTGGCCCGCGACGCCGGGCGCCTGGAAAAAGCGGCGGCCGAGTTGAGCGCCGCTACAGGCGTCGAGGTGACGGCGGTGGCCGGCGACATTTCAACCGAGAAGGGTCGGGCCGATGCCCTTGCCGCTTGTCCCGATCCCGACATCTTGGTCAACAACGCCGGCGACGCGCCGCCCCGCGGCGATTGCCTGCAGTGGGAAATGGAGGATTGGCAGGCCGCCCTCAACGACCATATGTTGACGTCGCTCATGATGATACGCGCCACGGTGCCGGGTATGGTCGAGCGCGGCTTCGGGCGCATCGTCAATATCACGTCGGGCATCGTCAAGATGCCGATTGCCAACATGGCCTTGGCCACCGCGCCGCGCCTCGGCCTGACGGGGTTTGCCGCCGGCCTGGCGCGCCAGGTGGTGCGCAATAACGTCACCATCAATAACCTCTTGCCCGGCGCCATGGATACCGAACGCTTCAAGGTACACCGCGAAGAGCTGGCCAAGCACGAGGGCAATCCCGACGGGGCCAAGGAATCGGCCCAGCTCGCCGGCGGGCCGGCGGGCCGTTGGGGCGAACCGGCCGAGTTCGGCGCGGCCTGTGCATTCCTCAGCAGCGCCCAGGCCGGATATATCACCGGCCAAAGCCTGTCGGTCGACGGCGGTCGCTTTCCGGGGGCCTTGTAGGAAAGGCGTCAACTCATGACGGTCGCTGGCACCCTGGCCCGATGGGCGGCGGAGACGGCGATTACCGAGTCCACCGTCGCTCTGACCCGGGCGCGCCAAGGCATCTGGGACACCATCGGTTGCATGGTGGCGGGCGCAGGCGACACCGGCGCGGCAAGGGTGCGCGCCACCGTAGCCCCCTGGGGTACAGGTCCAGCCACCGTCATCGGTGCTAGACGCAAGGCCCCGGCGCCCTGGGCGGCGCTGGCCAATGGCATGGCGGCCCACGTGCTGGATTACGACGACAACTATCACCCGGCGTCTACCCATGCCTCGGCGGTCCTGGTCCCGGCGCTGCTGGCGCTTGGCGAGGAGATCGGTGCCTCGGGTGCCTGCTTCCTCGACGCTTATGTTATCGGATCGGAGGTCCAGGCGGCGGTGGCCCAGGGCGTCAACCGTATCCATTACGACAGCGGCTGGCACGGCACCTCGACGGTGGGGACCATCGGCACCGCCGCCGCCTGCGCCCGGCTGCTCGGTCTTGATGCCGAGGCCATGACCAACGCCATCAGTCTGGGGGCCAGCATGGCGTCCGGCACCAAAGTGCAGTTCGGCAGCATGGCCAAGCCTTATCACGCTGGCATGGCGGCCCAGAACGCCGTCCTCGCCGCCGGCCTGGCGGCCAACGGCGTTACCGGACGCGGCGACGCGCTGGAAGGCCGACTTGGCTTCCGCGCCCTTTACGCCGGGCCCCGCTCGCCGGGTTGGAAGTCGGTCCTACCCGGCCTCGGCAATCCCCTCTACATCGAGAAATACGGTCTGGCGCCCAAGCTCTATCCCTGCTGCGGCAGCGCCCACCGCACCCTGGACGGGCTATTAGAACTCAGACGCCGCCACGGCTTTGGCGCCGCCGACGTGGCGGCGGTGGAGACCCTGGTCGGCTTTACCAACAATCGCAACCTCATGTACCCCGATCCCCGGAATGAGATGGAGGCCCGTTTCTCCATGCACTATTGCGTCGCGGTGGCCCTCTTGTTCGGGCGGCTTTCGCTGGCCGACTTCACACCCCGGGCCGTCGGGCGTCCCCGGGTGCGCCGCCTACTGCCCCTCACCAGCATGCGGGGACGGCCGCAAAAGGACGAGAACAACGATCCGGCCAAGCGCAAGCCGGTCCTGGTGAAGGTGAGATTAAAGGACGGACAGGTGCTGAGGACCCGCGTGCAGTACGCCCGCGGCACCGTCTTCCGGCCTTTCGACGACGGCGATCTGGAGGGCAAGTTCCGCGATTGCGTCGAGGGTTTCCTGGCGCCCGGCGCCATCGCGGCGACGGAACGCGCCTTGGCCCGCCTTGGGAGCTTGAAAAGCGTACGCGGGCTGACCCGCCACCTTGTGTTCCAGGCCGGCGCGGACCGCGGCGAGCGGTTCGAGGGTCGCCCTCGGCGTCCCGCCTAAGCGTTCAGTCGAAGTCGCGCGGGCAGACGAAAGCCTTGAGGGTGGCGCCGTCGGGCTTAATGGCGCGCCACTTCCGACCGGGGCAGGTGAGGACGGCCAGGGCCGCCGTCGGAAACTTGCTCCGCATCCGGTACCGGGATTCCGGCTTGCCGCCGCCGGTCAATCTGAGGGCCAGGTCTTGCAGGCCCGGATTGTGGCCGACGAGCATCGCCGAGGCCAAGCCATAGTCAAGGTGGTGGACCTGGCGCAGCAGTTCGGCGGCGCTGGCCATATAGAGGGTTTCGTCGATATGCGCCGGGATATCTCCGCCCAGGGTCTTGCGCAACGTCCCCAAGGTTTCGCGGGTGCGAACGGCTGGCGAGCAAACGATGATGTCCGGCACCAACCGGTGTTCGGCCATGTAGGCGGCCATCGATTTTGCGGCGCGCCGACCCCGTCCTTTGAGGGGGCGTTCGAAGTCGGCCAGCGTCGGGTCCTTCCAACTGGACTTGGCGTGACGGTATAAATAAAGGGTTTTCAGGTTGGGTCGTCCCACTGTTGTTCCGGGTAGGTTCTACGAGGCTCTATGACAGATCGATGATATTAGGCTATGATTCGCCGAATAACGAAATACGATCATAGGCGGAGACGATAGACGCGATGGAGAAGCACGACCGAATTTTGCGCGCTGATGGCGAAGCGCGGCCTTCGTCGGGCGGACGCGGCCGTGCCAAAGACAAAGGCATGGCGAAACAATCCTTAACAGTCCAATCCGACGGCCCGTCGTCGGATTCAAGCGTTGATGATTTTGTACCCAAGCGACGCTTCATCAACCGCGAACTGTCGTGGCTCTCGTTTAACAATCGCGTATTTGAGGAAGCCTCCAACGCCCGCCATCCGTTGCTCGAGCGCCTGCGCTTTCTGTCCATCTCGGCCGCCAACCTGGACGAATTCTATATGGTTCGGGTGGCCGGGCTCAAAGGACAGGTCCATGCCGGCGTGTCGGTTGCCAGCCAAGAGGGGCTAGCCCCGGCGCAGCAGTTGGCCGCCATCAAGGAGACGGCGGGCCGCCTGATGGTCGACCATCAGGCCTGTTGGCGCATGTTGCGCCAGAAACTGCGTATGTCGGAAATCTTCGTTGTAGAAGCGGCCGATCTTTCGCCCGATGACATGGTGTGGCTGGAAGGCCACTTCATGAAGCATATCTTTCCGGTGCTGACACCGCTGGCCATCGATCCGGCCCATCCGTTTCCCTTTATCCCCAATCTGGGGTTCTCGCTGGTTCTCAAGGTGCGCGACGCGGCAGATGGGCGCGAACTCAGCGCGCTTATCCCGATTCCCCATTTGGTGGCGCGGTTCCAGCGCCTGCCGGGAGACGAAATCCGCTTTATTCCCGTCGAAGACCTGATCGAGCAGTTCCTCGACCGCCTGTTCCCTGGTCTTGAGGTGCTGCAAGACGGATGTTTCCGGATCATCCGAGACAGCGAAATGGAAATTGAGGAGGAAGCCGAGGATTTGGTGCTGACCTTCGAATCAGCGTTGAAGCGTCGGCGCCGCGGCTCGGTAATCCGCCTTTCCATCAACGCCGGCATGCCCGATGAACTGCGCGAGGTCGTGGTACGGGAATTAGGCGTCGACCAGGACGACGTCTTTGTCCACGACGAGTTGCTTGGCCTTGCCGACACCGCGCAGCTTATCGGTAACGAGCGGCCCGAGTTGGTCTTCGACTCCTTCACCGCCCGTTTTCCCGAGCGCGTGCGCGATTTCGGCGGCGACGTCTTCGACGCCATACGCGACAAGGACATTATCGTTCACCATCCTTACGAAAGCTTCGACGTGGTGGTCCAGTTCGTCCGCCAGGCGGCCAGCGACCCGGCGGTGGTGGCGATCAAGCAGACGCTCTATCGCACCAGTGAGGAATCACCCATCGTCGAGGCCTTGATTGAGGCCGCCGAGGCGGGCAAGTCGGTGACGGCGTTGGTCGAACTCAAAGCGCGCTTCGACGAGGAAGCCAATATCCGTTGGGCGCGGGACTTGGAGCGCGCCGGCGCTCAGGTGGTCTTCGGCTTCATCGACAAAAAGATCCACGCCAAAGTGAACTTGGTGGTGCGCCGCGAGGGTAACGGCATGCGTTCGTTCGTCCATTTCGGCACCGGCAATTACCACCCGGTTACGGCGAAAATTTACGAGGATTTGTCTTTTTTCACCTGTGATCCGACGCTGTGCCGGGACGCCGCGCGAATCTTCAACTTTATGACCGGTTACGCCAAGCCGGGCGCCCTGGAAAAACTTATCGTTTCGCCGATGGATATGCGCGACACCATCGTGCGCAATATCGAGGCCGAGATTGAACACGCCCAGGCCGGCCGGCCGGCGAACATTTGGGTCAAGCTCAATTCCCTGGTCGATTCGGTGATCATCAATACGCTTTACAAGGCGTCGGCGGCCGGGGTGCGGATCGACATGGTGATCCGTGGCATCTGCTGCCTCAGGCCCGGCGTTCCCGGTCTTTCGGAAAATATCCGAGTGAAGAGCATCATCGGGCGCTTCCTTGAGCACACGCGTGTCGTCGTCTTCGGCAGCGGTCATGCGCTGCCGTCGCGTCACGCAAAAGTGTACATCTCGTCGGCCGACTGGATGCCGCGCAACCTGGACCGGCGGGTCGAAGTCATGGTGCCGATCGAGAACCCCACCGTTCATTTCCAGGTGCTGGACCAGATCATGGTCGCCAACCTGAACGACGTGGCCCAGTCCTGGACCATGGAGGCGAGTGGCGAATATACGCGCGTTGAATCTGCTGCCGATGATCCCTTCGCCACCCACGGCTACTTCATGACCAATCCCAGTTTCTCGGGGCGTGGAAGCGCCCTCAAGAGACAACGCAAGCAGACCCCACGTTTGGTCCTGAAGAACACCTGAATAATGACGCGGCCTCGCGCCAACGGTTCGGACCGCCCGGCGGGCCGCGTAGCGGTCATCGACCTGGGTTCCAATTCGGTGCGACTGGTGGTCTTCGACGGCCTGTCGCGGACCCCGGTGCCGGTGTTCAATGAGAGGGTGGTCTGCGGCTTGGGGCGGGGTTTGCGGACGAGTGGGCACCTCAACCCTGACGGCGTGGCACTGGCGCTGCGCAGCCTTGGGCGCTTCATCGGATTGGCCCGGGCCATGGCGGTGGCACGCATTGACATTCTGGCGACGGCGGCGGTGCGTGAGGCGGCGGACGGTGCCATTTTCGTCGCCGACGTAGAGCGCCGCTTCGGCGAGGCAGTTCGCGTGTTGAGCGGCGCCGAGGAATCGCGCCTGGCGGCACTTGGCATCGTCTGGGGGCTACCCAAGGCCGACGGCCTGATGGGGGACTTGGGCGGTGGTAGCCTGGACCTTGTCGCCATCGACGAAGGGGATTTCGGCGAACACGATTCACTGCCGCTCGGTCTGTTGTGGTTGAGCGAGGCGGCCGACGGTGATCTGGATCGGGCACGCCGTATCGTTGAAGACGCGCTTGGCGGCATGGCGTGGCTCGCCGCCATCCGCGGGCGGACCCTCTTTCCTGTCGGCGGCGCTTGGCGGACGTTGGCCAGCATCTCGATCAACCAATCCGGTTATCCGCTGCACATCTTGGACAACTACGCCTTGGGCCGCGACCAGGCAGTGGCATTGCTCGGGCTGATCGCGGGCCTTGGGCGGCGCACTTTGGAGAAGATTCCGGGTGTCTCGCGCCGTCGCCTGGATACCTTGCCGATGGCGGCCTTGCTTCTGGAGCGGTTGATTGAGATAACCCAGCCCGCCCGCATCGTGTTTTCCGCCCAAGGCGTGCGCGAGGGACAATTCGTTTCCAACCTAGCCTCCGGGGCGCCAGACGAGGATGTTTTGCTTGGCGCTTGTGCCGAATTGGCCCGTCGCCACCCGCGCTCGGGTGTCGGCGGCGCGGAACTGTGGGACTGGATCGGGCCTCTATTTGCCGGCGAGGACGCCGAGGCGGCGCGGCTGCGTCTTGCCGCCTGCCACCTGAGCGATATCGCCTGGGCAGAACATCCCGATTACCGTGGCGCCGTAGCCTATCAGAGGGTATTGCATCTGCCTTTTGCCGGCTTGTCCCACAAGGATCGGGCGCTGCTGGCACTCTCGGTCCACCTGCGCTACGACCGTCACGCCGAGATCGGTCCCGTGGCTCGCCTGCTCTTGGACGAGGACGACCAGGCGCGGGCACGTGTCGTCGGCGCCTCGCTGCGCTTGGCTCTTACCATTTGCGGCGGTATTCCGGGTCTCTTGAACAGCACCGCCCTGAATGTGGGGAAGCACAAGTTGACCCTGATCCTGCCTGCCGACGGTGACGTCTTCGACGGCGAGGTCATTGAGCGCCGTATTCAGGCCGTTGCCCGCACGCTTGGCCTCGAAGGCCGGATCATGCGCAACAATAGTTAAGAACGATCCATCAGCACCAGCTTGAGCCGCTTGCCGTCGGCGGCCAGCGCTGTCGCACCGCTGCGCAGCGCCAGGGCGTCTTCGCCAAAGACCTGACGCCGCCAGCCGCTAAGCGCCGGCACGTCGGCCGTCTCGCCGTCGGCGGCGATACGTTCCACATCCGCTGCCGAAGCGACCAGCTTTTGCGCCACTTGGTTTTCTTCACACTTCATTTTGAGCAAAACCTTCAACAGATCGATCACCGGTCCCAGCCCACGGGGCAAGGCGGGTTTGCTTTGCGTTCGGGGGCAGTCTGCGTCGGGGACCGCCTGGCCGCGTTGCACCGCTTCCAAGATGGCTTGCCCGGCGGGACCTTCTGCCATCCGGCGGCCCAGGCCGCGGGTCCGTTTTAAGTCGTCAATCGTCGCCGGGGCATGGTGGGCGATTTCAAGCAGGGCCTCGTCGCGCAGCACCCGGTTGCGTGGTACGTCCACGCGTCGGGCTTCCAGTTCCCGCCAAGCGGCAAGCTCGCGAAGAAGCGCCAATGTACGCCGTGACGGGTTGCGTACCTTGAGGCGTCGAAAGACCAGCGCCGGATCGGGGGTGTAGGTATCGGGGTTGTTGAGTACCGCCATTTCCTCGCTGAGCCAGCTTTCGTGGCCGTTGGCCGACAGCTTGCGGGCAAGCTTCTCGTAAGCGACGCGCAGATGGGTGACGTCGCCAAGGGCGTAGTCGATCTGGCGTTGGCTCAACGGGCGCAACGACCAGTCCGTGAAGCGCGACGACTTGTCGACGCGTGCCTTGGCCAGTTTGGCGACCAAAGTTTCGTAGCCCACCGAATCGCCGAAACCGCAAACCATGGCGGCGACCTGCGTATCGAAGAGTGGCGCCGGCAGTCGATCCATCAAGAGAGCAAAGATTTCCATGTCCTGGCGCGCCGCATGAAAGACCTTGAGAACTTTGGGGTTGGCTAGCAAATCGAATAGGGGCGCGAGATCGATGCCGTCAGCCAGGGCGTCGATGGCCCGGGCCTCGTCCGGTCCCCCTACCTGGGCCAGACAGAGACGCGGCCAATAAGTGCTCTCGCGCATGAACTCGGTATCGACGGTGATGAACTCGGCGTCCGCCAGGCGATGGCAGAAAGCGGCGAGCGCCGATGTGTCGGCAATAATTCTTTCAGGCATGGCGGCGAGCTATACACGGAAACGCAGTTGCTCGAAAGGGGCTGGACGACGCCTGGTTCGTCAAGACGATTGCCGAAACCCATCAAGGGATCGTGAACGGGCCATCCGTGTCCGGTTGGCTAAGATGGGGATCGGCGGCACCAGGGACCGCCAGTGCCGTCGGACGGTGACGAAAATGACTAGGGTCAGAACTCATTAACCTTTAGCTGATTCAATGGTCTGGAACCAAGCAGAGGAGGTTTCGGGTCATGAGGAATGGTTTCTGGCTATGCGACGAGCAATGGGAATTGATCAAACC